>Ga0302320_10000823_pt1 | contig 73583 bp, 66 predicted proteins | sample Bog_T0_3_FD_202130 | JGI IMG/M metagenome (GOLD analysis project Ga0302320, IMG submission 202130) | Peat permafrost microbial communities from Stordalen Mire near Abisko, Sweden - Bog_T0_3 | ecosystem: Environmental > Terrestrial > Soil > Wetlands > Peat | place: Sweden: Abisko, Stordalen Mire... | reverse complement strand
CCGATTGCCATGTATCCCAGTCCAGCGGGAGCAACGGAATCCCTCCTGGCGCTTGAATCATGGAACGATATCATTGGACGCAACCCTGGCCTCGCAGGAATGCAATCGGATGTCGAGGCGTTGCTGGCGAATCGACTTGGTTATTCGCGCGGCTACTCTGATCCGGAGTATTACCTGCTGCCGATCGATGAGTGTTACAAATTGGCCGGACTGATTCGGCTCCACTGGAAGGGGCTTTCCGGCGGCACCGAGGTTTGGCAAGAACTGAGCAAGTTCTTCACGAGTCTGAAGTCGCGATCTTCGAAAGTGAATGCGCTGCCCCGAACGGCAGAGGAAGCTCATGCCTGAACTCAACTTCCAAATCGAAGGGGCAGAGGTGGTGCCGCACACCATCTCTCCGTTGCTGGCGTTCAAGCTGCGGCTGAGCACGATCAATCCCGCGGACAGGATACATACTGTTGCGCTGCGCTGCCAGATTCAGATTGAAGTCGGCCGCCGCAAGTACTCGCAAGACGATCAAGCCCGCTTGCGCGACCTGTTTGACGATCCGGCGCGCTGGAGCCAGACCCTGAAGAGTTTGTTGTGGACGAATGCCAGCGTCGTGGTGCCTTCGTTCACGGGCTCGACTCTCGCGGACGTGCCCGTTCCTTGCACCTTCGATTTCAATGTGGCTGCGACGAAATACTTCGACGGTCTAGCCGAGGGGGAGGTTCCGGTTTGCCTTCAGTTCAGCGGAACAGTCTTTTATGCCAACGAAGATGGCGACTTACAGGTCGCTCCGATTTCCTGGGATAAAGAAGCGCGCTTCAAACTTCCGGTGAAAACCTGGCGCGACATGATGCAGTCTTATTATCCGAACAGCGCATGGCTGTGCTTGCACCGGGATGCGTTCGACCGGCTGTATCAATACAAAGTAAAGCGCGGCATTCCGACCTGGGAAGAAGCTTTGGAAAGCATCATTCCGGTGGAGGAGCCAGTGATCCAATGAATCTTGCCGCCGTGAGCCAGATTGCGAAGGCCGTGCTGTATGAGGGATACATGCTCTATCCGTATCGGCCATCCTCGGTGAAGAATCGTCGGCGCTGGAATTTCGGCGTGCTCTGTCCGCGGTCGTATAGCGAGGATCAAGGCGGAACCGAGGCTTGGATGATGCGGACGGAATGTCTGCTCGAAGGTACCGCGCTCACTACGGTTGAGGTTCGCGTGCGATTCCTGCAGCTGGTCGAGAGGTCGATTGGAAAATTGGATAATTCCGCTTCTGATTCATCGCCCGCCGTGCCGCCGCGTTTCAGTTCTGTTCCAAGACTCGAGGTCGCGGGGCGAATTTATCAGCCGTGGCAGGAAGCGGTTGAACGCGAAGTGATTTTACCTTTGTGCCATGTTGAAGCTCTGGCTCAGGCGCCGCTGCTCCAGCCGTTTTGTTATTCCGCCGAGAAACAACTTGAGCATTTGGGAGACGAGGCTGGCCGTGTTGTCGGCGTAATCATCCGACGGAAAAGCGAATTAAATGGAGTCGTCGAAGTGGCAAGTGAAAATCTTCACAACGGCTTCTTCCAGATCACCGTGTCCATTCGCAACGTAACGCCGTTCACAATTGCGGAGAACGTGAATCGCGAAGACGCATTACTGAGCTCATTAGTGTCCACCCATACCGTACTTGGCGTCGAGGATGGACGTTTTTGTTCGCTAAGTTCGTCTCCGGACCATCTTTGTGCAGACGCGGCCCGTTGTCAGAACCTGGGCACCTGGCCCGTGCTCGTTGGGGTCGATGGCGACTTCAACACGATGCTGTCTTCGCCGATCATTCTTCCCGACTATCCACAGATCGCGCCTGAGAGTACCGGCGATCTCTTCGATGGAACCGAGATTGACGAAATACTGATGCTCCGAATCATGACTCTCACCGACGACGAGAAACGCGAGATGCGGCAGTCCGACGAGCATGCTCGCAGAATGCTGGAGCGTACCGAAGCTTTGCCCGAAGAACAATTTATGAAGCTTCATGGCGTACTGCGAAACTTGCGGCCTCTGGAGGGGGATTTCCGATGAACGAGTGGGAATTCAGTCTTCTTGAAGAAAAGACGAAAGTAGATTGCGTGGAGATCTCCGGCGTTGAGGTGACGACGGGGAGCAGAGTGCGATTGCATCCCCGTCCTGGCGGCGACGTAATGGACGTGGCTTTGGCGGGTCAAATTGCGGTGATCGAATGCATCGAGCAGGATTACGAAGGGAAGCACCACGCCTGCGTAGTCTTGGACGACGATCCGGGCCGAGACTTAGGTCTGCTTCGTCAGCCCGGCCATCGTTTCTTTTTCGATGTTGAAGAACTGGAGACGCTTTCTCCGGACGAGTTTCCGCCGGCACGCATGGTGCAGAAGCCGACCATCTTAATCGCCGGTATCGGAAATATTTTCCTCGGAGATGACGGCTTTGGCGTTGAAGTTGTGCGCCGTCTGGCGACGCGAAAATTGCCCGAATCCGCGCGCGTCGTCGACTTCGGTATTCGCGGCTTCGACTTGGTTTATGCCCTGCAGGATGGCTACGAAACGACCATTCTCGTGGACGCCTGCCCGCACGGTGAGGCGCCGGGTACGCTCTATGTGATTGAGCCGGAGCTGGAGGCTGGCGAAAATTCCGAAGTACCCTCCGCCGCCGTCGAAGCTCATTCCATGAATCCCGCCAGCGTTCTGCAAATGGCGAGGGCCATGAACATCGAGATCAAGAATCTGTTGCTCGTGGGCTGCGAACCACTAACACTCGGCGGAGAAGAAGGCGAAATGGGATTGAGCGCCCCCGTCGAGGCGGCCGTGAGCGAAGCGGTAGGTCTAGTCGAATCCCTTATCGACAAGCTACTGAATGAGGGACGGCAGAGCGTGCGAGTTTGAGACGTGCTGTCGAGCCTCAAGCTGTCGTTCAGCGTCTCGGCATGCGGACCAACGAAGAGGCGGTTTGGGCGTAGAATGGGGCGAGTTGCGATCTCAAGGGAGACTGTGCATGTGTTTGGCAATACCTGGGAAGATCATAGAAGTGTCTTCTCTGATTTCTGATCCGTCAGGCCATGGGTCATCATGGTCTCCGAGTTCGGGGCTGGTGGAGGTAGCCGGAGTCCGGCGGAGAATCGATCTCGGATTGCTGGAAGACGACAAGCCTGTGCCCGGCGACTGGGTGCTGATTCACGTGGGCTTTGCCATGAGTAAGATCAGCGAACAAGACGCTGCCGACCAGATGAATACGCTACGCATGTTGGGAGAGATTGACGGCGCGATGCAGGAAGTAGAAGGGTACGGGCTGGAGGATGTGAATTGATTTAGGCCTGACTACTTCAGGGCGGTGTGAAACCTATGCGATTCGTTGATGAATTTCGCAGTCCCGAGTTGATCTCGAAAACGGCAGAAGAAATTCGCCGTCTGGCAGGGAGCGAACGGCACTACCGGATGATGGAGGTCTGCGGTGGACACACCCACGCCATCTATCGTTTCGGATTGAAAGACATTCTTCCCGAAAACATCGAGTTGATTCACGGCCCCGGCTGCCCGGTTTGCGTGTTGCCCATGGGCAGAATCGACGACGGGCTGGCCCTTGCGCAGGATCCTAACGTCATCTTCGCCGCCTTCGGCGACATGATGCGCGTACCTGGAACTCAAGGCAGTCCACTAGAACACAAAGCACGAGGGATGGATGTTCGCATCGTGTACTCGCCCTCCGATGCGTTAAAGCTGGCCCGGCTCAATCCCGAAAGGCATGTTATATTTTTCGCGATTGGATTCGAGACGACCGCACCTTCCACGGCGCTCACGCTCATGCGGGCGAAGGCTGAGGGCATTCGCAACTTCTCCGTGTTCTGCAATCACGTCACGATCATTCCAGCGATGCGCGCGATTCTGGCTGCTCCCGACATGCGGCTGGAAGCGTTCATCGGTCCCGGCCACGTGTCCACCGTGATAGGATGTCGCCCTTACGAATGGATCGCCAAGGCTGAACACAAACCGATTGTAGTATCCGGCTTCGAGCCCCTGGACATCCTACAGTCGGTGGTCATGCTGCTGCGCCAACTCAACGCGGGTGAAGCCAAAGTCGAGAATCAATATAAGCGCGTCGTCCCCTGGGAAGGCAATGCCTCAGCGTTAAAGGCGATGGCGGAAGTGTTTGCACTGCGGCCTCATTTTGAATGGCGGGGCATGGGATTCATTCCGGAATCGGCGCTTTCTCTGCGCGAGGAGTATGCCGAGTGGGATACGGAGCGGCGCTTCACCGTTCCGGGCATTCGTGTGACCGATCCCAAGGCGGCGCAATGCGGAGAAGTTCTAAGAGGCGTGCTCAAGCCGCATCAATGCAAGCTGTTTGGCCGTGAGTGTACGCCCGAGCGCCCGGTCGGCGCACTGATGGTGTCATCGGAAGGGTCATGCGCAGCGTATTACAACTACGAACACCGGAAAGCGACGGCGCCATCCGCCCTGACGATGATCGCGTGAGCCTACCCACCGTCGCGGAATCCAAGCCCGCGCCGATTCGCTTTCGCGACGCGCAGATTGAAATGGCGCACGGCGCTGGAGGCAAGGCTAGCCGCCGCCTGGTCGAGGGATTGTTTGCTCCTTTGTTGTTTGGACTCAGCCCTGGCCCTTTAACGGACGCTTCGCAAGTTTCTGTTAACGGCACGAGAGTCGCTGTCACGACCGACAGTTTCGTGGTCAAGCCGTTGCGCTTTCCCGGCGGCTCGATCGGCGAACTCGCGGTCAACGGAACGGTAAACGACTTAGCCGTGTCGGCAGCGAAAGCCGAGGCTTTAGTCGTCACCTACATCCTGGAAGCCGGTTTGCCGACGTCGGTCCTTGAAGCGGAAGTTCGGGCGATGGCGAAAGCCGCGCAAGACGCGGGTGTCAGGATCGTAGGCGGCGACACAAAGGTTGTCGAACACGGAAAGGCCGATCAGATGTATATCACTACCACTGGAATCGGCCACCCGTTGCAAGGCGTCGCCCTCGGTTCCGAATCTGTGCGACCGGGTGATCGGATTCTGCTTTCCGGACCTATCGGCGATCACGGCATTACGATTCTTCTGGCTCGCGGCGAGTTGGATTTGGAAGCCGATCTGCGCTCCGATACGCGTTCCGTATTTCCCCTGGTCGAAGCTTTGGTGAATGCAGCCGGCCCAGGGGTGCGCTGGATGCGCGATCCCACGCGTGGCGGCGTGGCCACATCGCTCAACGAACTCGCCCGCGACGGCGGACTTGGCATTGTGCTTTTTGAAGATCAGATTCCGGTGCGCGATGAAGTTCGCGGCGCTTGTGAGTTGCTGGGACTCGATCCTCTGCACATCGCGAACGAAGGCCAGTTTCTCGCTGTCGTCGCGCCCGAATATGCCGATGCCGCACTGAATGCGTTATGTTTAATCCCCGGGGGAGAGCGCGCACAGGTGATCGGAGAAGTTCGCGAACAGCCTTCGGGGTCGGTGCTCGTGACCACCCTCTACGGCGGCAGTCGCATCATCGACATGCTCGTGGGCGATCCGCTGCCAAGAATTTGCTAGCAATGAATGTCAGGAGGCACTGAATCGTGAAGCTGGAGTTATTCGGCAGTGCGCGTTGTCCGCATACTTCGGAGATGCGCGACTGGTTGGAGTGGAAGCGGTCAGACTTCGTGGAGTATGACGTCGAAGCGGACGCCGCGGCGCGCGGACGTATGCGCGAGGTCTCAGGCGGACAGCGCACGGTTCCGATTCTTGTACAGGACGGCAAAGTTGTGCAGGTGGGCTGGCAGGGCCGCGGCTGCATTGTGGATGTGGAGTAAGCATGGCGACCGCATACTCCATCCGAGTAAGCATGGCGACCGCATACTCCATCCGAGTGCGGGGAGTGGTGCAGGGCGTTGGCTTTCGTCCGTTTGTGTATCGGTTAGCCGCCGCCAACGAGTTGGCAGGTTGGGTTTTGAATGCAGGAAACGGCGTCGAAATTCACGTAGAGGGTTCGGAAGATGGGCTGCAAACATTTCTTGGCGGACTTCAGTCTCGCGCGCCCGTCGCAGCGCAAATTGCCAACCTCGAAGTGCAGGCCGCGCCCTCCCAGGGTTTGAGCGGTTTTACGATTCGCAACAGCGCCGGCAGTGCCCATCTAACTGCTCGCATATCTCCCGACTTGCCAGTTTGTGAGGAGTGCCTCCGCGAACTTTTCGATCCGAGCGACCCGCGTTATTTCTATCCTTATATCAACTGTACGAATTGCGGGCCGCGCTATAGCCTCGTCCTCGCGTTGCCGTATGATCGTCGAAATACGACGATGCGCGACTGGACTCTCGATCATTACTGCGCGGAGCAATACCGCGATCCGGCCAACCGGCGCTTTCACGCACAGCCAGTCGCATGTGAGACGTGCGGCCCCGGATACTACATTTATCCGCCAGACCCAGAGGCAGTCAGCAACGACGCAGCTGTCCCACGAGCCGCCAAGATGCTCAGCGAAGGCAAAATACTCGCGATCAAGGGACTTGGGGGATATCATCTCGTATGCGATGCGCGAAATCCACCGGCAGTTAAGGCTTTGCGCGAACGCAAGTACCGCAAAGAGAAGCCGTTCGCAGTGATGGCCAAAGATATTACCGTTGCGTCGACACTCGTTGAGTTGTCTCTGGAAGCCGAGGCGTTAATGGCTTCGAGGGCGCGTCCGATCATGCTTGCGCCGGCAAGAGTCGAACTCGAGGGCGTCGCTCCTGGCAATGCCGAACTAGGCGTGATGTTGCCGTACACTCCATTACATTATTTGTTGTTCGCGTCCGGCACTCCCGAAGTTCTCGTCATGACGAGTGCGAACCGTTCCAGCGAACCCATTGCCTATGAAGATGAGGATGCATTGCAGCGCTTGGCAGGGATTGCCGACTCATTTCTGATTGGACGGCGGCCCATCGCGCGCCGCGTGGACGACTCCGTCGCGCGCATAGGAAGTTTCGGCCCCGTGATTCTCCGCCGCTCGCGTGGCTATGCGCCGGCTGCGGTTGCCGAGATTCCCTCCGCGCGGCCCATTCTCGCGCTGGGAGCAGATCTGAAAAATGCGATCACTTTGGTGGTCGACGGACAAGCATTCGTGAGCCAATATATCGGCGATCTCGCTCACTACGAGTCGCTGCTTGCTTTTCGACAAACCGTCGAAGACTTGCTGTCGATGTATGATGTACAGCGCGATGAGTTGATCGTGGTGCATGACCTTCATCCGCAATATGCTTCGTCCTTGCACGCGGAAACACTTTGCGCAGGAGATCGCATTGCCGTGCAACATCATCGCGCACATGTCTCGTCCGTCCTGGCGGAGCGCGGAGAGTGGGCCATGCGCGTGATCGGCGTGAGTTTCGACGGCACAGGTTACGGCGACGACGGTTCAATCTGGGGCGGAGAGATTTTCGTCGGCAGCGTCATCGATGGTTTCGAGCGCGTGGCTCATCTGCGATTAGCAGCTCTTGCCGGCGGAGATGCGGCTGCGGAATGTCCCGTGCAAGCTGCCGCTGGATTTCTTGCTCAGCTCGACGATGTCCCCGAGTTTTCAGCGCCACCATTCACATTCTCGGCGCGTTACAAAAACGCTTCAGAACTGTTGCGTCAGAACGTGCGAACTTTTCCTACCACTTCCATGGGGCGTCTTTTCGATACAGCTGCAGCCCTAACAGGGTTCACTCGCGACATCACATTCGAAGGCCAAGCCGCTATCTGGCTCGAACAACTTGCCCGCAAGGCGCCGATGCACAATCCGTATCCGTTTCCCTTCGTCGATGATGAGCTCGACTTTAAGCCTTTGCTGAACGCTGTAATTGAAGATCGGATCCACGGCCGCGATGTGCGAGAGATCGCCCGCTGTTTCCAACGCGGCATTGCAGTTGGATTGTGCGACGCACTGAGAGAAATCGCCCGCGCCCATAAGCTGGACACGGTGGTTCTTTCAGGAGGAGTTTTCCAAAATGAATTGCTCCTCGCGGATATCAAGTCTCTGTTACAGGATTCGCCGATACAGATTTGGACCAACCATGCCGTGCCGTCCAACGATGGCGGAATTAGCCTGGGACAAGCTGCCATAGCCGCATTTGGACAAATTCACCGAAGTGAGCGGACGCATGAAAACGCCGGCGAGGTGACGCATGCATGAACTCTCCATCGCGATGAGTATTGTCGAGATGGCACAGGAGGAAGGTCTGCGCCACGGTGGGCGGGTCAACGCGGTGCATCTTAAACTTGGCGCGCTCTCCGGTTTGGTGAAAGAAGCGCTGCTCGCGTCTTATGAAATCGCATGCGAGGGCACCGCCCTTGAGGGTTCACGACTTGTATTCGAAGAAGTCCAGGTTGTGGTTTTTTGCCCCAACTGCAAAGCCGAACGCCGACTCGATTCGATGCAGTGGTTTTGCTGTTATGAATGCGGCACGCCGACGCCGGAAGTGTTGCACGGAAAAGAGCTCGAAGTAACGGCGTTGGAGATACAGTGATGAATCCAGGACCGCGCCTGGTTGAGGTTCGCAAGAATGTGCTGAAGCAGAACGATCTGGTGGCGCGCGAACTGCGCGAGCGCTTTCGTGCCGCCGGAGTTGTTGTCGTAAGTCTCGTCTCCAGCCCCGGCTCGGGCAAGACTGCATTCCTTGAAAAAACGCTGACCCGGCTTCGATCTGATTATCGTGTGGCGGCGCTGGTCGGCGATCTGGCCACCGATAATGACGCGACCCGTCTGGCTCGCAGCCAAGCTCCGGTCAAGCAGATCACGACGGGCACACTGTGTCACCTGGAAGCGGCGATGGTGCAAAAGGCTTTGGAGGATGCAGATTGGGATCTCAACCAGTTGGATTTTCTATTCATCGAAAATGTCGGCAACTTGGTGTGTCCTTCTTCGTACGATCTCGGCGAAGACTTGCGCCTCGTGCTCATTTCGGTAACCGAAGGCGAGGACAAACCCCTCAAGTATCCAACGATTTTCAATAGCGCGGATGTTGCCATCGTGACCAAGCTTGACCTCGCGGACGCGGTCGAATTTAATTGGGAGACAGCCTTCAGCAATATTCAAGCAGTGCGTCCCGGCATGAAAGTATTTAGGCTTTCCTCGAAGACTGGTGAGGGGATGGAGAAGTTCTTAAATTGGATGGCGATGCGGTTGCGCGAATTGCGGGCTCCGGCGGCGATGTAAGCGTACTTCCTTATGATCGGATTGCTCTCCATTCTTGCGGTCGGATTCTTTCTCGGCATGCGTCACGCTACCGACCCCGATCACGTGATTGCGGTCACGACCATCGTCACCAATCAGCGCAAACGTTCAAGGGCAGCGCTGATCGGGGCGTTCTGGGGCGTCGGTCACACGGTGACGATCTTCATAGTCGGCGCCGGTATCATTCTGTTTCATTTAGTCATCCCAGTGCGCCTCGGACTCAGTATGGAACTCTGCGTGGCCGTGATGCTGATCATTTTAGGGCTGATGAATCTGAGCGGCTTCAATCGGGCGATCTCCCGCGCGGATGGCCACTCGGGCGTGATGCACTCGCACTCCCACACCCATGGACACTTCACGCACAGCCATCCGCACACCCACGAAACTGATGCCGACGAGCAGGAACCGGTAGCCTGGCTGGATCGGGCCTTCGGGAAAGTCGGGTTGTATCAATACGTGCGCCCTTTCGTCATCGGCGTGGTCCACGGGCTTGCTGGCTCCGCTGCCGTTGCTCTCTTAGTGCTGGCCACGATTCAGAATGTGCATTGGGCCATCGCGTACCTGTTGATTTTCGGCGTAGGAACGATTGCTGGGATGATGGTCATCACCGTAAGCATCGCGTCGGCATTTAACATGGTCGGCAAAGGACGCCAGAAATTTTCCGATCGTTTAGGATTAGCTTCCGGCGTGCTGAGCCTCGGCTTCGGCCTTTTTGTTGCCTACCAGATATGCATCGTCAACGGCCTGTTCACGGCGCACGCGAAGTGGATCCCGCAGTAAGCGGGGCGCGATGGATTCAAACGTGGAATTCAAGACCCTCCTTCTGGTTGCTCATTTTTCTTATCCTTCAACCCTGCGCTGAACTTGCCCAAACCGCAATTCTGCGTGGCCGGATGATCGATCCGCGAGGGGATGGTTTGCTGGCGGTATTCGGAGCCGCGCAGGAGAGCACGCCGGTCGCCACACGTAATAGAGCTTATACGTCTCGCCTAGTTGGAACTGTCGTGGATAAATCTGGGGCAAGGATCGCCGGGGCAACCGTACAGGTTCGCAACGCGAGCGGCACGGTACAAACAACGACTAAGTCGGACGCGAACGGCTCTTTTATTGTTTCTGGACTCCCGCCAGGTGATTATCTACTCGTGCTGTCTGATCCTGGTTTTGAAACCAAAGAACTGCCCGTCACCGTCGGGACTACCGAGGCACTGGCCACGCTGCGGATTCCTCTGGCTGTGGGTTCCGTGAGCACAACTCTAAACGTGCAGGGCCGTGGGGATGACCTCGTTGGAATTGCCGAGTCCGCCACTCAGGGAACGGTGGGTGCAACGGAAATCCAGGATCGTCCGATTCTTCGTTCGGGAGAAATTTTGGAGGCGATTCCCGGTGTCATCATCACCCAACACGCCGGCGGCGGTAAGGCCAACCAATACTTTCTTCGCGGCTTTAATCTCGACCACGGCACAGACATCGCGATTTTCCTCGACGATATGCCGCTGAACTTGCCGTCGCACGCGCACGGCGAAGGCTACTCCGACATGAACACAGTCATCCCGGAGTTTGTACAGCGCGTGAATTTCGAGAAGGGTCCTTATTACGCCGATGTCGGCAATTTTAGTTCCGCTGCGTCGGCCCATCTGGAATTTTTCAAAACACTGCCCCAGAACTTCTTCAAGGTCGAAGGAGGGATGTATGGCTATGGGCGGGCGGTCTTCGGCGTGTCGCAGAAGCTCGGTAAGGCTAGTTTGCTTTACGGCGGAGAGGCGTATCACGACAACGGCCCATGGACCACGCATGAAGACAATTTCTACAAGTACAACGGCTTGCTAACCTACAGCCGGGCCGGAGATGCCGATGGTTTCAGCGCCACGGCCCGCGCTTACCGTGGCACTTGGCACTCGAGCGATCAAATTCCCGTTGACGCCGTTCCACTTGTTGGTTTCTTTGGCGCACTGAATCCGACCGACGGAGGCGAGTCCCAGCGTTATAGCTTGCAGGCGGAATGGCATCGCGGCGGCGCAAATTCCGAGACGAAAATTACGGTCTACGGATTTTATTACGACCTCAACTTGTTTTCCGATTTCACTTACTACCTCGATGACCCTAGTAAGGGCGATCAGTTCGAACAGCAGGACAGGCGCTGGGTGGTGGGATTTGACGCACACCATAGGATTTTCAGTACGTGGTTTGACCGCAAGGTGGAAAACACGTTCGGCCTGCAGCTGCGCAACGACTGGGTCCACAATGGCCTTTTCCGGACGGAAGATCGTTTGCGCACGAACAAAAATGATAGCAACGCCTGCAATGACGAACCCATCACCGAGTGTATTACCGATCCGAATCTGACGGCGATTTTGCCCGCGGACACGGATTTGAATAAATTTACGGACACGGTAGTAGGTTTTTATGTGGAAAACAAAGTCCAGTGGGCGAGCAAGTTCCGCTCGGTCGTGGGTCTGCGCGGCGATGACGCGAACTATGCCGTCACCAACTTGACTCCTACGTATGTCTCCCCCATCTTTGGCCCGGTCAACTTTGCGAAGCTCAATACCGGCTCGGTCAACAAGTTCCTGCCCAGCCCCAAAGCAAGTCTGATTTTCGGCCCGTGGGCCAAGACTGAGTTCTATGCCCAGGGCGGATTCAGTTTTCACAGCAACGACGCGCGCGGCGCAACGCAGAGGGAGGAACCGATTTCGCCGGACTATCCTTTCCCCACGGCGAGTACGCCAATTTCTCCTTTGGTCCAGACCAAAGGCGCGGAAGTCGGCGCGCGTACTGCGCTCTTCCCACATCTGCAAAGCACCTTTTCGCTCTGGTATCTCCACAGTAATTCCGAGCTGCAGCAGGATGGCGACACCGGAGGCACGGTTGCTTCAGAGCAGTCGAGCAACCGCTATGGCGTCGAATGGGCGAACTACTACACCGCATTGGAACATTTGGCCTTTGATCTTGACCTTGCGGACTCCCGCGCCCAATTTACGCAAGTAGACTCGGATGATGCTGCGTACAGCAACGTGGGCGGCGGACACTATCCTGTGCAGAGCCCAGGAGGCAAGCTCGTGCCCGAAGCGGTTAAGGTGGTGATCTCGTCGGGCGTTACTCTGCACGATTACAAAGGCTTTTCGTCGAGTTTGCGCCTGCGCTATTTTGGTCCGCGTGATCTGACGTCGGACGGGATTTATCGCTCAAACGCAACGGCGTTACTCAACGCCGAGGTTGGGTATAAATTTAACGAGACTTGGCGCGTCTCGGCCGAATTCTTGAACTTGCTCAACCGCCGCGACAGCGACATCGACTACGCCTATATCTCCCGAATAGCGCCCACAGCCACGCCGGCATTCACACGCGTTTTCCATCCCACCGAGCCGTTTCAGATTCGATTTGGATTGGAAAGAAGCTTTTGACAAATGCTGCGACAGCGCCTTTGTCTTAGCGCGATTGCAGAGTTAGAGACTCTTCGGATACGAAGTTACTTCTATCTCTTGGATGCACTGTTTGTATTTCGCGCTGCGGGAGAATCGAGACGGTTGGCAGTTCGCCGCGAATCATCGCGACTTCGTCGCAGTTGTGGAAGCGCGGGCAAACGCAGCAGTCTTTGGAAATCTTGTCGGGAATCTCATCGCGCTGGGTGACAGAAAATCCCAACTTGGCGAAGAATTCTGGAGCGCGCGTGAAAAGGCAAATCGAAGTGACGCGATGCCTGTAAGCCTCTGCGAAGAGAGCCTTCACCAGTCGGCCGCCGCCGCCTTTGCCCTGCTGTCCTGGGTGAACCGTGATCGAACGAATTTCCGCCAAGTGCGTGCCGTAAAGATGGAGCGCACCGCAACCGATGATCTCGCCTTTATCTTCGAGCACGACGAAGTCGCGGACGTTCTCGCAAATTTCCGCTAAGGTGCGGGGCAAGAGCGTGCCGTCGCCGGAGTAAGCGCAGATCAGTGCGTGAATCGCCGCAGCGTCTGGAAGAAGAGCTTTACGCGTGCGCATGAATTTCCTCCCGCGTAGATCCGAGTTTTCGCCGAGCATCCCGAATCGCCTCCTGTACCTGTTGGGGAGCGGTGCCTCCGTACACGCTATGCAGTGCGAGTACGGAGTCCAGAGTTAGGTGGTCGTAGACATCCGGCCCGAACGCTGGACTGATTTCCTGTAACTGTTCGAGCCGTAGATCCTGCAACTCGCAACCTTTTTCGAGACATAGGCGAACGGCTTTTCCAACGTGCTCATGTGCAAGTCGGAATGGCACACCACGCTGAACGAGATAAGTCGCCGCAGCCCACGCATTGAGGTATCCAGTGTGCGCGGCAGATGCCATGTGGTCGTAAAGAAATTCGGCATAATTCATCCACCCGGTGACGATTGGTAAAAGCGAGAGGATGCAATCCGCGGAAGAATAGAGCATCTCCTGCGTTTCCTGCAAATCTTTCTGGTAGGCCAAGGGCAAGCCTTTGCGTGCGATCAGCAAAGCGGTCGCGTTGCCGATAACACGAGCCGACTTGCCACGTGTCAGCTCCAATAAGTCGGGATTGCGCTTTTGCGGCATGGCGCTGCTACCGGTGGAATATGCCTCTGGCAAGCGGATGAATCCGAACTCTTGTGAGGAGAAGAGAATCATCTCTTCCGCCCATCCGCTTAAATGGGCAGCCAGCAAGGCCAGTGCGTTACAGAACTCAATGACGAAGTCGCGATCTGAAGTCGCGTCGATGCTGTTGGCGGTTGGGCCGTCGAATCCGAGGGCTTTTGCCATGACCTCGCGATTCAAGGGCAACGTTGTCCCAGCGACCGCACCGGAACCTAGCGGACAGAAGTTCAGTCGCTCACGACAATCGGAAAGGCGGTCGGCGTCGCGCTGGAACATTTCCACATAAGCCAGCAACCAGTGCGCCACCAGAACAGGCTCCGCCCGCTGCAAGTGTGTGTACGAAGGCATGGCCGCATCGCCAGCATCGCTGGCGCGATCTAAGAGTGTCTTACAGAATTCGTTTAGATCAGATCGCACTTGATCGATCACCGCCCTCACGTATAAACGAAGATCGGTTGCGATTTGCTCATTGCGGCTGCGTCCGCTGTGTAGCTTATAGCCAGTGTCGCCGATTCTCGCGACCAGCTTCTTCTCGACAAAGTGATGGACGTCTTCCGCTTCTGGATCGTTGAAAAATTCCGGGGAAACCGCGGCTTGGGTACCGACCTCCTGCAAGCCTTGCAGGATTGCGATGAGTTCATCCGCAGCGAGGACGCCTGCATCTTTCAGGGCGTGGGCGTGCGCGGCGCTTGCGGCCAGTTCGTGTAGCAGCAAGCGCTTGTCGAAGTCGAAGGAACGCTGCCAGTGCTCGAAGGCAGGATCGAGCGGCTCGCGGAATCGTCCCGACCACATCTTCTTGATCACTTCAGTCACGACGACGAAACCTCGGATGCCGGTACTTCGGCCGCCTGTTTGGCGCGAACCCAGGCGCGTGAACGCGAGGGTAAGCCGAGGATGCGGATGAATCCCGCGGCGTCTTTCTGATCATAGTTTTCGTCCATGGTGAACGACGAGAGTTCTGTGCGGTAGAGCGAGAACTCAGACTCACGGCTGACCACGGCGACGTTGCCCTTATACAAGGATAGAGTCACCGTGCCAGTGACATTCTGCTGGGTTGAGGCAGTGAATGCGTCGAGAGCCTCGCGCAGCGGCGTGAACCACAGACCGAAGTAGACCAGTTCGGCATATTTCAAACCGATATGTTGTTTGAAGTGGGCGACTTCGCGTTCGAGGCAGAGCGCTTCCAGTTCTCGGTGGGCGGCGAGCAGCAAAGTTCCGCCCGGCGTCTCGTAACATCCGCGCGATTTAATACCTACGAAACGGTTTTCGACCAGATCGATGCGTCCGATCGCGTTCCGCGCTCCGATTTCATTGAGCAACTCGACCAGCGATACAGGATCGAGCATCATCCCATTGACGGAAATAGGTACGCCGTTTGCAATGCCAATCTTCACTTGCTCTTCGCGGTCGGGAGCTTCTTGCGGCGAACGAGTCAGCTGCCAGGTTGTCGATAATGGGGCATTCGCGGCATCTTCGAGTTCTCCGCCTTCGTGGCTGATGTGCCACAAGTTTTGATCGTGGCTGTGGATTTTCTCGCGGCTCGCCGCGATAGGGATGCCGTGCTTCTCCGCATAGTCGAGGCAATCCTCGCGCGACTTGAGAGTCCACTCGCGCCATGGTGCGATCACTTTAAGTTCGGGTGCCAGCGCCTGGTAAGTCAACTCGAAGCGGACCTGGTCATTGCCTTTGCCGGTGCAGCCGTGAGCGACCGCGGTTGCGCCTTCGCGCAGCGCAACTTCCACTTGACGCTTCGCGATCACGGGACGGGCCAACGAAGTTCCAAGCAAATACTTGTGCTCGTAAACCGCGCCTGCCTGAAGTGCGGGGAAAACATACTGAGTCAAGAATTCCTCGCGCAGATCTTCGACGAAAACCTCGCTAGCGCCGGTCGCGTAAGCTTTCTTGACAACCGCGTCCATGTCATCGCCTTGCCCGACGTCGCCGACCATGGCGATCACGTCGTAGGAATAATTTTCTTTCAGCCACGGAATGATGATGGACGTATCCAGTCCACCGGAATAAGCAAGAACAACTTTCTCAGGCATACGCGCTCCTTGTGGGACGGCGATGCGTGCCCGATCCCAGCAATAAATAAAGAATAGCCTTTTGCACATGCAGGCGATTTTCGGCCTGATCGAAGACAACCGAACGCTCGGAATCGAGCACCGCATCGGTGACTTCTTTCCCGCGCTGGGCGGGCAGGCAGTGCATGAAGAGGGCATCCGGCCCCGCTGCAGCCATCAGTTCGTCATTCACCTGGTACGGCGGGAAGACTCGACAGCGTTCGTCGGTCTGATCTTCCTGGCCCATGCTGGTCCAAGCGTCGGTGTAGACTGCGTCGGCGTTCGCCACTGCTTCGGAGGGATCAGTCACAAGTTCGACGGTTGCTCCCGTGCTTTGGGCGATCTTCCGTGCGTCGGCGACGATCTTCGCGTCAGGCTCGTAGCCTGGCGGCGTTGCCATGCGGATGGTCGATCCGAGGCAAGCGCTGGTCAGGAGGAGTGAGTGAGCGACGTTGTTGCCGTCCCCGACATAAGCCAGAGTGATGTTCTTGACGCTGCCGAAGCGTTCTTCCAGCGTGAAGTAATCGGCCAGTGCCTGGCAGGGATGTTCCAGATCGCTTAGCGCATTGATCACTGGGATCGAGGCATAGTCGGCCATGCCAGCGATGGTTTCCTGCGAAAACGTGCGCAGGATGATGGCGTCCATCCATCGTTCAAGATTGTGGGCGATGTCGCTCAGCTTTTCACGGGCGTCGAGGCGTCCGCTGGTTTGATCGACAAAGATCGCGGAGCCTCCGAGGCCAGCCATTCCCGCCTCGAACGTCAATCGTGTACGCAAGGACGGCTTCTCAAAAAACATTACAGCCTGCTTGCCCTGCAACGATTTGCGGAAGTCGTTGGGGCGCGACTTAATGGCGCGAGCCTGGCAAAGAATAGCTTCCACCCCGACCGGGCCGAGGTCACGGGTCGAAATAAGATCAGAGCACCCGAGAACTCCGCGCGTCGGCGTGGGAGCCAACCGGGTGGCAGTGGCAGTTTGAGTGATCAATGCTTGCTCCTTTTCTTTCGCTTTCCCGCAGCAACGGCTGCGGGCTGTGCGGCGGGGGGTTCGGTTAACGCCTCGTCCAGTGCGTAAATCAATTCGTCGACATTTTTCTTCGTGATGATGTAAGGCGGTAGAAAGCGCAGCGTACTCTCGTTAGTGCGATTGATGAGAATCTTGTCCGCGAGCAATTGTTGCACCACTTTTTTCGCGGTGTCGCCAGAATCCATTTGCATGCCAAGCATCAGGCCCATGCCGCGAACTTCACGAACGTTCGAATGCTTGGTCTTTAAATTTTCGAGTTTGGAATGGAAGTACGTTCCCATCTCGCGCACGTGATCGAGCAGCCCATTCATTTCACGCAGAAACTCGATGGCGACGGCGCACGCTAGCGGGCCGCCGCCGAATGTTGTCCCGTGCATTCCCGGATGAAGGCTGCGGGCCACGCGATTGGTAGTGAGAATTGCCCCCAAAGGCAATCCTGCGGCGAGTGGCTTGGCAACCGTGACGATGTCGGGCTTGACGCTGTAGTGTTGATAAGCGAAAGGAAGACCGGTGCGTCCCAAGCCAGATTGGATTTCGTCGAGAATGAGCAACGCGCCAGTCTTCGTGCTTAGGCTGCGCGCGGTTTTCATGAACTCCGCGCTGATAGGCCGAATTCCGCCTTCGCCTTGAATGGGCTCAATGCATACAGCGCACACCGTGCCATCGAACTTTTTCCTAAGATCGTCGACGTTATTGAAGCGAACGAAGCTTACGCCGGGCATGAGTGGCGCGAAGGGCTGCCGATATTTCTTCTGACCGGTTGTTGCGAGCGAACCGAAGGTTCGTCCGTGGAAAGAGTTTTCCAGGGCAAGAATCCGCCACTTCGGAGCGTGGCCATTGCTATTCGCGAAGCGGGCATAGGCGCGAGCAAATTTGAGTGCGCCTTCCCACGCCTCGGTCCCGCTGTTGCAGAAGAAGGCGCGATCAAGCCCCGATAGCTTAGTCAGTTTGTCCGCCAACTCAGCTTGATAGGGGTGAAAGTACAAGTTGGAAATATGAATGAGCCGTCCAGCCTGCTTCTTCAGCACCACTTGGATCGCGGGATGAGCGTGGCCCAGAGCGTTCACGCCAATGCCGCTGAGAAAATCAAGATAGCGCTTGCCATCGGCGTCCCATAGATAAACACCGCGGCCTCGCTCGAACAGAATCTTGTTCCGCTCATAGGTTGGCAGCAAGAGCTGTTCTTCGGATTGCATCACCGACGCGAGGCTCATGCGTTCACCATCTCGGTGCCACAGGTAATGTTGTCGACACAAAGCCGCGGCAGAATGCCAGCCTGTGCAGCGGGCATGATGCGTACCCGCGGAACTCCAAGCTCCAGCGCACGTTGACATGCCGCGAGCTTCGGCAGCATGCCGCCGGTGACAACGGAGTTGGCAATGAGGGACGCAACCTGGCGCGGATTTAGCCACGGAATCACGGAACCATCGGATTGCTTAACCCCGGCAACATCAGTCAAGAAAACGAGCACGTCAGCGCGAACCGCACCCGCACAAGCCGCGGCAACTTGATCTGCGTTCATGTTGAAGTATTCCCCGGTTTCGCCCAAAGCCATCGAGGAGAGGACAGGAATCGCCCCTGCCGAGGAAATAAGATCGAGCCACTGGGGATCGACTCTGGATATTTCTCCGACAAAGCCGAGATCGCGTCCGGATGATTCTTTCTTCGTGGCAAGCATCGTCGCGCCGTCGCCGCCGGAAATGCCGATGGCTGAAACGCCACTCTGATTCAATGCTGCGACGAGCGATTTATTTGCCAGTCCGGAGAGAACCATCAGCGCAACGTCGCGGGTCTCGGCATCGGTAACACGCAGGCCGTCGACGAATTCACTGGCTTTGCCCATGCGCTTGAGAGTGCGAGTCAGCGCTGCTCCGCCCCCATGGACGATGACCACCGAATGTCCATCCCGCGACAGTTCTGCAACCGCGGCCACGCAAGCTGCGGTCGTCGACTTATCGTCTAACGCCGCTCCCCCGATTTTGATGACGATCTTCACTGCAAGCCGTCCTGTTCGCTCCATCCGTACATCAGGTTCATGTTCTGCACAGCCTGTCCGGCCGCGCCTTTTAATAGGTTGTCCAAGCACGCGATGACGATCAGGCGCTGACCGTCGTCGGCGAGGCAGAAGCCCAGATCGCAAAAGTTTGTGTGCAGAGAGTGTCGAATCTCAGGAAGCGAAGGGCTCGAAAGAACGCGCACCCACGGCTTGTCCGTATAAGCGTCGCGGAAACAGACTTCGACTTCCGCTGAATTCATCTTCCGCTTCAAATACAAATAGATGGTGGAAAGAATTCCCCGCGGAATCGGCAGCAGGTGCGGCGTAAAGGTGAACTCGCTGGTGTCCAATCCCAACTGTTCGGCAATCTCGCCGTTGTGGCGGTGGTTGAATAAAGAGTAAGCGGAGAAGTTGTCGGCTACCGAAATAAAATGAGTTCGCGCGCTGAGCGCCTTGCCCGCGCCGGAAACGCCGGATTTGGAATCGGAAATAATTCCTCGGCTGCGATCCACGATGTCAGCCTTCAACAGCGGTGCTAGCGCGAGAATCACCGAAGTCGCGTAGCATCCGGGATTGGCGACGAGTCTCGCTCCCGCAATGCATTCCGCGTTCAGTTCGGGCAGTCCGTAGACCGCTTTTTCGGTTACTTGCGCTGCTGTCAATGAATCTTCATCCTTGAATTCGTAAATGGCCCGATGCTGCTGCTGCTTAAGCCGCCACGCGCCGCTTAGGTCGATTACCCGCAAACCTGCCGCGATGGCTTCTGGAGCAAGCTCCCGCGAGACTTCGTGCGGTGTTGCCAGAAACAGCAATTCGATTTTCTGCTGCTTGAGCAAATCCCATGAAGGCGAAACCTGCTCTCTCTCTGGGGCGACGCCTTCCGACTGCCTTCCGGATCGGCTCAACAGCATAGGCGCTTGCACTTTCGGATGACGACTGAGCAAGCGCGTCAACTCTTCGCCAGAAAATCCAGTCGCGCCTACAACCGCTGTCTTCAATCCCGTGGCCATCAGGCGAGCATCTCTTCAATGCGCTGGCTCAGTTTCCTGGCGCCTTTGATATCGGCACAAACCATTAGGATCGTGTCGTCTCCCGCAATCGTTCCAATCACCTCGGGCCAATCCTGCTGATCGAGCGCCGCGGCCACCGGTTGTGCGCTGCCCACGGCAGTCTTCGCGACCAACAGGTTTTGTGCGGGACGCAGTTCCAATACAAATTCCCTTACCAGGCGAGAGAAAGGTGGCAACGGAGACCCCGCCTCGCTCTGGGGCAGCGAGTAACCTGCCGACGTTTTGGCCAAACCCAAATCACGAATGTCGCGGGATAGCGTCGCCTGCGCGACCTCAATACCTCTCTTCTTAAGCTCGCGCTGCAACTCCTCCTGGCTGGACAATGACACTGACTTCAGCACATCCAGGACCGCTAGTTGGCGCTGATTCTTATTCACAATGAATAATTATACATCATTATGAATAGCTATGCAGTTACTATAGGAACTTGAGGGGCTTCTGTCAAGAACGGTCTCGGGATGTAGTTCCGATGTTCTCTTATTGGCTTGTTCGCATGACCTAGAAGGTAACTCCGATAAATGCTGGAGGATCAAACGGCGTTACGGAGCTTTTACCAAGAAACACTTCAGGAGAGACTTCTTCTCGGTGCGATGAAGGGGATTATCACCCAAAACGCTTAAAAGCGGATTGTGACGGTAAACGAAGCAGGCCAGATGATTGTTTTCCGAGCGCCGAAAGTCAATTCATATCGCCCATCGAACACGCTCCCGGACCGCGCGGGTCACCGCAGGATCCGCATCCCTGTACTGATTGGGACGCAGCCGAAGCCCCCGATTTGGCGGGGGTTGCGAACACCGACAACTTCGGCGCGAGCTTCTTGCTGTGGCATTTGGGACAAGCCGCCTTATCCCGCCCAAACACTAACGCTTCAAATTCGTGATCGCACTCTTTGCAGGCATACTCAAAAATCGGCATGGCTCACTCCTTAACCTTCCGCTCACTCTATTAGAATCAATTCGTGCCCGCACTGCAACCCGTAGCCTGTGACTTTATTCCTCGCCGCGGATTGCGCGGCGGCCACCGCCAAACCCTGGCCAGCTTTTTCCTGCAACGCCGCGTCGCTCTCCCCACCTCCGAGGCCCGCATGATCGAAGTAGAACCCGGCGTGAGCGTTCTCTGTCACTGCCACTGGCAGCCGGATCGTCAAAGCGCACTCACCATCCTCGCCATTCACGGCCTCGAAGGCTCCAGCGATTCGCAATACATGCGCGGCATCGCTGCCAAAGGGCTCGCGCGCGGCATGAACGTCATCCGCATGAATCAGCGCAACTGCGGCGGCACCGACGCTCTCTCTGCAACGCTATATCACTCCGGCCGCTCCGCCGACCTCGCAGCAGTCGCGCAGCATCTCATCACGCAAGATCGAATCTCTCGCCTGGCCCTCGTCGGATACTCCATGGGCGGCAACCTCGTTCTCAAACTCGCTGGCGAGTGGGGAAGCGATGGCCCCGGGCAATTCCGTGCCGTCGCAGCCGTTTGCCCCGCAGTCGATCTCGCCGCTTCTGCCGATGCTCTACATGACCCCAGCAATCGACTCTATGAGCAATACTTCCTCATTCAATTGCGTCGCCGCTTTCGGACCAAAGTAAAGCTATTTCCCTCCGACTTCCATCTTTCCCGCCTGCGCGGCATTGCCACGCTGCGGGAATTCGACGACAGAGTCACTGCCTTCTATACCGGATTCGCCGGCGCCAGCGACTACTATGCCCGCGCCGCGGCCTCCAACGTGGTCGGCCAAATTGCGCATCCAGCGCTGATTCTGCATGCGGCCAACGATCCTTTCATCCGCATCACACAGGAAACTCGCGCCAAGATCGCCGCCAACACACACATTCAGTTCTGCGAGACATCCGACGGAGGCCACTGTGCCTTCCTCGCCGATCCGCAGAAATGCGGCGCCAATCCCGACGACGGACATTGGGCTGAGCGACGCGTTTTAGATTTCTTAAGCCGATTTTAGATATACAACGAACATCTTGAGGCGGGGCTTCGCTGATTTAGAAGGTAAACGCCAAGCCGCCGCTGACGCTCTTGGCAGCCTGCACAAGATAGACGGTGTGGCCGTCCTCGCCTTGCACTGGGACGTAACCCTGCGCCAGCAGATTGCGCAGGTCGATCATGGCTTCCAAATGGTTGGGCAGGAAGCTGCCGCCGGGAATCGGCTGGCGGAAATATAAATTCAAATAAGGCGCAGACTCACCCGATGCAGAGTTGAACATATCCACGGGAGTGAGCACAGGGCCATCGGTCCAGCGGTAAGACGCGATCCACCGAGTGCGCGTGCCCGGTACCGTGCCTTTCAATTTGCCCGCGAACGCATGTTGTTGCCGTACTACGCTGGACTCACGAACATCGCCCAATAGGACGCCTTGACTCGCCAGCTCAAGCGCGCCGCCGTAAGCGAAATCGACCGTAGCAGTCAGCTTGGAGTTAATCTTTTCCGCGAACTCGACGCGAACCCCGTTGGTATCAAGTTTGCCACCACGATACGTGAAGGTTCCAGAGTAAACGTCGGGCAAGACCTCGCCGTTCACCGCAGTGTATTCGCCGATGCCGGTCAATGCAGGGTCAGAGATGCGATCCAGATAGGCTGCTACTTGCAGCGATGCCCGGCCCATGCGATGCGTGGCCGAGAATTCCTGATGATGGGCCCGTTCCAGCGTCGCCTTGTAGCCAGAGATGCTCATGCGCGGTCCGCTGTCGGCCAAACTGGGCATGCCATCGTTTGTTTCGCGGTCGATTTCATTGGCAGGCTCTGAAGTCTCGTACTGGTAGCCGAGAACCGTGTCCGGCGAGACATGATAGGAGGCTTTGCCAAAGGGACGGAACGCGCTGACTCGTCCCAGGAACTGGATGGTCTCCGCTTCGCTGCCGAAATCGAGTTCCAACACTCCGAGCTGAACATGGTCGGTGGTTGTGACCGCGAAAGACTGGAAATCGGAGTTTTGCAGGTTCAGGTCGGGTGATGCGATGTTCCGCATGGTTAAGGCGATTTCTGGTCCCGAAGGTCCCGTCGATTCACCTCTGTATGCCGCCCGGAGCACCGTCGCGGGAATGGTATCTCCGTATCCAACGTTGCCGCTGAAGGAAGCTTTGCCATTCGCGACCGGTGCCTCCACGGAAAACCCAGTGCTCATGTCGGAAGAGCTGCCGTAACCGTCCGCGGGCGATCCTGCCAATACAGAGAAAGTACCGGTTACATCATGGAACGCAAAAGGAGAGTGGCTCGCGCTCGCCTTTATACCAACATTTTGGAAGCGTAGCACGGGACGATTCGAAGTCGAACGAAGCACCCACTTCCAGTCTTCTTCATCCTCGATGCTGCGGCCAGGTGATTTTAGCTGCACTGCGTCGAACAAAGAGCTGACCGTCACATTGAGCGCCAGGCTCGATCCTGGCTTCAAGCCGATCTTTTCCTTCAGGGTGGGAAGGTACGAGGTTGCGTATACTTGCAGGCTGTAGGTGCCGGGCAGCAGTCCCTTCGCAGAGTAGAATCCGTGCTCATCCGTGAACAGCTTCAGCACATGGGACGCGGATCCGATCAGCTCGACTAATGCGCCCATCTGAGGCGCGCCGGCGGAGTTGCGCACGTAGCCGCTGACGGCGCCGCCGGGCTCTGACGCGCCCGAAGGCAGCGCAAGCAGGCAGCTCATGCCCAACGCGAATGCTAGTTTACGCAACATCAACCTACCCACCTCACTGGGAGTCCGTAATACTCAGCCTGTGAATTCTCTATTCCACGGCAAAGGTCACGGTCGGGTCTACGCTCTGACGGGAAATTTTGTCATCCACCTTGATCTGCAGGCGATAAATGCCCGGATCGAGGTTGGCGGCCGAGAGAGTTTTCTGTAGGGTCACTTGGTCGCCGACATTGCCCATCTTGTCCGTCGATTCGATGGAATGAATCACCGGTTTGTTCGTTGTAACGTTCACGACATCATACTCCACCGTCGCAGAAGATTGGTGGGTTTTTTCGTCGACGCCAAGGTTGTACACCTGCATCCAGAAACTCATTTTTTGATTGCGCTTGAAGCTAACCGGCTTGCCGTCGGACGGAGGGACGCGCGGACGAACCTTAGTGGCGCCGATCACGAACATTCCGGTGCCCACGTTCTTTGCCGCCACAGGCTCCATGGAATCGGCCACAATCAACGAGGATGACGACAACTTGTCGTCGGCATAATCCGGTACGATGATGCCTTTGCTCCAGGTTCCTTTACGGTCTCCGTTGACATCTTTCAGAACCAGATCAAGCCTGTAGCGACCCGGACGCAGAGGCAGGGCTTTCCAATAAACTTGCGATCCCGCGACCATCTTGGGCAGCAGCTCCGAGGGGATGTCCGCCTGTACGGTCTCCTCGAAGGTCTGGGCTACTTTTCCGCTCAGCGTAGTGACCCGGCCGAAGATGTTCACGGTGCCGCGCTGAACGCCGTCCTTTTGCGAAAAGGTGATATCGCTATTCTTGATCTGGATGGTCACCGGGACGAGCACGGTATCGCTGGTCACTTTCACAAAGTCGGCTCTGACGTCGAAGGGCATTACATTGTATGTGATCTTGTGATCGACCACTTCTTCGAGGTCTTTGAACTTCACCGCGGGCGGCTTGTTCAGCTTAGCGAACTGTTCCAAACGGTCAAACTCTTTGCTGGCAGTCGCCGCCGTTCCCGGGCCTTGGCCCAAAGTCTCCAAGCTACTGTTATGCCGGTCGGCTTTGCTCGACAATCCCATCTGCTCGTAAAGAGTTTCGCCGCCGTTGGGCGTCTCCGCTAACGCATCCTTCTCGCCGCGGTCCATGGTCATGTGGTACTCGCCGCACATGCAGGTATCGACGAATTCGATAATGACTTCCTGGCCGACTCCATCCAGATAGCGGTATCGCCAGTCTTCAAAGGGATAGGTGGAAGTTTCGCCGCCGCCCTCATCGTTGGGGCGCTCATAGGTGCCGCCCGAGGGATGGGCGTCAATTTCGTCGGCTGGGCCATACATGATGTAAATCCGGCCACGATCAGTTTTCCATCCCGGAATGCCAGCCGCGAAGTGCTCGTTCGCATACTCGATGCGGCGGTAGTGCTCTTCCTTATACTCGTTGTCTTCACTGTCGGGCGTCGGATTGCGGCGCTGCCAAAATGCTTCGATGAACTGGTCCCGCTCTTCGTCGTTTGAAAGCTGCTTGAAAGCTGCCCGCTCCTCGTCCGTGATGATGTACACCACGTCTTCGTTAAGCCATTTCTTGTAGGTGCGGCTAAGCTCTTGCTTGAGCGATTTGGCGTTTTCTTTCTTTTGCTTATCGGAAATAGGCCGCTTGAGCGGATCGCCACTTTGGTCGGTGCTCACAGTCTGCGCAGTGGGCTGTCCGGCGCTGCTGTCTTGGGCCAATGCACCGCGCGACAGGGCAAGCGAACTTATGCACAGGGCTACTGCGAACCCGAAAATCAGGCCGAACCGGTTCTTCTGTGGAAACATGGGCGGGATACTCCTCAGCTATACTGACTAATAACTAATGATCCTGATTCTACGTTTTTGGATGCATCCAAAGCAACAAGCTGGTAAAGATAGGGTTTAGGCCCCAAAGCCGGGTTCCAAGAAGTACGAGAAATACGCTAAATCGGGAACAATCCGGCCCCCAGCATCGTATCTTGAGGTCATGGGAACGCTCGGGTCGAGAAAACCCACTAACGCTCTGGGCTCTGACCCGTCCAATAGGCAACCGAAGCGTCGGAGCGCTCTGAGTGTCCGAAGGCTCGCAGGAGATGAACATGGCAACCGCTGAAGTCATCAATGTCGCCCCGCCTGAAGTGTCGGCACCCCCGCAATCCGTCATGATCGCGACCGTCGATCTGTGGAAAACCTACGACATGGGTTCCGAGCAGCAAGTACATGCCCTGCGCGGCGTCAACATTCGCATCAAGCGCAACGAATACGTCGCCATTATGGGACCCTCCGGCTCTGGCAAATCGACCCTGATGAACCTCATTGGTTGCCTCGATTCGCCCAGCAAAGGCCAGTACTGGCTCAACAGTCAACAGGTCGCGGAACTCAACGACGACGAACTGGCCCATATTCGCAACAAGGAAATCGGTTTCGTCTTCCAGACCTTCAATCTGCTTGCCCGCGCGACCGCGTTGCACAATGTCGAGTTGCCGCTCATCTATGCCGGAGTGCCTTCCCACGAACGCACCGAGCGTGCCAAAGAAGCGCTCAACTCCGTCGGCATGGGCCAGCGCATGATGCACAAGCCCAACGAACTCTCCGGCGGGCAGCGCCAGCGCGTCGCCATCGCCCGAGCCCTGGTCAATCACCCATCAATCATCCTCGCGGACGAGCCCACGGGAAACCTAGACTCGCAAACCGGCACGGAAATCATGGCGCTCTTTGATCGCCTGCAAGCGCAGGGCAATACCATCATCGTAGTAACTCACGAGCACGACATCGCCGAATACGCTCACCGCGTCATCTACATCAAAGACGGCGTGGTCGAACGCGACGAACTCAACAAAAGATAAAGCTTGTGTAGGCGCGAACGTCCCCGCTCGTGCAGGGCAACGACGAGGCAGGTCTATCTTCCGATTTGTCATTCCGAGCGGAGCGAGGAATCTGCTGTTCGCCGGCAGACGAATTATCTACTTCGGTTGAGGCGGCGCAGGCGGCTGCTTCCCGTCGTCCTTCGGCAATTCCTGCCCGTTAAAGATAATCTTCGACTTCGATCCGAAGTAGTGATAGTCGGTATACTTCACGATTTCACGAATCTTGATTCCGCCGGTTGAGAACTGCAGGGTATCGTCTGCGCGAGTGTAGGTCGGAAACCAGTACTTGTTGTCGATTTGTTCACGATACGTCGTGAACTTGGGAAACAGATTCTCGCTTCCTTTTTTCTTGGTGATGTCGGGAACGGTCTTGCCGTAAGTCTTCACGATCTGAAAATCGTGATCGTCCACCCAGATGCGTCCCTGGAAATAGCGCTTCTTGCCCTCAATTTTCTTGGGCGCAATGTCGAACGCATAGCAGTGCAAATCGTCTTCCTGCTGCTGCCCGACATAAAGAATGTTGTATTCATCGATCTCGTCGCTAGTTAAGACAAATGGCAAACGGTTCTCGATGTCGTCGATATCCTGTTCGGTCATCATGATGCGCTGCAAGGTGGATTGCGGTGCGAAGACTACGTTTTTAACTTTCTTGCCTTTATCGTCGAAACTGACGTCAAACACTTCCTGATATTCGCCGTCCACCGTATCGCCATCTAGCGTCTGCACCTTTACCGATTGGCGGTAGGTGTATGAATCACGGGCCGTTTGGAATTCCTTTTCTTTCGCTGCGAAGGTCTTGATGATTTCATCCGGAGTAGTGCCCTTTGGCTGTGCGGGATCGAGCGGGCCTTCATCGCCGAACATCGCCGGACACACCGCGAGCATAGAAAGTAGAAATAGCCAGGAAAGTCTTGCGAGCCGATGCCGACGAAGTGCCTTGCTCATAGGTTAAGTGTAAAAGAGCCGCTACGCTTTTCGCGTGTAATTTTCTGTAAGCGCCGGTTTGCCGGAAACGCGGTCCAGATCGCTGTCAACTTCCCCTCGCTTCCGTTGTAAGATGCAGCATACCCGCATGGCTGTCTCCGTCCCCCGCCCGGAAGCCGCAGACACCGGTTCGGCGATCGAACGCGCGATCGCGCAACTGGCCGCTTCGCCTGCCCTCCTGGAAGCGATAGCCTACTTTCGCGCCCATGAAGGCCAATTTGCCCGTTGGCAGACGGAGTTGGCGAAAATCCCCGCTCCCCCCTTTGGGGAAGCCGCCCGTGGTCAGTGGCTGGCCAAATGCTTCAAAGATCTTGGCCTCGACAACATTCATATCGACGAAACCGGAAACGTATGCGGACTCCGGTCGGGGCCGAAAAAAAATAAAGCCAAGCCGGTGCTGGCCATCAGCGCGCACATCGATACGGTCTTTCCCGAGGCTACGCCGATCGTGGTTCGGCAGGAGGGGACGCGTATTCTTGGGCCGGGCATTTCCGACAACGCCGCCGGAGTAACCGCCATGTTGGCTATCGCCGGGTCCCTGCGTCAGGCCAAGATCGCGCACGATACCGGAATTCTTTTTATCGGAAATGTCGGAGAAGAGGGAGAAGGCGACCTGCGCGGGATGCGCCACATCTTTACGTCTTCGCGTTACAAGGATTCGATCGGCTACAGCCTGATTCTGGATGGTGCAGGCACAGACACAATCGTCTCCGAAGCCCTGGGCAGCCGCCGCTTCGAAATTACAGTTCGCGGCCCCGGCGGCCACTCCTGGAGCGACTTCGGACTGCCTAACCCTATCTTGGCGCTAGCTCGAAGCATTTATCTATTTACTCAAACCCAGCTACCCGCGTCGCCCAAGACGACCTTCAACGTGGGCGTGATTCGCGGAGGCACTTCGGTCAATTCGATCCCAGAATCTGCCAGCATGAGAGTGGATATCCGCTCCAGCTCCAGCACGGAAATGCAGCGTCTCGAAACCGCACTCCGCGTCGCCGTCGCGGAGGCGGTCAAAGCTGAGAATCACATCAGCGCCAACCGGTCAGACGGACAGCGCCAGTCGGCTTCGACTGACTTGCGTTCACTTTCGAGCTTTATCAAGCCCATCGGCAGCCGCCCGGCGGGCGAGTTACCGCCCGAAGCCCGCATGTTACGCACCATCCGCGCCGTCGATAAACATCTCCACAACAAAGCCCAAGTGCAGCGCGCCTCCACCGACGCGAACATTCCGCTGTCGTTGGGTCGCGAAGCGCTATCCATCGGCGGCGGCGGCAGCGGCGGTGGCGCGCACACGCTGCAAGAATGGTTCGATCCCCAAGGACGCGAACTTGGCCTTACCCGTATACTTCTCACCGCTCTCGCGCTCACCGGCGTGACTAGCAAGTCCTAACTCCTCGTCGTCAACGTCCCTTCGTCACACCGACGCTGTGACACTATCACCAAGAATTCTCCGCGCCATCCGCTACCCTAAGTCACCTTCCTCAGAGATGGAATGCTGTACAAAACTCTCAGCGCCGCGGTCTACGGCATCGATGCCAGCATCATCGAGGTCGAAGTGGATGTTTCCGCGATCAAGATGAACGAAGAGCAGTTTCATACCGTCGGCCTGCCCGATGCCGCGGTGCGCGAGAGCCGCGACCGGGTGCGTTCCGCGCTGAGAAATTGCGGATTCGACATCCCGCCCACGCGTATCACAATTAATCTCGCGCCCGCGGATATAAAAAAAGAAGGCTCAGGATTCGACCTACCCATGGCGCTGGGAATCCTTGGCCCTTACGGAGGCCTTAATAAAAAAGAAGTGAACGACTGCCTTTTCGTCGGCGAACTCTCACTCGACGGCGGCATTCGCAGCGTGCGCGGGGCTCTGCCCATTGCCATCGAAGCTCGTGGGAAGAAGATTGCCAAGCTGGTAGTGCCGGAACTCAATGCCCGTGAAGCTGCGATGGTGGGCGGCGTTTCGGTGTATCCCGTGAAGTCACTGCTGGATGTGATTCGCTTCGTCAACACCGGCAACGGCATTCAACCCATCAACGTAGACGGGGCCAGCTTACTCAGCGAGTCGCAGCATTTCTTCGTCGACTTCAAAGACGTTCGTGGGCAGCACACAGCCAAGCGTGCCCTCGAAGTGGCCTGCGCAGGAGGCCACAACATTCTTATGATCGGGCCGCCTGGCTCGGGCAAGACGATGCTGGCCAAGCGCATGCCGACGATTCTGCCGCCTTTTACTTTTGAAGAAGCACTAGAGACGACCAAAATTCATAGCGTCGCCGGAGTGCTCGATGCTGGAGCCGGACTGGTCGGCGTGCGTCCCTTTCGCTCGCCGCACCATACGATTTCCGACGCGGGATTGATCGGCGGCGGTGCGGTGCCGCGTCCCGGTGAAGTTTCGCTGGCTCACAACGGCGTTTTGTTTCTTGACGAGCTGCCGGAGTTTCCGCGCAATGTGCTCGAAGTCATGCGCCAGCCACTGGAGGATGGCAGCGTCTGCATCGCTCGCGCTGCCATGTCGCTGACTTTTCCGGCGCGCTTTATGCTGGCCGCCGCGATGAATCCCTGTCCTTGTGGATACTTCAACGACCGTTCGCGCGAATGCCATTGCACGCCACCAATCATTCAGCGCTACATGTCGAAAATTTCCGGGCCGCTGCTGGATCGCATCGACATTCACATCGATGTTCCCGCCGTGAATTACAAAGAATTGCGCTCAACTTCAGAGCCGGAAAGCTCGGCGCAAATTCGCGCCCGCGTCATGAAGGCGCGCGACCTGCAACTGCGGCGCTTCGCGTCCGAGTCCAGGCAAAAGCTTTATTGCAACGCCCAGATGGCGTCGCGCCACATTCGCACGTTCTGCGAACTCTCCGTCGACTGCGAACGCCTGCTCGAACGCGCCATGATGCAGCAAGGTCTCACCGCTCGCGCCCATGACCGCATTCTGAAAGTCGCACGCACCATAGCCGACCTGGAAGCCGCTACCGCGATGGAGCCTAAGCACATCGCGGAAGCGATCCAATATCGGACGCTGGATCGCACCTTCTGGGCTTAAGACATACGCCCAAACAGCGAGAGACTCAGCGCTACTTCAGCGTCACCTCGGTTACCGCCAACTCGGGATACGCTCCATTCCACTCCGCACTCACATGCTCAAATGTGATGCGAAACTGCTGGCTTTGCCCTGGTGCAAGCGGAAGGATATTAAGGTCGACCGCGTCAGGATATGGTCCCGTTGTTCGCAATGCACGCAGCGGAACATCGTCGGCCTGGGCGAGCTGACTCATCGAATCCCGAAACACAACATGCGCAAGTATTCGCGTGACGGTGCGGTCGCCGGCGTTGGTCATCGTTCCGTCGATATAAGTCACCTGCGCTCCGACAAAATTCTGCGCGGTGCTCATTTTTATATCGGATAGCTTGATCGTCGCCGCGTAGGGATCGACAGCCTTCGGTTTAGGCGGATACGAGCGCAGAAACAGCGCAGCCGCTCCCATCGCGATCAAAACAAAAAACACGCCCAGCATGACCGCGCGCGACGTGGAATCGCGCTCCGGCTTCATGCTTGCGGTTTGATCGAGGAATCCGCCCATGCCAGCGATTGTAGATGATGAACTGCTAAGGGGTGTTACTCGCCGCCGACCGTCAGGCCGTCGATGCGAATTGTGGGACTCGCGACCGATCCGCGGAACACCAGATCGTTGCCAATCTCGGAGATGTTAAAGAAGAGTTCCTTCAAATTTCCGGCGACCGTATTTTCCTCCACGGGATAGGCCAGCTCGCCGCCTACAATCCACATGCCTGAGACCCCGCGCGAGTAATCTCCCGTGACCAGGTTTGCGCCATGGCCCAGAAATTCCGTGATGTATAGGCCATCGGAAACCCCGGCGATGATCTCCTCAGGAGTCCTCGTTCCCGGCTGTAAAAAATAATTGCCCAGACCAATCCCCGGCGTCCCCGCCAGTCCCCGCGAAGCGTTGCCTGTAGTTTTCAGTCCCAGCTTCTTCGCCGTGTAAGTATTCAGCAAGTACGATTTCAGCACGCCATTTTCGATGACAACAGTGCGCCGCGTAGGCACGCCCTCGCCATCGAATGGGCTGGTTCCGAAGCCGCCCGGAATCGTGCCGTCATCGACGATGTTCACCGACTCGTGCGCGATTTTTTCCCCAAGCTTTCCTGCTAAAAACGATGCTCCACGATAGATCGAATCGCCATTGATGCCCTCAAAAATATGCCCCAGGATCGAGCTCGCGACCATGGGATCGAGCACGATCGGAACCTGTTTGGTCTTCGCCTTGCGCGCATGCAGGCGGCGAATGGTGCGTTGCGCGGCGATCTTGCCCACGCTCTCGGGTGATTCTAGATTCTCCAGATTGCGCGACACCGAGAACCAGTAATCCCGTTGCATCGCGCCATCTTCCGTTTGCGCAATCGGCATGGCGGCTATTGAGCAATAGGACCGCTGATACTCGCCTACGAATCCCAGCGAATTGGCCATGATCTTGTGGCCGGTCGCAGCGTCAAACGAACCGCCCTCGGAGTTCTTAATACGCGGGTCGTAATCCAACGCAGCTTTCTCTGCGCGCCGCGCATAAGAAATGCGCTCTTCACCGGGCAGCGAATAGACATCGGCGGAATACAAATCCAGATCGCCGGGCAACGCTCCCAGTTCGCCCGCTTCGGGCAATCCGCTAAATGGATCTTCAGAAGTAATCTTCGATAGCTCGATCGCCGACTTCAACATGCGATCCAAGCCCTCGCGCGAAAAATCGCTGGAGTAAGTTGACGCCGACCGCTTGCCGTTGAACACGCGCACGCCAAGCGACTTCGACGCCGCTTCTTTCAGTGTCTCCACCTGGCCCATGCGCACCAGAGTCGAAAACTCGTCGCCCTCGCGGATCACGCACTCCGCAGCGGTTGCGCCGCTGGCCATGGCGCGCCGGACCATGTCTTGCGCCAGGTCTTTTAGATCCCCTGCGCTGGCCGAATTCTGCGCTTCCAGTTGGGTTTGCATTACTGCATGTACCCGCCAACATCTTTGCGCGCGGTTCCACCAACGGTGAGCCGGTCAACTTTAATGGTCGGAATTCCAACGCCCACCGGAACCGCCTGACCATCTTTTCCGCAAGTGCCGACGCCTTCATCAAGTTGCAAGTCGTTGCCCACCATCGAGACCCGCGTTAGCACATCGGGACCATTGCCAATGAGTGTTGCGCCCTTGATCGGTGCCGTGATGTGGCCGTCTTCAATCAGATAAGCTTCCGAGGCCGAAAATACGAATTTGCCGCTGGTGATGTCCACCTGGCCGCCGCCGAAGTTGACAGCGTAGATCCCGCGCTTTACCGAGCGCACGATATCTTCCGGATCATCCTCGCCCGGCAGCATATACGTGTTGGTCATGCGCGGCATCGGAATGTGTTCATAACTTTCGCGCCGCCCGTTGCCGGTGTCCGCAATGCCCATCAGTCGCGACGACAGTTTGTCACTGATGTATCCCTTGAGGATTCCGTTTTCAATCAGCGTCGTAGTTTGCGTGGGATGACCTTCATCGTCCACGTTCAAAGACCCGCGTCGCCACGGCATGGTTCCGTTATCGACGATGGTGCATTTGTCGCTGGCTACGCGCTTGCCGACCAGTCCGGCAAATGCAGAAGTCTGCTTGCGATTGAAGTCGGCTTCGAGTCCATGACCGACAGCCTCGTGCAGCAACACACCAGGCCAACCAGGCCCAAGCACAACTTCCATGTCCCCCGCCGGAGCTTCCCGGGCGTCAAGTTGCAGAATCGCCTGCCGCGCCGATTCCTTGGCGAAATACTCTGGCGTCTTTTCTCCAAAGAAAAAATCGAGTGCCACGCGTCCCCCACCCCCCGAGCTGCCGCGCGCCGAATTTCCCTCGGTCTTCGCGATGCAACCTACGTTCATACGCGCCAAAGGCTGCGAATCTTCGGCAAACGTTCCGTCCGACCCGATAATAAGAATGTTGCGCAGTTCGTCCATATAGCTAGCGCGCACTTCTTTAATCCGCGGATCGAACGCACGCGCCGCCGCGTCGGCTCGCATCACAAGTTCGACCTTCGCTGTGATCTCGGAGTCCACCGACGGCAGAGTCACGGGGTATAAGCTGCGCGCGGCCTTCTGCTGGAATCCCACCGAAGGCGTCTTCGCCGGGCCACTCGCAATCAACGCCGCCGTGCGCGCCGCGTGGAGAATTCGCTCCGGGGAAAGATCGTCGGTGTAGGCGTATCCAGTGCGCTCGCCGGAAATGACGCGTACGCCGCATCCCGCCGAAATTCCCTGCGACGCTGTCTTGACCATCGACTCGTCTACCGACAACGAAGTCGAGTTAAGGTATTCAAAATAAAGATCGGCGTAATCGCCGCCCGCTGAAAGCGCCGCCGCGAGATACTGCTCCACGTTGCGCTCGGTTAGGCCGTAATGCTCGAAGAAAAAACGATTTTTGTCCACCGTCATTGGATGCCCCGTAGCCTCGAAACGACCCGCCAAGCCCAAAATCACTAGCGTCGATTATCCCACAGCGGCCACGACGGATCCCTACACTTCCGTAGACGGCCCTTCGGATATAATCAAAAGACTTCGTAGGCGCGTAGCTCAGTTGGTTAGAGCGCTACCTTGACACGGTAGAGGTCGGGAGTTCGAGTCTCCCCGTGCCTACCATTTATTTCATCCTCAATCGTTTAGCCAGCCGCGGCTGCTAGAACCCCGGAACACTTTAAGACGGCTGTAATCACTTGATCTTGTTCATCCTCGCTTAGATCGTTGTAGAAGGGCAGGCGTACCAGTCGTTCGCTGACGCGTCTGTAATTGGGCAGGGCGTAGGGCGGGCTGAAAACTTGAGTCCCGCTTCTGAGCTATGCAGGGGGACGTAATGAAAGACGCTTAGAATCCCCTCCGACTTCAGATAGGAGATTAGCCGGTCGCGACACTGTGCGCTTGGAAGCAACACGTAGAACATGTGATACGCCTGCTCACACTCCGGAAGAACGGTGGGCACGCCTACATCGTTTTCTGCGGCCCAGCCCTTTAACTGCGCGTAATAGCTATTCCAAATCCTCTGGCGCTTGTCTTGAATCGTGTGCCAGCCTTGCAGTTGAGCGTAGAGAAATGCCGCCAGCAAATCGGAGGGCAGATAGCTGGATCCCAGATTCACCCAGGTATATTTATCGACTTCACCGCGCAGGAACCGGTTGCGGTTCGTGCCCTTTTCGCGAATGATCAGCGCCCGTTCCACCAGAGTTTGGTCGTTGACGAATAATGCGCCGCCCTCGCCACACGTGATGTTCTTGGTCTCATGAAAACTTTGCGTGGCGAGGCACCCGAACGTCCCGGTGTACCGGCCTTTGTAGCGAGCGAACAGACCGTGCGCATTATCTTCTACAACTCGAATTCCGTGAGCTTCGGCGACGGACAGAATTGCATCCATCTCGCAGGCTACGCCCGCGTAATGCACCACAACGATCACTTTGGTGCGTGGAGTGATAAGCGACTCCAATTGCGTTTCGTCCAGATTGAGCGTGTCAGGGCGAATGTCCGCGAACACCAGGCGGGCCCGCGCAGAGCGAACGCGTTCGCTGTCGACACAAACGTGAACGGTGGCAGGATGACCTCGTCTTCCGGACCGCAATCGAGGAGTAGAGCCGCCATTTCAAGGGCGTGCGTGCATGACGTGGTCAACAAAGCGCGGTGAACGCCTATCTCTCTCTCGAGGAATTCGCGGCATCTGCGAGTGAATAATCCATCGCCTGAGGCGTGGCCGTTTGCGATGGCTTCTGCGATGTATTTGTATTCATCACCGACTAGGCAAGGTCGGTTGAATGGGATTCGATACTTCATTGCAGCTTCCGGAAGACGAAAAGTTCTTGGGTGCCGTAGTCGCCGGCTGGGGGAAGCTGCGAGAACCATCGATTCCACTCTGCATTTGGGTTGGCGACGTCCGACAACCAAGCGTGACGATTCCCAGGAAAGCGGTCTCGGGGCGGTTCGACAGGATTACTGGAATGAACAGTAAGGCGATACGCAAGAAGACTAAGAGTATTCTCCATCGACCCAGCTGAGACAGCGTTTATTCCGTCAATACCAAAAGAAGAAATGGCTTACACGGAGGACGGTACTGGCGAGATGTCCAGGAGTTTACCCTACTTGCACCCCCTCAGTTCCGTTTCTTGATGTTCTTCAGATAGTCGCGAAGCACCGCGGCGCAGGTTTCTACGAACTCCTTTTCCGCGGGTACAAACGTGCCTACAAAGTAACTCTCAATATCGAGCTCTCCTACGAGTTCCTTCCCGGCAAAAATCGGGACAACGATTTCGCTGTGCACTAGCGAAGATCCTGCCAGGTAACGCGGATCTTTGGACACATCGTCGACGACGACGGTCTGTCCTGTGCGAGCCGCGGCGCCGCACAGGCCGGTGGCTAAGGGAATCCGTGCGTTTGGAGTGAAGCTACCAACGAATGGCCCGATCAACAGAACGCCCGGATCTTTGGGATCGACGAGATAGAAGCCCACCCAGTTGTAGCGCGCCATCTTCTCGTGAAGAGTCTGGGCGATGTGCTGCATGAGTGATGTGGCCGATGCAGTATTCCTGGCGAAGCTCTCAAAGTCGCGGAGTAGTTCTCCATGCAGTGGCGTCATGTTGGCCTGGTCCTCGCGGCAGGGAGCTTGGATGCCTGAAAGCGTTGTCCCGCCTGGCCATAGTGTAACCGGAAGAAAACTTACGGAGAAAGAGGTTCGCCGATACCCACATCTTTGAGAAGAGCCTACAGAGTATAGGCGCGCTGTAGACTAACGCTTTGCAGTCGCCGCATCTAAGGCGAGATTCAATTCGAGAACGTTCACGCGCGGCTCGCCGAATACCCCCCATTGGCGTTGCTGAGTATGCTGGGCAACGAAGCGCCTGACTGTGTCCTCTGAAATTTTTCTTTCTTTCGCAACCCGAGAGACCTGGAACTCAGCGGCGGCGGGCGAGATTTCCGGATCGAGGCCCGAGGCGGAGGTCGTGACGAGGTCGATGGGTACAAGCTGTCCCGGATGATCCGCTTGATTGGCTGTGACGTCCGTTTTGACGCGATCGATCAACTTCTGGTTTGTAGGGCCCAGTTGGGAGCCGTTCGAATTCGCGGCATCGTAGCCGTTGCCGGCGGCGGATGGGCGGGAGTGGAAGTAGCTTGGCCCAATAAAAGCTTGCCCGATGATGCGCGAGCCTACGACTTGACCATTGCGCGTGATGAGCTGGCCATTGGCCTTGTCTTTGAAGAACAGTTGGGCCAGCCCAGTCACCGCGAGGGGATACACGCCGCCAAGGAGTACGGTGGTGACAATCGTCATCAGCACGGAAATCAGCAAATTTCTTTTCATAAAGACCTCAGGCCATGCCTACGCGAGTGATGATCATGTCGATCAGCTTAATGCCGACAAAAGGCACGATGATTCCGCCTACGCCGTAAACCAAAAGATTTTGCCGCAAGAGCACCGCTGCGCCCATCGGTCGATATTTCACCCCGCGCAGCGCCAGCGGAATCAGCGCAATAATAATGAGGGCATTGAAGATCACGGCGGACAGCACGGCGGACTGCGGCGTCTTGAGATGCATGATGTTCAGGGCATTGAGAACGGGAAACGTCCCGGCGAACATCGCAGGAATAATGGCGAAATACTTGGCCACGTCATTCGCAATAGAGAAGGTCGTCAGAGCGCCGCGCGTCATCAGTAACTGCTTGCCGATTTCGACGATCTCGATGAGTTTAGTCGGATTGGAATCGAGATCGACCATGTTCCCGGCCTCTTTCGCGGCTTGGGTTCCAGTATTCATCGCTACGCCAACGTCGGCCTGCGCTAGGGCTGGCGCGTCGTTTGTACCGTCTCCGGTCATTGCAACCAGTTTGCCCTCGCCTTGCTCGCGGCGGATGAGATCCATCTTTTCTTTGGGCGTCGCTTCCGCAAGAAAATCGTCTACACCGGCTTCACGCGCGATGGCGGCGGCTGTCAGCGGATTGTCGCCAGTAATCATTACCGTCTTAATGCCCATGGCACGCAGCTGATCGAAGCGCTCGCGGATACCGCCCTTCACGATGTCCTTGAGATGAATCACGCCAAGAGCGCGGCGGTTTTCCGCGACCACCAGGGGAGTTCCGCCGGAACGCGCAATCAGTTCCACAGCCGCCTGCACTTCTTTCGGAAGAACGGTGTCGTGCTGCTTGAGATATTTCGTGATGGCATCGACCGAACCTTTGCGGATTTCGCGGCCATCCATATTGACGCCAGACATGCGCGTCTGCGCGGTGAAGGCGATGAACTCGGCTTCATGTTCGGCCAGTTCGCGGCCGCGCAAGCCATAGCGCTCTTTGGCCAGCACAACGATGGAACGTCCTTCGGGAGTTTCATCCGCTAGGGAGGAAAGCTGTGCGGCGTCAGCCAATTGTGCGTCGGTGGTTCCGGGTGCGGCGACAAATTCCGCAGCTTGGCGATTGCCCAGAGTAATGGTTCCGGTTTTGTCGAGCAGGAGCGTGTTTACGTCGCCCGCTGCTTCCACGGCGCGTCCTGACATGGCGAGGACGTTGTGTTGCACCAGGCGATCCATACCTGCGATGCCGATGGCCGAGAGCAGTCCGCCGATCGTCGTCGGAATCAAGCACACAAGTAAAGACACTAAAACAAAGACGGTCTGCGGCGATCCGGCATACATGGCGAATGGTTGCAGAGTGACCACAGCGAGCAAAAAGATGATGGTGAGTCCGGCCAGCAAGATATTCAGCGCGATTTCGTTGGGAGTCTTTTGCCGCTCGGCGCCTTCGACCAATGCGATCATGCGGTCAAGAAAAGTTTCGCCGGGATTCGAGGTGATCTTAATCTTGAGCCAGTCGGAGAGCACGCGCGTTCCGCCAGTTACCGCTGAGCGATCGCCTCCAGCTTCGCGAATTACGGGGGCAGACTCGCCCGTGATTGCCGACTCATCGACCGAGGCGACACCTTCCAGAATTTCGCCGTCGCTTGGAATGAATTCGTTGGCCGTTACCATGACCACATCGCCGGAAGCAAGCTTCGAGCTGGGGATTTCATCTGTTTTGCCATTGGGCAGCAGACGATGCGCGATGGTTTCGGCGCGTGCTTTGCGCAGCGAATCAGCTTGCGCCTTGCCGCGTCCCTCGGCCATGGCTTCCGCGAAATTGGCGAACAGCAGCGTGAACCACAGCCACAGAGTAATTTGCAGATTGAAGCCGAACTGCCCCTGATGCCGCAGCACATCGCGCAGCAAGAGGACACTGGTGGTGACGCTGCCGATTTCGACCACGAACATGACCGGGTTCTTCATCATGTTCGCGGGATTGAGCTTCACCAACGAATCCAGCAGCGCGCCGCGAAGAATCTTAATGTCCCAGATGGATTGCGATTTCTTCACATGATCCCCTTTAGAAGCTGTCCCCTTTAGAAAGTCTTGCCCGCAGTCATCAATAAGTGTTCGAGAATCGGCCCAAGGCTCAGCGCTGGGAAAAATGTCAGTGCGCCCACGATGAGAATCACGCCGACCAGCAGCACGCTGAATAGCGGTGTGGTGACCGGGAACGTCCCCAACGACGGCGGCACATATTTTTTCTTGGCCAGACTTCCCGCGATGGCCAGCATCGGGATGATCATGAAAAAACGTCCGATCAGCATGGTGGCTGCGCCCGACAGGTTGTACCAGTTGGTGTTGCCATTCAATCCGCCAAAAGCTGAGCCGTTGTTGCCCGCCATGGAAGTAAATGCGTAAAGAATTTCCGTAAACCCATGCGGCCCCGGATTGCCGATGCTGGACAGTCCGAATCCCGCAACGGATGAGATGCCGGCAAAAACTAAGATCACGAGCGGAAAGACTAACGTGACCAGCATCGCCATCTTCACGTCGTAAGCCTCGATTTTTTTGCCCAGATATTCCGGCGTGCGGCCCACCATCAACCCGGCGATGAATACCGCCAGTACGACGTAGATCAGGACGCCATACAGCCCTGCGCCGACGCCGCCGAACACCACTTCGCTGAGCATGATGTTGACCAGCGGAACCATGCCTCCCAGTGGCGTGTAAGAATCGTGCCAGCCATTGATCGCGCCGCAACTGGCGTCGGTTGTAACCGTAGCGAAAAGAGCCGAGCCGGCGATGCCAAAGCGTGTCTCTTTGCCTTCCATGTTACCGCCCGACTGCGTCATGCTGGCGTGCTTATCGACCCCATGCAAAAGCGGATTGCCTTGCGCTTCGGCCCAATAAGCGACGGTCACTCCAGCGAGAAAAAGAAACGCCATCGCGCCCCACACTGCCCACCCGTGGTTCGGCGATCCCGTCATGCGGCCAAGTGTGTAGGTCAGTCCGGCGGGAATGGCAAAGATGAAAAGCATCGCCAGATAATTGCTAACTGGCGTAGGATTCTCAAAAGGATGTGCGCTATTGGCGTTGAAGAATCCGCCGCCGTTAGTGCCGAGTTGCTTGATCGCTTCTTGCGACGCAACCGGCCCTTGCGCAATCGTTTGGGTCGTGACTGTGTCTACCAGTGGCTTGCCATCCGCTCCAATGACGGGCTTGCCATCGGTGCCGACTCTCTGCACCTGCTGCGGCTCAACCAATTTCGCGCTGTCATAGGGACGCAAATTCTGCACCACGCCTTGCGAAACCAACAGCAACGCGCCCACGATGCACATCGGCACCAGCACCCAGAGCGTGGCCCGCGTCATATCCACCCAGAAGTTTCCGATGGTGTCCTTCTCGCGCCGCGCGATGCCGCGAATGAATGCAATGGCCAGCGCAATTCCGACCGCCGCCGAGGTGAAGTTGTGATACGCAAGGCCCGCCATCTGAGTGAGATAGCTCATAGTGGCTTCGCCGGCATAGTTCTGCCAGTTAGTATTGGTCGTAAACGATGCAGCCGTATTGAAGGCGAGATACTGGCCCACTGCGGCAAACTTCTGCGGATTCAGCGGCAGACTCTGCTGCAACCGCTCGATCAGATACAGCGCGAGCATGGAGACACCGCTGAACATCAGCATGGCGGTGGCGTACTCCGTCCACCGCATTTCGTGAGTCTCATCTACGCCGGTGAGCCGATAGAGTAGTCGCTCCAAAGGCCTCGCGAGGGGATCGAGAAACGTCTTCTCGCGATTGAAGACGCGGGCCATGAACACTCCCAGCGGCTTGGTCACCAGGAAGATCAGCACGAGATACAGCAGGATTTGAAACCAACCGTTCGGTGTCATGTCAAAACTTCTCGGGACGCAGCAGCGCGTAGAACAAATAGACCGCGGTCAGCGCACTGACGATGAGCATGATGATGGATTCGAGATTCATAGAGTCCTTCTCACTTCAGGCGCTCGCAAAAGCGCACATAGGCGATCGAAAGCGCGAAAAAGAGTACTGTCGCTACTACGCAAATGACATCGAGCATGAACCGCCTCCTTGTCCAAGATATGCTTGCCGGTTAGCAGCCCCACTCCGCTTGTCCCGGCTTGGCATAATAGCGGGAAGCCCCGGCATGGTCGCATTCCGTGGCAGCCAATTCCAGCAACGCCAGACGGGCGGCACCGACCAAACGGTTCTTTTCCGGCTGCGAAATTTGCTCCCAGGCTTCGGCCTTCGTTTCAGAGGCCGCGCCAAAGTCGGGCGCCAGCGCTCCGTGGTAATGATGGAAGAGTTCGGCCAATTGCTCCGCTGATACTTCTTGAATCGACATTTGCAATCCTTCCTTGAAAAGCGAACCGTCCTCGGACGCTCGCAACATCATTCATTGGAAACTACACCCCGACAATTCCGAGTAAGTAATCCATAAAGGATTTGTAAAGTCCGACCTGCGCCGATTAAAACTTCACCAAGATCGCCATCGTGCCCCGGTCTTCCGTGTGGCGAAGATCCGGCGCCCACCCCGGCACCTCTGACCCAGCCGCGCCAGTATTGCCGCCCGGTGGCGTAATCCCGCCGGGGCCACTGAAATATGGGACGTTGGCGTGACGGTGGTTGAACTCCCAGCGGAAAGTAATGTATTGGCTGGGCATATAGTCATAGGTCGCGGACATGTCCCAGGCTTTATATGGATCGCCGGGATTTTCTGTGAAGTACGGCGTGCCCGAAGTCGCGGTCGCCCCATTGATGGGCGGCAACAACACTAGATAGCGGCCCGGATTGTTGATTTCTCCGCCTCCGAGCGTGAAACCGTAGCGGTCTTTGTTGAACCACCAGCGGTTATAAATCATGTAGCCAAGGAAGCTCTGTTTGTAGGAAGTAATCTGCCCCGCAGCGTTCTTCTGATTCGTCGTGCAATTTACGCCGCCACCGCTTTCGCAGCCCGCATCGCCTGTCAGACTGAACGCCAACTTGTCGAGAAAGCGCTCCGGGTGGTCGTAATATTTCACTTCAATACTGTTGTCGGTGTGGTAGCGGGTTCGCGTCGGAATTCCGAAGGCGTCGGCGCCTGCTCCATAATTGTTCGAGAGCATCGAAACCGAACCGTTTGGACGATACAAAACCTGGCCGCCAAATCCCAGCCGTCCGTTGTAACGGCCGTAGGATTGCCATCCATTAATGATCCAAGGCTCAATTTTCAACTTCGCCGTGGGGAAGGTTTGGATACGCAGGCCGGTAAAAAACCACGGCGTGTTGGAAGACACATACGACGGCTGGTAAGCCCAGTTGTCAAAATTGTAGAAGCTAAATAGACCCACATAGGACAAGAAGATGCCGGCGTCCACGTTGACCCCATGCATGGCATCGAAATGATAGCCGCCGTAGGCCTCACTTACGTAACGGTAGGCATCGGCGAGATCCCACTGTCCGCGCGAGTAGCTGGCATCGTTGCGCGGCGTAGCAGTCGAATAGAGGCCGATCTGCGACAATACGCGCGCACGGACGTGGTCATAGTGAAAGTCCCCACCGATGGCCAGATCGGTTAAGTTGACTTCATTCGAACGAAAAACCTCACTTGACCCACCGATCGTATCGTCTTTGGGATGATTGAAATCGTAGTGGTAGGCCACATCCGCGCGAATTTCGGGCGTAAAAAACTTGGAATCGAAAGGTAGGTCCTTCGTACGCGGATTGCCGTTGAGCCAGGTCCAATCGGCGAACGCGAATGGCTCGGCCTTGGCGGGCTTGGCCGACGGGACTTGCGGTGTGGCAACCGCCTCCTCGGCAGCAACTGGCGCAGAAGCTGGCGGAGGAACGACGGCGGGAGGCGTGGTCGCTTTCGCAGTCACCGCACCGGGATGCTCCACCGAAGTATGCGCCCTCAACTCCGCTTCCAGTTGGGCGATGCGGAGTTTCATGGCATCCAATTCTTTCTGGATGGCCGCCTGCCCAGCCTGGTCGGACGCCGCGGTCTGTGTGGAATTCGAATCGCCGCTGGCTTGGGCGAAACACTGAGGAAGAATAAAGACGAAAACCAAAACCACAATTTGATGCTTGTGCAATAGAAACTTCGACACGGAAGTCTCCTCTCATTTCCGGATCATCCTCGCGTGCCGAAAGGTTCATTTCGGACGCTTGCAGTGATGACCACAAAATAGTCTACGAAGGAAATCGTAAAGAATGTGTAAGGATGCGCAAGCGACGGGACGCGACCTTTCGTCGGGAACTTAGGTCTCTTCGCCCAACTCTGACCCCGACTCGTAGCCCGGCTCGAAGCGATAACCTATCCAGGGTTCGGTCAAGATGTAGCGTGGCGAGGACGCCTCCGGCTCCAGCTTCTTGCGGAGTTGTCCAACGAAAACGCGAAGGTACTCGACCTGCTCGGTGCTTTGTCCGCCCCATATCGCCCCCAGTAGAGCACGATGGGTAACAACCTTACCGGCATGCCTCGCGAGATACACGAGCAGATCGAATTCCTTCGGGGTGAGGTGAACCTCGCGTTTCTTCACCGCGACCTTGTGCGCTTCCAAATCGATGGCAAAATCACCGACGACGATCGGCAAGAGATTGCCGTCTTCCGAGACCTGGCGTCGACGCAAGTGGACTCGCACGCGCGCCAGCAACTCCTCCATGCCGAAGGGTTTAGTCACGTAGTCGTCTGCGCCGGCGTCGAGCGCCTGAACTTTGGTTCGTTCTTCGCCGCGCACGGAGAGCACAATGATAGGAACCTTCGTGGTCGGCCGCAGCCGTCGGCACAATTCAAGTCCATCCATGTTCGGCATGGAGAGATCCGTGATGACCAGATCGGGTGTCCAGTCCTTCATGATCTCCAATGCCGTTTCACCATCGTTGGCTACGCGCAAGTCATAGCCTTGATTGGAAAGGCTGGTGCGCAGCACACGCGTGATCTGCGATTCATCATCGACGACGAGAATGCGCCGGTGCTCGATGCTTCGCTCGGTCATTCAATAAACTCGCATAGACACAGCAGGGCTCACGACGGTTGTTGCTTGACGATGTGAACATCGACTTCGGGTGCATCGCGCAGAAACTTGTGAATGGCGGAAAGATAAAGATACCGGCGCCATCCCGTTGTCGCGGAGTGGCCGAAAATTACCTGGGTGATGTGTTTTTCGCGAACGAATTCCGCCACCGTTTCGGCCACAGTTTTGCCGCTGCGCTTCTCGATGGTTGCGCCCACATTTTCCGCAAAGTGAAGATTGGCAGCCAAGGATTTTTGATTGCGCTCGGTGACGTCCTGCCCCATATCCACATATACCACGCAGAATTCTCCGTTGAGGGCATGCGCCATGCGCGCCCCGCGAGCAATCAGATACTGCGCGTCCGGATTCGAGCTAATGCATACGGCAATGCGCTCGCAGATCGCGACCTTGCAGCCATTTTCATCTTTTTCGCGAAACGATTCCAGGTTGCGATCGACGGCCTGCGCGACCTGCCGCAGAGCGAGTTCGCGCAATGCGATTAAATTACCTTCGCGGAAGAAATTGTTGAGTGCGCGATCCACCCGCTCCTGGGGATAAATATCGCCGCGCCTCATGCGGCTTTGCAGCGCTTGCGGCGTCAAGTCGGCCATCACCACTTCGTTGACCCGCTTGAGCACCCAATCCGGAACCGTTTCGCGCACTTGAATGCCGGTCACGCCCTGCACGGTTGGCGTGATGCTCTCCACGTGCTGAATATTCATGGTGGAGAGCACGTCGATGCCGGCATCGAGCAGATCGAAAACATCTTCGTAGCGCTTCGCGTGCTTGCTGCCCTCGATGTTCGTGTGCGCCAGTTCGTCGATCAGCGCCACTTTTGGCTTGCGCACGAGCAAGGCATCGATGTCCATTTCCTCAAACATCGCGCCCTTATAGTCCATTTTCTTGCGTGGAACGGTTTCCAGTTTCGCCGCCAATTCCGCCACGCCCTTGCGCCCGTGCGTCTCGATCACTCCAATAACCACATCTTCGCCGCGGCTATGCCTGCGTACCGCTTCACTTAACATGCTGTAGGTCTTGCCGACCCCTGGCGCATAGCCCATGAAGAGCTTGAATATCCCCTCTTTCTTCTCGGGGTTCGCTTCTTCCAGCCACTGCTCAGGAGTTCGGGCCATCGGGCTTATTGTCGCCGAGCGCTCTCGAATTGTCGAACCGGCTATCGAACCCAACCCGCCTCAGCTACAATCGCCTCGTGAGCGAATCGGGCAGAGTAGCCTCGGGCTACGCCTTGGCGGCGGCCGTCGTAGTCGGAGTTACGCTGATTTACCACTCCCTGCTGCATGTCAATCCGACCACGGTTGCGCTCACGTTTCTGGTTGGAGTCCTCGCCATTTCTGCGACCTGGGGATTGCGTCACGCAGTGGTCACCGCGTTCGCTTCGACTCTGCTGTTCAACTATTATTTTCTGCCCCCCATCGGAACCTTCACTATCGCCGACCCGCAGAATTGGGTTGCGCTGATCGCATTCCTCATCACGGCCGTCATCGCCAGCGAATTGTCGGAACGTGCTCGGCGCGAGGCTCGCAACTCTAATGAGCGCCGCCGCGAAGTTGAGCGGCTCTACTCTTTCAGTCAGCTATTGTTGTCGAGCGACAACGTCGCCGAGCTGCTGAACCTGATTCCGCGCTACGTAGTCGAATCCTTCAATCTGAAGTTTGCCGCCGTCTCGTTGACGAATCGAGCCGACGTTTACCGCTCTCAGCCTGCTAATGATGGACTGGAAATACACGACCTTCAACTGGTCAGCGCGCGCGGCGAGCCCAAGATCGATGCCCTGGGCCACGTGGCTTTCGTTCCTTTAAGGATGGGCGTGAAAGTTGTGGGCAGTCTCGGCATCTCGGGAACCATCCCGTCGCGACAAACTTTGGAGGCACTCAGCGGCCTCATCGCAATTTCCGTCGAACGCGCCGGGGCCATCGAAAAACTAGGGCGCGCCGAGGCCGCTCGCGAGGGTGAACAACTGCGCACCGCGCTGTTGGACTCGGTCACCCATGAGTTTCGCACTCCGCTGACTTCGATCAAAGCATCGGTGACCACACTCCTTGGCCACTCCGCCCTTGATAGCGGTCAGCGCCTCGAACTCTTGACCGTCATCAATGAGGAAAGCGATCGCCTGAATCGACTGGTGGGCGAGGCCGCTGAAATGGCCCAGCTCGAAGCCGAAGAGTTCGAACTAAGTCTGGAAGTGCATCCGATACAGCAAGCAGTTGACGCTGCCATCGAGGAATCCAAACATGCGCTGGAGAGTCATCCCGTAGAAGTGCATTTGCCACCGAACTTACCGCCAGCCCGTATGGATTTTGACCGCATCAAAGAAGTGCTGCGGCATTTACTGGAGAATGCGGCGAAGTACTCTCCAGAGGGAACGCCGATTCACATCACCGGCGAAGCCAAGAATGGAATGCTCACCACCAGCATCGCCGATCGCGGCCCCGGCATTGACGACTTCGAGCAGGCCCTCGTGTTCGACAAGTTTTACCGCGGACGCAATCACCGCTTCCAAGTCGGCGGAACCGGAATGGGCCTCGCGATCTCGAAAGCCTTGGTGGAAGCTCACGGCGGACGCATCGGAGTGACCAGCCAGCTCGGCCACGGATCGGTATTTTATTTCACTCTGCCGGTCGCGTAAGTTGAATCACTCGACGATCAACAGCGCATCCCCAGCGTTGACGGCCGCGCCCACCGCAGCCACAAGTTTCTTAACCGCGCCCTTCTTGGGAGACTTGATTTCGTTCTGCATCTTCATGGCCTCGACCACGACAAGCCCTTGCCCGGCTTCGACAGCATCGCCTTGGGATACGAGGTAGCGCACGACCTTGCCCGGCATGGGAGCGGTTAACTTCTTCGGTCCACTGTTGTCGGCCGTCCCGCCCCTTCGACTCTTAAGCGAGCGCGGGTCGCGCACCTCCGTGTCATAGGGTCTGCCTTCAATCCATAGCCAATTCGCGGATTCACGTCGAACCTTATACGAACGTCCCTCGATCAAGAGCGAGAGCACTCCGGGCGCGATCAATACCGGATCAATCTCGATCAATCGACCGTCGAGCTGGCAGTTCCAGCGCTCGTCTTTTCTTTCCAATTGCAACCGAACGGACCGGCTGTCGATGACGACTTCGAAAATCATCGATGCAGCGCCTCCCGGCGAGCTATAGATCGCCACGCGGAGGACTGGCATTCCGTACTGGTTTCAGAAGGTTTTGCTGGCGAATCAGCCGACCAGCTTCCCATGGCCGCAAAAAGTCCCGCTGCGATGGCGGCAACTTCTGTATGATCGCGCGCTGGCGATTGTGTCTTCTGCGCGAGGCGGTCCAAGTATCCCGTATCCAGCTTACCAGCCTGAAAATCCGCATCGTTGAGAATGCGTTTGAAAAGCGCGATGTTCGTCTTAATGCCCCCGACAAATAATTCATCCAGCGCTCGAAGCAGTTTTGCAGTGGCCTGTGCTCGGTCGCTTCCGTATCCCACCAACTTCGAAAGCAGCGGATCGTAGTCGATGGGTACAGTCCATCCCTCATAGACCCCGCTATCCTCGCGAATGCCCGGCCCAGATGGGGAAGACAGCAGTGCAATCTTGCCTGGGCTGGGAAAGTAATTGTTGTCAGGATCTTCCGCGTAGATGCGGCACTCAATCGCGTGACCGCGCAACTGCAGATCGGCTTGGGAGAAGGGCAGCGTCTCGCCGTTCGCAATGCGAATCTGCAATTGCACCAAGTCGAGCCCGGTCACGAGTTCGGTGACAGGATGCTCCACTTGCAGGCGCGTATTCATCTCCAAAAAGTAAAAGTTCTTCTCCTGATCGACCAGGAATTCGATCGTCCCGGCGTTGGCATAATGGGCCGCCTTCGCAACCCGAACTGCAACTTCGCCCATACGGCGCCGCATGTCGGAGTCAACAATCGGCGACGGCGCTTCTTCGATTACTTTTTGATGGCGACGCTGGATCGAGCACTCACGTTCGCCCAGATAAACGGTGTTGCCATGTTCGTCGGCCAGAATCTGCATCTCGATGTGCCGCGGATTCACAATCGCTTTTTCGAGATACACCTCGTCATCGCCGAATGATCGCTGCGCCTCGCTCCGCGCCGCGTCCAAAGCATTACGCAATTCTTCGCGACGGTGCACAAGTCGCATTCCCTTGCCGCCGCCGCCCGCCGCGGCTTTCAGCATGACGGGATAGCCGATCTTTGCTGCGACGCTCTCCGCTTCCTCGAATGAATCCAACCCACGCGAAGTCCCCGGCACAAACGGAATGCCCGCTTTTTCCATGTTCTGCCTGGCCTTGGTCTTCGACCCCATCATGTCCATCGACGTCGCCGATGGCCCAATGAACTTCACTCCCGCCGCCTCGCATGATCGTGCGAATGTGGCATTCTCGGAGAGAAAACCATATCCCGGATGAATCGCCTCGGCCCCACTGCGCCTCGCCACGGCAAGAATCTTCTCGATATTCAGATAGGACTCGCGAGCCGCAGCCGGACCAATCGCATACGCTTCGTCCGCCTTGAGCACATGCAGTGCCCCGCGATCGACCTCAGAAAACACTGCGACCGAAGCGATACCCATCTCTCGGCAGGCACGAATCACGCGCACCGCAATCTCTCCCCGGTTGGCGATCAGAATTTTCTTGAACATGATTTGGGTGTCCGCAAGGGCACGAACTTCCTATTCTACTTGCCCCAGCCGCTACCAGGAGATTGCTATATTGAAAAGGCGGCAATTCGCAACTCATGGCTTCGATTCACACCCTTCCACACTCAAAAGTTTGCAACTCGGCAGCGTCTCTGAGTTGGCCACTCCTCATCCTTGCTGCTGGATTTACTGCACGCCTCATCCCAGCATGGTGTCTCTGGCTTAATGCCGATGAAGCCCTTCATTATCTGCTCTCAGTGCAGCCTTCGCTAGCGCTCACCTACCGAGCCAGTCTGACGACAGCGCACCCGCCGCTGCTGATCGTCTTCCTGCACTACTGGCAAAGATTGGGGACTACAGAGTTCATCCTGCGTCTCCCATCGGTGCTAACCGGAACGGCCGCCTGTTGGATGGCCTTCCTCTGGTTCGAAAAGGTCACCGACCGCAGGACCGCGTTGATCGGCCTGACCCTGATGGCGCTTTCGCCACCCCTGATTTCGCTCTCGGGGGAGATTCGCCAGTATCCACTTCTTTGGTTGTTCAGTATCAGCGCCCTGTACCTGCTGGAAGCCGCAGTCTCCGACTCGTCGTGGCTGACCATGCTGGCGGCAAGTTGCCTGCTCTGGCTGGCCATGCTCACGCACTACTCCGCTTTCCTATTTGTAATGAGCTTCGGGATGTACTCGCTCATCCGCATCGTCGGCGCCAGGCCCAAAGCTCACGTCATCGCCACCTGGGCTGTCGGACAAGCCGTCGCCATCGGACTCGCGCTGTTTCTCTTGCGCACCCACGTGCAACGACTCAAATCGAACGGCTTGCAGGAGCTGATCGCCAGTACTTACCTTCGTGCCTCGATCTATCACAAGGGCGAAGTCAACTTCTACTGGTTCATGCCCCGCGAAAATCTGCGCTTCTTCCACTATCTCTTCAGTCAAGGCGCGGTCGGCGCGATAGCACTTGCGTTCTTCATTGCTGGAATCGTTATGCTCGCCAGCCAGCACCGGGAGACACGTTCTACCTCGCACCCCAGTCCGCGCTTGTTGGCCTTGCTGCTGGCGTTTCCGTTCGTGGCAAACAGTGTTCTTGCCTTGGCCGATATTTATCCCTTCGGAGGCACTCGCCATAATTCCTATCTCGCCGTGTTCGCCATACTCGGCATCGCAGTCGCCTCGGCGCACTGGCAACCACGCGGAATTCCCGGTCGGCGGGCATTCTGGGCTGTGATAGTCGTCATCCTTTTACTCTGCAACATCTTTCCCACGCCCCGCGGAGAATTCATCCACTGGAAAGATCAACAACGTCCCCTGATGATCGCAGCCGTCACCGACCTTAAGCGGTCGTTAGAACAAGACCCGCACGCAGTCCTGCTGACTGATAATCAGGGCGGCCTGCTCCTGAGTTATTACTTGTGCGGCGAAAAAATCGTCCAGTTCGAAGAGCCGTTTCAGCCCTTCTATGAAGCTCGATGCGACGGCCGTCGCGCTCTCACCATCGATCCCACCCGTTGGATCTTTAAAGGACCCACTTTTGCCGCAGACCTCGCCGCGCTGCAACAACGTTACTCGCTACCGCCCGATACCTCACTCTATCTCTTTCAGGCCGGATGGGTTATCGACAAAGAAAAATCTTTACGCCAGGAGATGGCCCGCTTCGGCTGCACCGAACAAAATTTCGGACGCAACATTCTGGTCTGCCGCATTGGATTGCAACCACTGTGGAAGCAAAGTCTATACTTGGATTCAGAGGACCAGCACCCATGACCAGCATCACCTTACCCAAGCCCGCGGCCATCGGCGAATTCGTAAGCCTGTTGCGTGACCTGCCTCTGGATGCCTTCACCGGCACCGCACAGGTTCTCACACTGATGCGCGAACACCCAGTGAATGCCGAAACTCTCTCTCCCTACCTTACATGGAACGCGCAGCACTACACCCGGAACTTAATCGATAGAACTCCACTCTATGAATTAATGGCCATCTGTTGGGAAGTGGGCCAGGTCAGTTCTGTGCACAACCACAAAGATCAGAATTGCTGGATGGCGGTCCCGGTGGGACGTTTGCTGGTCGAGAATTTCTACTTGAAATCGCAGCAACTAGAGGCGGGCCAGTGCGAGTTGACCCCCGCGGACACGATCGAAATGAATCCATCACATCCGTGCGCGGTCGATCCCGCCGAGCCGGTACATCGCGTAGTCAATCCGAAAGAATTCAGACAACGCGCTGTCAGCTTGCATGTCTATTCGCGCCCTTTTGACTCCTGCATTGTCTACTCGCCCGAGCAAGGCACGTGTGGCGAAATCAAACTACGTTACGCCACGGAGTTCGGAAAGGTTGTAACCTAGCCGGCGAAAGATGTTGTCCGCGATCTCGGCAGTGTGAGTTTTCAGTTGGGAGCAGCATCTCGCGGAAACGACTTCAGCACCACGTCGCGAAGTTTTTCCTCCGGTTGTTTGCCTTGCGGTCCGCGATATTCAGTCAACTTGCCTTTCATCGCATAGTAACCTTCGTCCGCCAGAGTCTTGCCCTCGCCGCGACTCACCGTCCCTTGGAATGCATACCACACGTCATGCACCGCCTTGGTGGTGAACGTCAACTCGTTTCCCTCCAGCTTGGCAATCTTGAAAAACTGATCGAGGAACTCTCCTTTGTCGCTCTCCGAATCTCCGTAGCGCGACACAAAACCGGTGACGCTGCCATCGTTTTCGATCGACAGTTGCACGAACTCTCCGTCTCGTAGAAAGGTATACATGCCCGAGTAATTCGGTGCTATCGCCGTTGTAGGAACGGTCTGCGCACTCGCGCGCAGGGCTGTCAACAACGTCATCATCAAAAACATCACGCCAAATAGCCGACCAGGACGCAATTTTGCGAATTCCATATTGGGTATTAGAGCATGGATCGCCACGCCTTCAGCCTCGAAAGAACGAGTGCAACTCGCCCTCCGCCGCTATAATCAAAAGAGGTAGCAGCCCCAGCTTCCCCTGCCGACAGAAACGATGAAAAAAACCTCGGCCGCCCGCGCGCTTGTGCTCGACGAGTCTCCGCTTGTCATTGATCCGCCGCGACTGCTGGTCGAACTCGAACCCGCACGGGATGTTTTCCTGCGCAACCTCAAAGATCTCATCCGGCCCCAACAGCTGCCTCGCCTCCGCTTATCCTCCTGGCCGGGACAATTTTGGCCCGACGTCTTCGTCGATCGCCGCGCCCCCTGGCGCGCTTTCGCCCAATCGCTTGGCCTGCACATCCTTGTAGTCTCCGCTGTCATCGGAGCGACCGAGCTCTGGATGCAACCCGCACGCGTCTTGGACAAGCCCACCTTCAGCAGTTCCGATGTTCTTATCTACTCCGCCTCCGACTACCTGCCGCCCCTAAACACTGGCCGGACTTCGCGACGCAAAGCGCCGAAGGGCGAGCCTGCCCGCGCCGCCCAGGCCATCCTTTCGGTTCCTGCCGAGGCGGACAATCATAGCCAAACGATCGTGACTCCTCCGTCGGTAAAATTGGACCACGACGCCAAGCTCCCGAACATCGTCGCTTGGGACAAACCGGCTCCCGCCGCGCCGCTGTCGGCAACCTCCAGCCCAGCGCTGCGATTGCCCACGCTGGATGCCCCCCCAGTCGCTCCCGCTCCAGACGTGAAGTTGGAGAAATCGAGGCGCGCTGCGCTGACTGATGACGCCGTCATCGCCCCGCCGCCAGATGTGCAACTCCACTCCGGCCGCCTGGGCACCCTTGACATCGGACACACCGAAATCGCCGCGCCCGCGCCCAAGCTTTCGCTCGCCGAGCAGAGGAGTCCGTCACGATCTTTGTCGTCGCTCGATTCCGCCAGTTCCGTCGTCGCTCCGCCGCCTACTTTCTCGGGCACATCCACTCATTCGAGCGGACGATTGATCGCACTCAACGCTCAGCCGGGAGCGCCAGTCGCGCCCCCTGCCGGCAACCGCCGCGGTTCCTTCGCGTTAGCGCCAGACGGAAAAGCGTCCCCGGCTGGCATACCTCAAAGTAACTCGGGAAATGATCGCGCCGCTTCCGCTTCGGGCAAAGAAGTTCGTGGCCTGCCCTCGGGATTGCAGGTCGCTTCCGGATCAAGAGCTTCATCTAAGTCAAGCGGAAATTCCACCGCCACCCCCCGGCTCATGGCCGATGCCTCTGCCCCACGCGTCAGCACGAATGGTCATCAGACCCCCGCGGTATTGGCGGACAATCCCACCGAACTGGATCGCGAAGTCTTCGGCGCTCGGCGCTCTTATTCGATGACCCTCAACTTGCCCAACCTCAACTCTGCGGGAGGAAGTTGGATTATCCACTTCGCCGAGTTGAAGTCCGACGGCGGCGACTCCGGCAAGGCTTCGCAACTGTTCGCGCCAGTCGCGGTGCACAAAGTCGATCCCGGATATCCGCTCGAACTGATGCGCCACAATGTGGCGGGCACGGAGATCGTTTACGCCGTCATCGCCGCCGATGGCAGCGTCGGCAGCGTGCGCGTGATTAACAGCGTTGACGACCGCCTTGACGCTTACGCAAAGTCCGCCGTCGCACATTGGCAATTCCTCCCAGCCACAAAAGACGGCGTCGCGACCCCCGTGGAAGCCGTTTTCTTGATTCCGTTTCGACCGGTCCACAACGCGTCTAATTTCTGAGCGCTCCAGCCCTGCGACCCTTCGTTCGCGTTCCATCGTTTCTTTTCACTCGCGCATCTGCGAAACTAGCAGTTCCACTCCTCATTCTATGGGCCGCATTCATGTTCTCTCGGAAACCGTCGCCAACAAAATCGCCGCCGGCGAAGTCGTCGAGCGGCCTGCGTCCGTGGTGAAAGAGCTGCTGGAGAATTCCCTCGACGCCGGCTCCTCCCGTATCCGCATCAACGTCGAGGGCGGCGGCCGCAAGCTCATCCAAATCACCGACGACGGCTGTGGCATGGTGCGCGACGACGCGCTGCTGGCTTTCGAACGCCACGCGACTTCGAAAATCAAAGACGCCGAAGACTTGCTCAACATTGCCACGCTCGGTTTCCGCGGCGAAGCCTTGCCGTCGATCGCCTCCGTCGCGCGCATGAAGCTGGAAACCCGCGCTGCCCATGAAGATTCTGGTACAGTCGTCGAAATCAATGGCGGCAAGATTTTTCGCGTCGATGAAGTCGGCCTGCCGCCCGGCACTTCCATCACGCTGCGCGATTTATTTTTCAACACGCCCGCGCGCAAGAAATTTCTCAAGTCCGAATCCACCGAACTCGCGCACATTGCATCGTTAGTCACGCACTATGCGTTGGCTCATCCTGAAAAACATTTCGAATTGCACTCCGCGACCAATGCAATTTTGATCGCCCCCCCAGTCGCGGGTTACAGCGAACGGGTCTATCAAGTCTTCGGCAAGGATGTTCTCGATCAACTCATTCCCGTCGCCGCCGTCCAGCCGCTCGAACGCATGGGATTGCCGCAGCCTCCGCCCTGGCGCCGCACCGAAGAAGACGCCGAGGCTGTGAAGGAAAAAGACTTCGGCGAACTCCGCGTGCATGGCTTCGTTTCCAAGCCGGAGATTCAAAAGCTAAACCGCAACTCAATGTATGTCTTCGTCAACGGACGCCTCATTCGCGACCGCCTCATCCAGCACGCGCTGATCGAGGCCTATCGCAACATTCTGCCGCCGACGGTTTATCCCGTTGTGCTGATTTTTCTAGAGCTGCCTGGCGGCGAGGTGGATGTAAACGTCCATCCGTCGAAGACGGAAGTCCGCTTCCGCCAGCAGACTCTGGTGCATGATTTCGTGCGCGAAGCCGTCCGAGGCGCGCTGATGAAGGCGCGTCCCGTGCCCCAATTCATCGCTGAGATTTCGGCCAACGCAACTGGCGGAACATCTTTGACCCCCGGCTCGCGTTTCTCCGCGCCCGCCCCCGAAGCCTCGAACGGCACCTTCGCCCTCCAACCGCCGCCCATCCCAGTCATGAACGAACGCCTCGCCTTCGGCATGGACGGCATCGCAGTCGAAGCCAACGCCGCGGTCTCCGTCCCGATCATGCCGCCGCAGAGTTTTCCGGCGACGACCCTCAATGGCGATAGCTGTGCTCCCCCCATCGCCGAAGCAGACTCGCGCGACTACGAGTTTCAAGAACAAGCGCTTAAACCCTTGCTGGCCACCCTCAAGCCCTTAGGACAAGTCCGCGAATCCTTCATCCTCGCCGTCAATCGCGAAGGCCTCTGGATCATCGATCAGCACGTCGCCCACGAACGCGTCCTGTTCGAGAAAATTTCGCGCCAGCGCGCCGCCATGAAGGTCGAAAGCCAACGACTGCTGATCCCGCTGCTGCTCGAGCTCACGCCCGCGCAGCAGGCCGTCTTCACCGAAATCTGCGACGAACTCAACCAGAACGGATTCGAGGCCGAACCCTTCGGCACCCGCAGCATCGCCATCAAAGTTGCCCCAGCCGGCGTCGATGCCAGCCAAATCGAAAAGCTCCTCTTCGAGCTGCTCGAACAATTTGCCTGCGAAGATCAAGCCCTCAATCTGGAACACATCCGCCTGCGCATCGCCGCCTCCATCGCCTGCCACGCCGCCATCAAAGTCAACATGCCGCTCGAACAAAATAAAATGGAGTGGCTGCTCGCCGAGCTCGCCAAAACCGATTGCCCCATGTCGTGTCCCCACGGCCGCCCCATAGTTCTGCGATACTCTATGCAGGACATCCAAAAAGCCTTCAAACGGATTTAGCTCTCCTGAAATGACCGAACAGGAACTCACCGATCTCCGCCGCGAACACTGGCGCCTCACCGGACACCCCGCGCGCACGCTCGAAGACGCCCGCGCCTTCCTTGCCACTTGCGGATTCGCCACGCTGCTCCCCGAACGTCCGCCTGTCCTGCTGCCCACCCTAGTCGGAGCCTGGGCCGGTTCCGACGACCGCCTGCCCACCTGGCGCCTCGCCTTCGATGACGCCCGCGCCATCGCCGCTACCGAGTTAATGGTGCGCCTGCTCCGCGATCGCCTAGCCTACGAAACCAACCTCTTTGGCGAGAACAATCCGCTCCTCGTCACTGCCGCTGTGTTTCCTTTTCTCTATGCGCTGATCGGCGAGCGCAATCCTAGGCAGGCCCCTGAATCCGGACCACGCTCCAAAGTTTCTCCACTGGCCTGCGATACCTTCGCGCTCATTCAGCGCGAAGGACCAGTCTCCAAGCAGCGCATGCGCGAGCGCCTCGGCGGCAGCGTCAGCCTGCCTGCGCTCGACAAGGCTCTCGGCGAACTCAGCGCCACCCTGCGCATCACCCGCGTCGACTACAACGCGAACGATGGCTCCATCTGGGACATGCTCACCCGCTGTGCCCCCGACGTCGTCCACGAAGGCCTCAGCATTTCGGTCGGCGCGGCCTTGAGCGCCTTGCTCTCGAAATACATCGCCTGCGTGGTCGCCGCCGATCAAGCCGACCTGGACAAATTTCTCGGCCACTTCACCCCGCGCTCCCGCATCAAAGAAGCCGTCACCCTCCTGCTCAACGCCCGCGAGCTGGAGTTCATCCGCGTAGGCGACCGCTCCCTAATCCAAATGCCCGCAGACGTGGTCAAGCCCAGAGAAACACTCTCCCGTCGCAGCTAGGACTGGGGCTAAGAAAGCGCTCGGTGGGGCCGAATAAAACATTGTTGAGCCGCCAACCGAAGGGTATTTTAATTCCGGATAGAGCGTCGCGGGCAAACGATCAGGACGAAGGACAGATTAACCGCGGATACAGGTATCCACATTGGGACGAACAGGATTAGTGAGCGACGTTGAACTGGAGGGCGATCGCCAAGATTGCGACGAGAATGCCAAACAAGGTAAAGTAGCCCTCACTAGTGTCACCGTGTCGTCCCAACTATCTCGATGCTAACAGCGACGGAGCCTCAATTTCGCAACACCGACATGTTTGAACTCCTCCCCTTGGGTTCGAACCGGGGAACCGACTCACGGAACGAAGAGGAAAGCGCATCGCGGTGACTTCTATTTCTCCCCGCGAAAATCAAAAGCCCCGCCCCTGCGCGACAAGGACGGGGCACCTTCTTTTTACCCACTAAGAACTACGCTCTGGCTGCAACTACTTCTGGGGCAGACACGGCTGGCTTGGCTTCTTCTAGGCCGTTGACCTTTTGGCCGCCTTTGCGGATGTCGATGCCGCCTTTGAAGAACGCGCCGTCTTCGATGGAGATGCGGGCTGCGACTACGTCGCCGGTGAGCGAACCGTCGCTGCGGATATCCACGCGATCGCTGGCGGTGAGGTTGCCGCGCACTTTGCCGAGCACAACGATTTCGCGGGCGTTAATGTTAGCCGCGACCACGCCGTTGCGGCCGACGGTCACGCGATTGCCTGCGAGATTGATCGAACCTTCGACCCTGCCGTCAATGTAAAGCGACTCGGAGCCGGTGACTTCGCCCTTGATGACGAGAGACTTGCCGATGGTCGCCTGATCCGCCGTGCTGGGAGTGGCCACAGGAGCCGACGGACGCGGCGCCATGGGCGCTTCCGGGGCGGTGGTGCTAACGGGTGTCGGCATCGCGGGGCGTTCCAAGTCTCCCGGCCGGGACGGTGTTGCAGGCTGATTCGTGGGCTTCCACATGGGGAAAAATCTCTCCTTGAATGTTTAATTAAAGCTGTAAATATGGCTTACTGCCGCATTTCTGTAGCCAAACTTGATTGTACTCCCGCCGGTCGCGCCGCGCACAACGGAAATTTGTTTTTCCGTTGATGCCAAACCAGATACGTGCTGTTTTGGATTCACGGATGAGATGCAGTTTGTGGGGTTGGTGAGACGTGGGGCAAGGTAAATCTTTCCACGGCGGAAGCAATCCCCGCCCTCGCGTCGGGTTATGATGCTGTTGTAAGTCCTAACCTTGACCTGAGGATTCTATGACTAACCTCGCCGCTCGACCTCAGCCCAGCGAGCACTCTGCTTATCACCTGAACTACATTTCGCTCGTGCCCGAAAATGACATCTTACAGACGCTGGACGCCCAACGCCGCGACATGATTCTCTATCTATCCGCGCGCAGTGAGGACGAAGGAAACTTTCGTTATGCGCCAGGAAAATGGTCCGCGAAAGAAGTCGTGGGACATATCTGCGACGCCGAGCGCATCTTCGCTTACCGAGCCTTGCGGATCGCTCGCGGAGATCAGACTCCGCTGCCTGGTTGGGAGCAAGATGATTACATGCGTGCTTCGCCCTTCTGCGGACGCCCTTTCACAGACGTCATCGAAGACTACATCGCCGTCCGCCGCGCATCGGTCTCGCTGTTTCGCAACTTGGACGAACTCGCCTGGTGTCGAACCGGAACCGCGAACAACGCTACGGTAAGCGTCCGCGCACTGGCGTGGCTGATCGCGGGCCATGAGCTGCATCACAAGAAACTTCTTCAGGAAAAGTATTTTATCGCGAGCGCTGCTTAGACCATGCCGGATCTAGTTCTAGAGGAACTGCTGACCGGACGCGGTGCTCACGCGGACCCCATTGCTTGCGTCAGCGATTTGAATGCAGAACTCGCAGGACGCGAGCAAGACGGTTTTCCGTACACGATCTTCCAGCTTGCCGCGCACATGAATTACTGGATGGATTTCGAGTGGGCGCGCATTCTGGGCGAACGTCCGCACTATCCCGATCATGCCAGCGAAAGTTGGACTGCTTCGCCAGCGCCTGCGGCAGAGCAAGAATGGAAGACTACGGTCGATAAGTTCTCAGAAAATATCGCCCGCTTTCGTGGTCTTGCCCAACTGGATTCCGAAGATTTAGCGCGCGAGCTGCCGCCACTCGCTCCTTCGCAATCGCGACGCGAGAACACGGTGTTGGCGGCGGTCTGGCAAATCGCCGCGCATAACAGCTACCACACGGGACAGATCGCCCTCTTGCGCCGGGTGCTCGGCGCTTGGCCGCCACCCGCAGGCGGAGACACATGGTGAACTCCTCGATTCGCAACCGCCATGCTTTCTGACGCGGCGATTCTCAAGAAGATCGAGCAGCAACCGCGCCGCACCGCTGCGTTCAAACAACTCACCCACGATCTAGGACTTCATGGCGAAGAACGCAGCCAGCTTCACCAACGGCTGCATCGCTTGGTGAAAGAAGGCCAACTCGTCTCCGCTGGACAGGATCGCTTCACGCTGCCCGCCGCGCCGTCTGGGAAAAATATGATCACCGGACGGTTGAGCGCCCATCGCGATGGCTTCGGCTTCGTCACGCCCGATCAAGATTCGCTCAGCCCGCAACTCAAGCCTCGCATCGCGGGAGACATTTTCATTCCGCCACATGCAGTGGGTGCCGCCATGCATGGCGATCGCGTGCTGGTCGAAGTCGGCGGTGTGCGCCCCGATGGACGCGCTGAAGGTCGCATTCTCAAGACGATGAATCGGGCGCACGCCACGATTGTCGGAACGTTTCATTATGCCGGACACCATCACCGCCAGAATTACGTCACGCCGATCGATCGGAAACTCGCGGCGCACATCGTCATTCCAGAAGGCATGGAAACTCCTCCCGCGAAAAACGGAACGAGCCAGCACCGTGTCGTCGGCGCAGAAGCGGCTGTGCCGCGCCAGTGGGACAATCTCGAAAGCCTCATCGTCGACGTCGAAATTACCGATTGGCCTACGGCGACGCAAAGTCCGCGAGGACGCGTTATCGACATTATTGGGCGCCCGGACGACTTCGGCGTCGACGTCGAAATCATCATTCGCAAATTTCATCTGCCGAACATGTTTCCGCCAGAAGTGCTTGCTGAAGCGCAAGGCGTTGAGCTCGCCATTCCCTCGATCGCACTGACTGATCGCCGTGATTTTCGCGACATCCCTATCGTTACGATCGATGGCGAAACGGCGCGCGACTTTGATGACGCGGTACATGTTCGCGAATTGGAAAACGGAAATTACGAGCTGCAAGTTCACATCGCGGACGTGTCCCATTACGTCACACCTGATTCTCCGCTGGATCGCGAGGCGCGGCTGCGCGGCACCAGTGTTTACTTTCCGGATCGCGCCGTCCCTATGCTGCCGCTCGAACTTTCTACCGGACTATGCAGCTTGCGTCCGCAAGTTGATCGCCTGGTGCTCTCCTGCGTGATGGAGATTGGTCACGACGGCAATCTCGCCTCTTATGCGCTGAGCGAGGGCGTGATTCGTTCCGCCGAGCGTATGACTTATACCGACGTGAATGCCGTGCTCGAAGGCGATGCCGTGCTACGCCAGAAGTATGCAAGCTTGTCAGACATGTTCGAGAAGATGCGCGACCTCGCGATGATCCTCAATCGCAAGCGCGAGCGACGCGGCTCCATCGATTTTGACTTGCCTGAGGCTGTGATCGAATTCGACGACGCGGGATTGATGAAGAGCATCTCGCGCTCCCAGCGCAATATCGCTCATCGCATTATTGAAGAGTTCATGCTCGCGGCGAATGAGTGTGTGGCGTCGCATCTCGAAAAAATAAAGATCGCTTCGCTCTATCGCATTCACGACAAGCCCGACGCCAAACGCGTTTACGACTTCGAAGTACTCGCGGCGGCATTCGGATACTCTCTCGGCGTCGGCGCATTGCCTATTCAGAAAATTCAATTCAAGTCGGATCGCCGCGCATCCTACGGAACCGGGAAGCGGCCGCGAGAAATCGAAATTCCGAAAGAAGTTCACATCACGCCGCGCATGTACCAGAAGCTCACCAAGAAGATCGCCGGCAAGCCGGAGGAACGCATCGTCTCCTTTCTTATGCTGCGCTCGCTCAAACAGGCGCGCTACTCCGAAGAGAACTCCGGACACTTCGCGCTGGCTGCGCCCAGCTATACCCATTTCACTTCGCCTATTCGGCGCTATCCCGACTTGATCGTGCATCGCATCTTGAAGGACGTGTTGCGCAGTCGTTCCGCCGGAAATACTCAAGTCCAGCGCGCCGATGCTTCTCCGTGGTCAAAGCGGCGCAAGCAGGCAGCACACGACGCAAAATCCATCGTAGATGGTCCGATTCCGCTCACGGAACTGCACAACATCGCCGAGGAGTCCAGCCGCAACGAACGCCGCGCCGCCGACGCCGAGCGCGAACTTGTCGAATGGAAAAAAGTGAAGTTTATGGAAGACAAAATCGGCGGGGACTTCGATGGACTCATCATCAGTGTGGCCAAGTACGGCTTCTTCGTCGAACTCACCGATCTTTTCGTAGAAGGCCTGGTCCCGCTAAGCAGTCTGCACGACGACCATTACACCTACCACGAGAACACACGCGAAATCATCGGCCAGCGCAGCCGGAATGTTTACTCGATCGGACAAAAGTTGCGAGTAATCGTGGACCGCATCGATCCCGTGGAGAAGAAGATTCAATTCGCGATTCTGAGCGAAACGCCAAGGTTCGCCCCTAGGCCGCCCAAGCTGCCAAAAAACAAAAAGAAGCGCAAGAAGCGCGATTAGGTACGCCGACTGCGATAGGGCGAGCCCACCCCGCCCCGCCGCCCCCTGTGCTAGTATTTCCACGTTGTCGCGGTAATCGCCAACTCGAATGTTTGTCGGGCGGCGCGGATGTCGCTTTTTTGCTCACGGAGCATCCCACTGAGCTGAGATCGTCATCCTAAGCATTCGCACTCGGAGCGAACGGATAAAAGATGAAAGACACCTTGGGAGTTTTGCTCGCGGGCGGCGCAGGCGAACGCCTTTTCCCACTTACTCGCGATCGCGCCAAGCCGGCAGTCACTTTTGGCGGCATTTATCGCATCATCGATGTGACGCTTTCGAACTGCGTGAACTCCGATCTGCGACGGGTTTACATTCTCACGCAGTATAAGGCCCTCTCGCTCAATCGTCATATTCGCGAGGGCTGGAACATCTTCGGCAGCGAGGTGGGCGAGTTCATCGAAGTGCTGCCACCCATGAAGCGGGTCAGCGAGAAGTGGTATCAAGGCACGGCCGACGCGGTTTATCAAAACATTTATTCCATCGGCGCGGAGCAGCCCAAGCACGTGCTGATTCTTTCCGGCGACCATATTTACAAGATGAACTATGGCCGCATGATGAAGCAGCACAAAGATTCCGGCGCCGACGCCACGCTCGCCACCATTCAGATCGATCCTGAAGAAGTAAAGCGCTTTGGTGTGATCGACGTGGATAAGGATAATCGCGTGATCGGCTTCCTGGAAAAGCCGGCCAGTACTGAGTTGCGTTCGCCCTACAATCCGAACAAAGTTTCGGCGTCGATGGGCATTTACATTTTCAACACGGACGTGCTGATTCCGATTCTCCTGAAAGACGCCGAGGACACGACTTCAAGCCACGATTTTGGCAAGGACATTCTGCCCAAGATGATGGACAACTTCCGCGTTTATTCCTTCGACTTCGTCGATGAGAACAAGAAGGAAGCGCTCTACTGGCGCGATGTGGGCACGCTCGAGGCTTATTACGAAGCCAACATGGATATCGTCTCGGTGTCTCCGGTGTTCAACTTATACGATTCCGACTGGCCCATTCGGACTTATCAGCGGCAGTATCCGCCGGCGAAATTCGTCTTTGCAGAGAGCGGACGCACCGGAACCGCGCTCGATTCGATCGTTTCCGCGGGATGCATCATCTCCGGCAGTTCGGTGCGCAACAGCGTGCTTTCGCCCGACGTGCGCGTCAACTCCTACAGTGACATCGATGCCAGCATTCTGTTCAGCCACGTCAATGTAGGGCGCCACTGCCGCATTCGCAAAGCCATCATCGATCGCGACGTTCACATTCCCGAGGGTACGACAATCGGCTTCGACCCTGAAGCCGACCGCCAGCGCTACTTCGTAACCGAATCCGGAATCACAGTCGTGACGCGCGACTACTCGCTCTTCGAGACCCCAGTGAACGTGGATTACTTCACGAGCGAGTAGGGCCGGGTGCGCCCCATTCCAGGGTCCCTACTTCCGCGCTTCCGAAGCGGCCAAGGACTTCACGATCATCTCCTGCAAGACTTGTTGATCCACGTCTGCCATCTTCTTGATATAGAGGCAGCCCTTGCCGGTGGTGTGCTGGCCGAGCTTTTTCAGCAGCGCCTTCGAGGCGTCGTGTCCAATCAATCCGTACAAAACACTAGCGCTCTTACGCGGTGAAAAACCGATCAACGGCGCGTCGCCTTCACGCCCGCTTTCGTACTTGTAGTGGTAGCTGCCGAAGCCCACGATGGACGTCCCCCACATCTTCGGCTTCTCGCCGACCGCGGCTTGCATCAACTTGACGAGCGCCTTGGCGTCCGCGCGCTGCGCCGGTTCAGTGATGGCATCGATAAATGAAGCGACGCTTAATGTGGTGGGTTTGGTCTTGTTCTCAGCCATGTGGGTTCCCTTTCGTTTTGAAAGGCTAACTCAGTATTGGAATCGCGTTGAAACGGAGCCTACTTGCCGTCAGAGATCGGCTCGACTCAATAAAACAAATACTTCCGCCACTTATCGTCCGACCGGCCCATGAGCCGCATGATGTGGCGGCTGGTGTGCAGGTTGAAGGCGCGGGGTTCGCGGGATAGTCTCATGCCCGCTTCCTGCGGCAACTGATTTCCCTTGCGGCGGTTGCAGGTATGGCAACAGGCGACGAGGTTTTCCCATGAAGACGCGCCGCCGCGTGAGCGCGGCAGAACGTGATCGAGCGTGAGTTCGCCCGAGGGCAGCACCTCGGCGCAGTACTGGCAGGTATTGCGATCGCGCAGCAGAATATTCTTGCGGGAGAGCGCCCGCGTCTGATGCGGAATGCGGCGGTACTCCAGCAGCCGGATCACCGACGGAACCCGCATGGCCAGCCGCGCCGCGTGCAGAAAATGACCATTCTCTTCCTCGGTCATGGCCACGCCCTTCAGTACCAGCACCAGCGCCCGCCGCGCCGCGCAAACATTAATGGGCTCATAGGACGCATTCAGCACCAGCACGGGCTGATGCAACGCCTGGCCGTCGCCATGATGGTGAATTCCCACGGGAGCGAGAGTCATCGGCATCCGACCTCCGCCCGCCAGCGCATTGTTCCATTTCCCTGCCATAAAAGTTTCCGGACTTAACTGGCCGCTACGAATTGAACTCTCTCTCCTGTCGGCTCGCCTAGCGTGACCTGTTGGTTGCTCAACTTCAGGGTACGCGCCGTGGTGACCACCCACACTTTAGATGCTCCCGCGCGGCGCAGCACACGCGCGCACTCCGAGACAGTCGTACCCGTTGTCAACACATCGTCAATCAGCAATATCTCCCGTCCTTTAATCACGTCAGCATTGGTCACGGCAAAAGCCCCGCGCAAATTCTCTCGCCGCTGATGGCTGGTCAAGCCGATCTGCGATTGCGTGGCGCGAGTGCGCCGCAAGAGATGTCCTGCAAACTCGAATCTCTTCGCTCCAGTGACTCTCAAGGCAGCTTTTGCGATCAGTTCGGCCTGATTGAAGCCGCGCTGCCGAGACTTAGCGGAATACAGCGGAATCGGAATGACGAGTGCCTTGAACAAACCGAGATTCGGCTCGATGCGAAGCATCGCTTCTGCCGTAAGGCGTCCTAAAACCTTCGCCGCAGGCAGGATCGCCGAATACTTCAGAAGGTGAATCAGTTCGCGCAAAGCGCCGTCATAGCTTCCGTAAGCCACGGCCTGCGCATACGGAGGCTCAGCTCGGCGACACATCTCGCACTTGGCGGCGTCAGTCGGAGCGCTGAGTAAGAACGGCGCGGTCAGGCGCTCGCCGCAAACGCAACACAACTCCCCACGTAGTGGCACTATGGACGCAAGGCAATCCTCACAAACCGGCAGGCGCGAAACATTGGTGAGAGGAAGCTGACAGACACGGCAGTCGGCGGGAAAAAGAATGGTGAAGAGGCTTTGCGCGAGGGAGCGTCCAGCCGAGCGAAACGCCAAAAACGGGCGCGAGATAGGGCTGGTCTCGGGCGCGACACCGTTGGCGCGAGTTTGGCCTTCGCTACTGCTGAAGACGAACCTCCCAAATTCAGCTTGCTCTCAGGGCGAGCCGAAAGGTTAGTATAGCGTCACGAGATTGCAGCAAGCAATTCAGGCGAGGGTACAAATGGGCATGGACGCCGGAATTTATCGGCCTTTAACAATGACCGAAACCCGCTGTCACGCGCCGTGGGACGAGCAGCGAAACGAAAATGCACTTGTAATTCGTAGCCCCGCCATGCTACCTTGCGCGGTCTTACCTTATTAATTAAACGGAGCGACGACCCAGGGTTTTCCCAAACATGAGCACACCCCCATCGAACCTTCCCACGAGCCCAGAAGCCGCCAAGTTCAAGCCGTTTGTCCCCGAACATCTCGAGATGCGCGAATTCACCTGGCGCGCCATGCTGCTCGGCCTCGCCATGTGCGTCGTCCTCGGCGCGGCCAACGCCTATCTTGGGCTGCGCGCCGGCATCACGATCGCCGCCACTTATCCAGCTGCCGTCATCGCCATGGCCGCCATGCGCGCTTGGAAGGGTTCGCTGCTCGAGGAAAATATCGCGCGTACCGCGGGATCGATCGGCGAATCCGTGGCCGCGGGTGCGATCTTCACCATCCCTGCATTTTTGCTGGCTCATGCCTGGCCGTCGTTCCGTCCCGGCGACGCCTATTGGAAATCGACCGCGTTAATTATGGTCGGCAGCATTCTCGGTGTTCTGTTCATCTCGTTAGTCCGGCGCGTGATGGTGGAAGACCCCGAGTTGCCGTTCCCTGAATCGGTGGCCGCATCTGAAATTCACAAAGCCGGCCAGCGCGGCGCGGACGCCGCCAAGTATCTCTTCTGGAACATCGGCGTCGGCGGAGTGGTCTACATGCTGGGCCGCTTCGGCCTCTTCGCCGCCGACAAAGATTTCTATTTCGGCGTCGGCCGGCTAGGCCGCAGCCAGGTCAGCCTCGGCACCACCGGAACCACAAAAGTTGTCGCCGCTGGAGGCACCAGCATGTTCTCCGCGCCCAGCGTCAGCCCGGCGTACATTGGCGTCGGATACATCATCGGACTGCGCCTCGCGTCGCTGCAATTCGCGGGCGGCGTGCTCGCCTGGGGACTCATGGTTCCCCTACTCATATTTTTTCTCGGCCCGCAGCTCAGGCAATATCTTCCTGCCGACACGCCCGATAATTGGGCCGCGATGGCGGCAGCGGTGTGGCGCTTCATTGTGCGTCCCATCGCCGTGGGAGGCATGTTGGTCGGCGCCGCTTACACGCTTTTCAAAATGCGCAAGAGCCTCACTGCCGGACTGGGCAAGGCTTTCGGCGACATCAGTCAATCCGCCAGCGACCGCGCCAAGCTCTCGCGTACTGAACAATACATGAGCTCAAAAGCGGTCTTCGGATTGATCGCCCTCATGTTCGTGCTCATGTGCATCCTCTACGTCCACCTCACCGGATTAGTCTGGCCCGCCATTCTTGCCGCGGTCGTTATGCTGGTCGTCGGATTCTTCTTCGCAACGGTTTCTGGCAATCTTGTCGGATTCATCGGCTCGTCGAATAATCCCATCTCCGGCCTGACGCTCTCAACGTTGCTGATTGCCGCGCTGCTCATGGTCGCGCTCGGCGTCTCCGGAACTTCCGGTGTGGCCGCGGTTTTGGCCGTCGCCGCTGTAGTTTGCGTATCCTCCGCCGTTGCCGGCGAATTGCTGCAAGACTTCAAAGTTGGATACATCCTCGGCGGCACGCCGCGCAAGATTCAGATGGCGGAATTGATCGCCGTCGTCGTCGCCAGCCTCGTGATGTACTTCCCGCTCATGCTGCTGCACGAAGCCAACATCCGCGCCGGCGGCATCGGCTTCGGTGACCGCCAGCTCTCCGCTCCGCAAGCCGGACTCATGGCCACGCTCGCCGTCGGCATCGTCGGCGGCAACATGCCGTGGCCGCTGGTCGTGGTCGGCATCTTCTTCGGCATCGGCCTGATCATGATGCAGGTGAAAAGCCCCATGCTGGTCGCCGTCGGCATGTACTTGCCGTTCGAGACCACGTTCGCCATCTTCATCGGCGGAGTCATTCGCTCGCTCGGCGACTGGGCCGCCAATCGCAAAGGCCTCAACGCCGCGCAGAAAGCCCGCGTCGAAAATGCCGGCGTGCTCACCGCGTCGGGACTGATCGCCGGCGAAGCCATCCTCGGGCTGGTCTGGGCCGGACTGCAATTCGCCCCCGCCTGGACGCGCACCCAAATCTTCGCCAACCCGTCCTACATTGTGGGGGTCGGCGTGATGATCGCGCTGGCCGTGCTGCTGGTTCGCCTGCCGCTGTCGAGCGCAGGCGATCCAAACGAGCCCGCCCCGCCGACCGCGATGATGTAAGGTTTTGAACGTGTGGGGCGGGCGCCCTCGCCCGCCCATTGTCAAAGGACTGACGGTAAGGGTCGGGTGGTGGGAGAATTCGGCGAAGGAGCGGCAATCTCGGGTCATGTCTGGTCAGTCTAGGAACTCTGCGGGCTAAATGAGAACACTCATCATCGTCTTGTATGTGGCTTGCACCCTGTTCTTTTACTATTGCGGTTGGCTCTTGACCTTTAGAACAAGCCCAATAGTCAAACGGGCACATAGCCAATACCATTGCAACTTCTTTCTGAAGCCTTGGTATTCAACTCTCATGCGCTTCATAGGGATCTTCATTTGGATGGGCGCAGGCCTGATCGACTGGATGCTGGTGACGCGGAGATGAGTCATCATCTGCGGACGCCAGGTGAACCGGCTATCGTAAGTCGTTACTCTGTGAAACCTCAGTGTCCTCTGTGTTAAAGCCTTTATGTCCGTCGCCGAAAACATCGCCACAATGCGCGAACGCATCGCAAAAGCCGCGCACCGCGCCGGACGCCGTCCCGAAGAAATCGCCCTCATGGCGGTCAGCAAAACTCATCCGCCAGAAAAAATTCGCGAAGCCTATGCCGCTGGACTCCGCCTCTTCGGCGAAAACAAAGTCCAGGAATTCGCCGGAAAATTCGCTGCCCTGAAAGACTTGCCCGACGCAAAATTCCAAATGATCGGCCACCTGCAATCCAACAAAGCCGCGAAGGCCGCAGAGTTATTCTCGGCCATCGATTCGGTCGACTCGCTTCGCCTAGCCGAAAAACTAAACATCGCAGCCGCAGCCGAAAATAAACAACTCGCTATCCTCATCGAAATCAACATCGCCGGAGAGGCCGCCAAATCGGGCATCGCGCCCGACTCGGCGGAACTACAAGCCTTGCTGCAAGCCGCCCCGCGGCTCGAACATCTTTCGTTTCGCGGACTGATGACTGTGCCTCCCATCGCCGACGATCCCGAAGCGGCGCGACCTTTTTTCGGGCGTCTGCGAGCCCTGCGCGATCAAATCGCCGCCCAGCATCTCCCCGGCATCGGACTCGACGAGCTATCCATGGGCATGTCCCACGACTTCGAAGTCGCCATAGAAGAAGGCTCAACCTGCGTCAGAGTAGGCACAGCGATCTTTGGGGAACGCGAAAGACCGTAAATCTTAAACACAGAGGGCACGGAGGTATCACAGAGGTTCACGGAGAAAGATCAAGTCGTGCCGACTCTGTGAACCTCTGTGATACCTCAGTGTCCTCTGTGTTAAAGCTGTTGAATGGCATTCATCCGAGAAGACGAAGCAGGCGCGACCTTCGCCATCAAAGTCCATCCTCGCGCCAAGAAAAACGCCATCACCGGAGAAGTTGGCGACGCCCTCAAAGTCTCCCTAAGCGCGCCTCCCATCGACGGACGCGCCAACCAGGCCTGCATCGAATTCTTTGCAAATCTTTTGAAGGTTCCGCGCGCTTCCGTTACCATTGCCTCCGGCGAGTCCAGCCGCAATAAAGTCATTCGCGTGGCGGGATTGAGCGCGGAGGAAGTGCGGCGGCAGCTTGGTTCGTCGTGATTAATCGCGGGCGGGGGCCTGCCCTCAGCTTGTCGAAGGGCGCCCGCGCCACACATGCATAAACTATGACCTTTTCTGAACGCTTTCACGAGATTCGCACTGGATTCGAGCGGCCCTTTTGGGTTGCCAACATCAGCGAGATTTTCGAGCGGCTGTCTTATTACGGGGCGTTCGCATCGCTGGCGTTGTATTTGCAGGAGAAACTGAATTTCTCCACTGAGCAGACCGGAACCCTCACCGGACTCTTCGGCGGCATGGTCTGGTTTCTCGCCATCTTCGGCGGAGCGGCCGCCGACCGCCTCGGCTTTCGCCGCGCGCTTTCGACGGCTTATTTAATTCTGGCGGTCGCTTATTTTCTGATCGGATCGATTGCCGCGCCCTGGCTCGCGCCCGTACGCAACACCGTGCCCATCGGGCTTTTTGTTGGATTCATTCTCATCCTGCCCGCGCTGGGCGTCGCGCTGGTCAAGCCCTGCGTCGTGGGCACCACGGCGCGCGCGTCCAAAGAAAACGTGCGTTCCATCGGATACTCGATCTACTACACCATGGTCAACGTAGGCGGCGCACTCGGACCGCTATTCGCATCATGGGCTCATCGTCATCTTGGTGTTGAAAACGTTTATCGTGTGTCGGCTCTCGGCGTCTTCGCGATGTTTTTCTTTGTGCTGATTTTCTTTCGCGATCCGCGCAAACCGGGCGATACGCCTCCCCCATCGATCGCCGAAGTGTCGCGCAACTTCTGTGTCGTCGTCGGCAACTACCGGCTCGTCTTGCCTGTGCTCGCGGTTGCCCTCGCGCTGCGGATCGCGCTCTCGGTGCATCCCACGTTCAGCGTGCCCTGGTGGATTTGGGCCGCGCTGCTCGCCATTGTGCTCGCCGGAATCAGCCGCTTCATGTGGTTCCTCCTGATCTTCACCGGCTACTGGGTCGTCTTTTGGCAGCAATACATCAGCCTGCCCGGCTTCATTCACGGCTACATCAATTCGGGCGCCGACGTCGAAATCATTCTCGTCACCGACGGCCTCACCGTCATCTGTCTTACGCTCGCAGTCAACTATTTCACCCGCAAGATTCCCGCATTTCAAGCCGTGATTCTAGGCACGCTGATCACGTCGGTGTCGTGGCTTATCTTAGCGTTTCATCCCACAATCTGGGCGGCCGTCTTGTCGATTTTTGTGATGGCGCTGGGCGAAATCATCCAGCAGCCGCGCTACTACGAATACATTTCGCGCCTCGCGCCCCCGGGACAGCAAGGCACTTACATGGGCTTCGCCTTCCTGCCGATCGGCATCGGATCGCTCATCGGCGGCCCCTTCGGCGGCTACCTGCTGCACCACTACGGCGAAGTCCAGCACCAGCCGCAGCGCATCTGGTACGTGATCACGGCGACTGGAATCATCACAACGGCGGCACTCTGGATCTATGACAAAACCATCCGCGTCGCAAAATCCTAAGGCGGTTGCGGCAAACTTGCGCCAGATGCTCAAGGACGGCGGCTCGTCTCATCATGCGGCAGGCGTGCAATGGTTCTTCAAAGACGAAATCCAGTCGCATGGATGGTACACGGCGGCGCTCCGCAAAGCCGCCCGGCAAACTCGAAAAAAGATTCTCGAAGAATACGACCTGGCATTCTTGGTGAAACTCGCAGACCAACTCTTCACCGGCTCGAACTTGGAAGAAAAAGTCTTCGCCGTTTTTCTGCTGGAAAGACTGACCGACAAACTCGGCGACGCGGACTTTAAGCTGTTCGAGTCATGGCTGGATCGCATCAGCAGTTGGGCCGATCACGATGCGCTGCTGCACGATTTGGTCGCGCCGATGGTCGTCGCGAAGCCAACCCGCAAAGCCAACGTTTTTCGGTGGGCGAAATCAAAGAATCGCTGGCATCGCCGCGCCGCCTGCGTCGCGCTGATTCGAGGAACACGACTACGGCTGTTCTTTCCGGATATCAAGCGCCTCTCGAACTCGCTACTCAAAGACGAAAACGACATGGTGCAAAAAGGATTAGGCTGGCTGCTCCGCGAAACCGCCAAAGCCGATGCGGAGCGCACCGTCCCGTATCTGATGAGCATCCGCGGCAAAGCGCCGAGGCTTGTCCTACGCACAGCGTGCGAAACCTTGACACCCACTGCCCGCAAGATCATTCTGCAAAAGTCGTAGGTTCTCGCTAGGCTGGCTTTGCCGTTGTTCGCTTGTACTTGGCATATAGCAAGATCGCAGCATGAGTCCCAACGGCAATCAGCAAGCCGATTGCATGCGTTCCTAAAGACGCGCCCCCGGATTTCTGCACCTCCCAGAGGGCGTATGCGCCCGCTGGGAAAAATAACGCGATCGCCGTGCCCAAGCCCGGGTTATAGCCATGAAAAACCGCGACGCCGACCACGTGAACAACTGCATTCACCAACACAACGTAAACCGCGATCAAGGCATACTCCGCGGCTACGAACGCTGTTAACCACAATGAGATGGCGATCACACCCCAAACGCCAGGTATGTTGATCACGAACACGGCACGCGGCGAGAGCACTTCTTTTCCTTGGCCAACCGTTTGATTGAAGAAGCGACGGAAGCGGTCGTCATCGTGTTCTTCGTACTGGTGAATCATGTACACCGGCAGAAGGAGGAATGTTGCAGTCAGCACCGTCGACCACGAGCGGGCAATTACGGGAGTCAGCAAGAGCAGCAGCACCCCAGCCAAAAACCCGCCATAGACCCAGTTGCCAACTAGTCTGTCCCACATGGGATCAGCTTAGCGCGACCCGTGCTTCTTCTGCCAAGCCGCAACCTGATCAGTGGTCATGGGCTTCATGTTCAGCGCGATCTGCCTCATGCGCACGAATTGCGCACTGTCGCTACGATAGGCCTTTGCCGGCAGCGTGGACACTTCCTCGCTCACGGCTTCAACCCGGTTTCCGGGGTCAGGATGGTCGCTGAAAAACTGATCCAGCGCTCTCTCTTTTCCATCTTCGTCTTGCAGCTTGGTGAAGAATTCGGCCATCTCGTGGGGATCGAAGCCGGCATCGTAAGCGATGTCCGCGCCGAGCAGGTCGGCTTCGGATTCAGATTGTCGCGAGTTTCTCAGGAAGTATGATCCCACGGCGAAAGAAATCCCCAAAGCCGCAGCGTGTGACACAGTGTTGTTCCCCATCACGCCAGCCAGAAGCGCGAGTGGCGCTTCCGCCGCTAACTGCTTGCTCGCCGCCCGCGTGCCATGACGCTGCACCACATGCGCGATCTCGTGGGCAAGCACTCCAGCCAATTGCGCTTCGTTATCGGCGGCCTGGACGGTGCCGAGGTTGATATAAATGGTGCCGCCGGGCAGGGCGAAGGCGTTGATCGCCCTCTGATTGATGACGTGAAAGCTATACGGCCACGCTTCGCCGGGAGCATGGGATGCAAGTTCATTCCCCAGCTGCGTCACATAGCGCGTCACCGGGGATGAATCCGGCAGCAACGGCAATTCTTTGTCCACCTCAGCCGCCGCCTGCTTGCCAACCTGAAGCTCTTCGTCCTGCGAGTAAAGATCGAAGCCATGGGTCGGCTCAACCCGCGCCGACAAAACCACCGGGGACGCCGCCAGCAGCAGCCAGCCCAGCCAAACCGGTTTTGGAAAGCTCAGAGACATTCTTGTATTGAGATGCTTCCGAACCTCTCTACGCTAACCGAAAAAGCGCCCTCGCGAAAGCGGCAAATCATGAAAAAACGCCCTCATGTAACCTCATGAGGGCGTGTAACCTACCTAAACTGTGCGAATCTTCTCTAGGTGATGAAGCTACTTAGCGTCAGCGCTTGGGATGGCCCCGAAGTCCCTGCGTCCCACGCTGCGCACCGCTCGTGCCGGAACTGGAGGCGCACCTGCCGCGGCGGCGCCGTAGCGCTCCATGAGCATGGGAACCATTGCACCTTCGGCCTCTTTGATGAAGGTGATGCGTCCGTCGGCGGTGAGGTCGACGCGAACGAAGTCGCCCAGCCGCACCTGGCCGGTTGCAACCAGATTCGCCAGCGGAAATACCAGATTGCGTTCGATCGCCCGCTTGAGATGGCGCGCTCCATACTTGGGATCGGTGCCTTCATTCAGCAGGAAATTCTTCACCTTCGACGTACACGAAAACACAAATTGATTCGCCGCCGACGCCATCAGAACCCGCTGCTGCACCATGCCGAGTTCGATATCCAAAATCTGTTCGAGGTGTTCTGGCCTGAGCGTTTTGAATACGACCGTCTTGTCGATGCGGTTCATGAACTCGGGCGAGAACTTGCGCCGAGCCGCGTCCACGGCGGTTCGATCGATCTTCTCGTCGAATGTTCCGTTGACCACCATCGGCTTCTGCGCGAAGCCCAGTCCACCGTCAACCAACCCGGTCATCTCGCTGGCGCCCAGGTTCGACGTCATCACAATCAGGCATTGCGACAGATCAACGCGGCGATTATCGCCTAAAGTCAGCGTCGCTTTGTCCAGAATGCCGAGCAGCAATTGCCACAAAGAATCGGACGCCTTCTCAATTTCGTCGAAGAGCAGAACGGAAAGCTTCAGCTTGTCCGTGTGCCACTGATTCAGCGCTTCCTGGGTCAAGAGGGGATGAGTCTCGCGATGTCCCAAATATCCTGGAGGCGAGCCGATCAGCTTCGCAATTTCGTGCGAATGCTGAAACTCAGCGCAGTCGATCTTGATGCAGGCGCGAGGATCGCCAAACAGCGCGTCCGCCACGGCTTCGACCACGCGGGTCTTGCCCGAACCCGTCGGCCCCAGGAACAGCAGATTTCCCACCGGACGCCCCGGCGCGTTCAACCCGGCCAGAAACATCTGATAAATTTCCACGACTTTTTCCACAGCTGCGTCCTGCCCGACAATTTTCCGTCGCAGGGCCGCGTCGAAGTCGCGCGCGTCGTTGCTTCTCAACGTAGGATCCAGAACGGTATTGGTCACAATCTTCATAGGGTTGTTTTCGGGTGCTGGCCCCTTCCCTGGGCCGTCCTGCGTTGGGAGACACTTTATGTCACTCCTGCCTGCGCCGCCCACCTTGGCTAGTGCAAATCACTAGCCAACTGGGGACACGCCCACGTTCCAACAAAATTAACGACTTAGGAACCTGGGGAGTACCACGAAGCATACTTACATAACCGGGTGGTATCTTGTAAAGAGAAATAGTTTGCTCACGCAGGAAGTCTCTTTGCTTCGCCGGAGGGATGTCACATTTTCTCCGTAATAAACAACTTTTGCCGGGGTTTTGGGTTCCCTCTCCGGGAGGTGCCTTTGTTCCGCTCCGCATCCTTCGTTTCAGTAGTTTTGTTGGGACTCTCCATATCCTTGACTCTGTCCTGTGGAAGCAGTTCCCCGGCCCGGCAGATTGAGTCGATCAGCGTGAGTCCTCCATCCGCAGATGCTCAAAACTATCCC
>Ga0302320_10000822_pt1 | contig 73604 bp, 79 predicted proteins | sample Bog_T0_3_FD_202130 | JGI IMG/M metagenome (GOLD analysis project Ga0302320, IMG submission 202130) | Peat permafrost microbial communities from Stordalen Mire near Abisko, Sweden - Bog_T0_3 | ecosystem: Environmental > Terrestrial > Soil > Wetlands > Peat | place: Sweden: Abisko, Stordalen Mire... | reverse complement strand
CAGTGGTCCGACCCGATCCCATTCCGAACTCGGCCGTCAAACACTGCATGGCCGATGGTAGTGGTTGTATAGCTTCCGCGAGAGTAGGTAGCCGCCAGTCTTTCAAACAAAACCCGGAGAAATATTCTCCGGGTTTTGTTATTTTGTATCAGCCTGACCTTCCATGTCTGGTTTTCAGCAACGGGTTATGAAATCATGGTGGAATGGATACATCAAAAACCGGATCGGGCTGTTGTCAGAGACTTGATATTGGGTGCTGGTCGAGGCAGAGTCCTTCATTACAAAACGAGGATTCACATTGATGGAGCTGCTGGTGGTCATCGCCATAACGGGGATTGTGGCGGCGTTGCTGTTGCCTGTACTTGGTCGCGCCAAATCCGCCGCCCAGAAGACGACCTGCATCAACAATGAGCGGCAGATCAATTTGGCACTTCATTCTTATGTGCAGGATCACGCGGATGCCTTCTCGGACACGAATAATTTTCAATTCACCTACAAGGATTCCATTGAGCCGTATCTAGGCCGGGCTGGGAATTTCCAGACCAACGACGTGCTGTTCGCCTGCCCCGCTGACAATTTCAACATGGATGTGATCATCGGCAACTGGTTCGTCGCCCTGGGCTACGCCAGCCACGCCGGTGACATTTACGGCACCGGCTATTACCGGCAGCTGTTCACCCAATATTCCAGCTATTGTCTCAACCCTGGCGCGCGAAGCCAGCCCAGCATGTTTCCAAAACCCCACGCAGGAACCAATGTCACGTCTGCGGGTGTTGACTACAAGGCTTTCGACAACATCCGCGAGCCTTCCAAGACGGTGCTGATGGGCGAGATTTCCGGTGGCGTTGGTTTGAGTAGCCATGCCCGGAAGGAGAAATTTCAGTTTCCCGACGCCCAGAATGTCATGAGCTTCGTGGATGGCCATGTGAGCTATATCAAGATTTATTGGCATGGACGTGACGGTCCCGAAAGCAATGCCTTGGTTTTACGAACCACCTTCTGGATATGATTACAAGTGGTCCGGGAATTGATGCAATCTTACGTCGGAAACCAGACGTGGCTCGTCAGCCGCATACGTTGTTTTCAATATCTGCTTACTGAATTGGTTTCAAGGTCCACACACAACTGTCGCTCAAACTCTTTCCGCCAAGTGTCGCCCTGGCCTCAACATGATTTTCGCCGGGCATTAATTCCGCGTTTTTCCAGATGAACACGCAGTTTGTGGCGTTGCTCATTTCACCCAGCGAGGCGCCGTTGACCAGCAGTTCCACCTGACTCGCGTTGGAGTAAATCTTCACGTCGGTCACCGCATTCGTCCGCTCCGTGAAACGGCGGCTGGTGATGTAAAGCGTCGATTGATCCGACCAGTTGGCCTTGTAAAAATAGAAAGCGTCCTTTTTTGTCTTGCGGTCGCGCGTGACAAGACCCTTATCGTTAAGGCCCGGCTGGTCGCCTTCGTGACGCGAGCTGACGGCGAAATCAAACATGCTCCACACGAACGTGCCCCAAACGAACGTGCGCTCTTTCATCGCCGCCCACGCAGCTTCATGGACCTCAGCCTGCCATTCTTCAGGATGCCATTGGCCGGCCGGTTTCGGCTGCTGTGGATTTTGTTCGTGCTGCGTCGTGTTCGCGCCCGCGCCGTATTCGCTGATGCAAATCCCGCCGGAACGGCTGTCATAACGATGCTGGTCAAGCACGGTGCCGTAGCTCTCTTTTGTCCCGTTATACCAGCCCGGATAGATGTTCCATCCCAGCAGGTCGGGGATTTTATTCATTTCCGGCAGAATGGAAACGCAGGTCGCCGCAATTGCCGGACGCGTCGGGTCTTCGCCGTTGGCGGTGATTTTCAAATCCTGCAATTCGCGGTGTGGGTCGTCGCTTCCTTTGCTGCCCCTGATTTCGTTGAACAGGCTCCAGACGAATATCGAGGGGTGATTGACATTTTGCCGGATCAAATCAACCAGCTGATTGCGCGACGTCTCTTCAAACTGCGGCGTATCCCGGATTTCGTTCACCTGCGGGATTTCCGCCCAGACTAGGATCCCTGCCTTGTCGCAGAGGCTGTAAAAATAATCGCTGTGCTCGTAATGCGCGCAGCGTATGACCGTCGCGCCGATTTCCTTGATGAGCGAAATATCCTCGTCCATGTCCGCTTCGGAAATCGCCCAGCCTTTGTTCATGTAATCCTGGTGCCGGTCCACACCGTGTAAATTATACGGCTGGCCGTTCAGAAAAAATCCCTTGTCCGGATCAATCGAGTAATAACGCAGGCCGATTTGCTGTTCGACCGAATCCACCACCTCGCCTGCTGTGCGCAATTCCACGACCGCCTTGTAAAGATAGGGGTCCTTGCGCCCGTTCCACAAATGCGGCTGCGGCACGGTGACGTGCAGGAAATACGGCGCGGTCACGCTTGGCGCGAGCGTGATTTTTTGCTCACTGCTTGCCACGGGGTTTCCATCGGCGTCCAGCACTGTCGCGATCAGCGTTTGCGATTGATTGGTTTTCGTTCCGTTCGAGATTTGCGCCGTCACGTCCAGCACCGCTTGCGTTTGCGAAATGCTCGTTTGCAGCCATTCGACGCCCGGCGAACCATGGTCCAGCGGCGTGAAATCCTCATTGCCCGTCACGAGCAGATGCACCGGGCGATACAACCCGCCATAAACCGAAAAGTCGCCACTCAACGGCGCAATGTCCGGGAACTTGGTGTTGTCCACGCGCACGGCGAGAAGGTTCGTGCCGCTTGCGGACAAGCCTGTCGTGATTTCGAAACAGAATGCGCCGAAGCCGCCGCGATGTTCGCCCAGTGATTTGCCGTTCAGATAAACATCCGCCACCAGGCTCGCCGCATCGAACCGCAGAAAATATCTTTTGCCGGCCTCGGGCGTGACGTCCAGTTCGCGCCGATACCAGCCCGGCCCGCGGTAATAGTCCTTTCCTTGCTGCGCCTCTTCCCAGCCCCAGCAATGCGGAATCGAAACCGCCTGCCAGCTTGAATCAATCCAATTCGGGTCCGCCGGGCTCATGGCCTGCCCGGCCACACCGGCGGGATCGCCCTGCATAAAGCGCCAGTCGGAATCCAGCAGCGTGCTTTCGCGGGCGAATGAGTTGAAGGAAAAGACCAGAGCTAGAACGAAAAGGGAGAGTTTGCGCATGAGCCGAATCATGCCAAAATTTATCCCGGCGGCAAGCGCAACGTGGAATCCAGCGGCTGCACATCCGGCAATTCCTTTGACAGATTGGCGCCGCCAAGTTCCGCCAGCCGTTCGCCTGCCGGACGCACACGCGTCTGGAAACTGGCCGCAGCGTCATTGAACGCCGAGTTCGCGCGGTCCAGTCCAGCGCGTATTTTCTCCAAGTGTTCGATGAACTTCACCACACGCGCATAAAATTCCTGTGCCGCCTCGGCGATTTTCTGCGCGTTTTCCGTTTGCGCATGCTGCTGCCAGCTCAAGCTCACGGAACGCAGCAGCGCGATGAGCGACGCCGGCGTCGCCAGTAAAATCCTTTTTTCCGCCGCCCAAACGATCAAATCGCGGTCGCCCTCCAGCGCGGCGCTGAACAGGGATTCCGCCGGTACGAACAGCACGACGTAATCCAGCGCATCCGGAAACTGGCGTGGATAATCGCGGTCGGCCAGCGCCTTGATGGTGGCCTTCAGCTTTGCAGCGTGCGCCGCCAATGCCTCGGCGCGTTTCACCGGCTCCGCAGTTTCCAAAGTGTTGAGAAAATCGAAGTCCGGCACTTTGGCGTCCACGATGATGAAACGGTCGCCGGGCAATTTTACCACGAGATCCGGCCGGTTCTCGCCCGATGAAGTCTGTTCCGTGAAATCGCAATGCGCGCTCATACCTGCGGCCTCGACGACGCGCCGCAGCGTTTCCTCGCCCCATTTGCCGCGCGCCTGGTTCGAATGCAGCACCAGACGGAATTGCTGTGTCTCCTGCGCGAGCGATTGGTTGGATTGCGCCAGTGTTTCCAAATGTTTTTTCACCTCTCCGAGTGCCGATGACTGCGCCGCGCTGCTCGATTGCAAATTCCTTTGATACGTTTCCAATTGTTGCTTGAGCGGCTCGACCAGGCCTTTTATGGCTTCCTGTCGCTGGGCGAGATCGCCCTTGGCCGTTTCTTGAAACCTGCCGAACGACTGTTCCGCCAGCCGCAAAAACTCCGGTGCGGATTGTTTCAGTGCATCCGCGCTCAAGGCCTTAAAGGTGTCGCGCAAATCCGCCAGCGCCTTGTCTTGCAACGCCCGCTGCTCCACAAGCATTTTTTCCGACGAAGAATGTTTTGCTTCGGCAGCAGCATACGCGCTGCTTGCCTCTGTGAGTTGACTGCGAAGTTCTGCCAATTGCGAATCACGCTGTTTGATTTGCTCTTGCAACACGCTTTCAACCCGCGAGTCAGAAGGCGCGACGTTCTGTTTCCGCGAGCCAAGCAGCCAGCCGATGAACAGACCCAATCCGCCACCGATGAATAAAGCGATGGCGAGTTGGATTCCGAGAGGCATAATTCAGAAGTGCGCGATGACCTCAATCTCCACGCTCGCGCCTTTGGGCAGGCCAGCGACTTGAACGGTCGAGCGCGCCGGAAAATCGCTGGTGAAATATTTCGCGTAAATCTCGTTCATGCCGGCGAAGTTCGCGAGGTCGGTCAGGAACACCGTGCTTTTCACGACATTGGCGAACGTCAGCTTCTGGTCGTCCAAAATCGCCTTCACGTTTTCCAGCACACGTTCGGTCTGAATCTTGATGTCGCCGGCGACGAGGTTGCCGTCCTTCGGGTCAATCGGGATCTGGCCGGCGCAGAATAGCAGGTCGCCGACGCGCACGGCGTGGTTGTAAGGGCCGATGGCGGCGGGTGATTTCGCGGGTTTGATGATTTGTTTGATTGCCATAACTGCGTGCAAGGTCTAACGGCTTTGGCTGCGCGGGTCAAGCAAAGCGATCAGATTGAAGCGCCTTTGGCAAAGTTGCCGCTCATTTCATGTCCGACATGTCTGGCAAGATGTGATCAGGCCTTTCGGAAATGTTAACTTCGGGATTTTCCGCCAGGAGCGGTTTTTCCAATTTAAGTTTTATGACGCCATCTTTGTCTGCTGTGTATTCCCTCCTGCCGGCAGCCGATGCGATTTCGACCTTTGCCTTTCCCGCGCTGGCTTTGGGAAAAAGAAAGACCACGCCCTCCACTTTCGGCGCGAGCAGTGACATCACCAACCCTGCCTGTGTCTTGATTGATTTGTTGATTTCGGAAACTCCATCACCAAGCCGGCTGTAGCGGAAGATCAGTTTATCCGAGGGCGGGAGTTGCATGGTAATCGTAAGATTGAGCGTGCCCTTGGGCTGGTTGGCGACGATGGGGGGATTTTCGCGGCGCAATTCTTTCGTGTGCGGGAATTTGAAAATTTGTCCATTCGTGCCTACCGTTACCGGAATCATTCCCTTGGTGGCGCTTTGTATGGTCAGGCTGATATCCGGGGGATTCACGGCTTTGTTCCGCGATATCACAAACACGTGAATCTCAAGGCTGGTCGGATCCGCTGCGCCGATGGACTGAAATATGTTATCCAGCATTTTGTAGGGAATGATGGCGTTGGTGTCGGTGGCGTAACTGGGCTGTATTGAGCAGGACAGAACAACGGCCAGAACGGCGAAGCAGAGGCCTGATTGCTTCACGGTGTTTGCCATTTCAATGTTTTTATCGGCACGGCTTTCAAAGATATTTTGCCAAAATCGGTTTCAATGCGGCCACGGTCTTTTTCGGCCATAATTTCTTGTCGGTCAAAATGGCATATTTCAGAGAGGAATGACACGGCCAGTCCGGCTCGGTGGGTATTTTTGCAATTGCGGCAGCGACAATTTTCTTCGCGGTATCGGCGTTGCGATGCAAATTGGCGATAATCATTTCCAGCGTGACGTGTTCGTCTTCTTTCCAGCAATCGTAATCGGTGGACATGGCGAGCGTGGCGTACGCAATCTCGGCTTCGCGGGCGCATTTGGCCTCGCCGAGATTCGTCATGCCGATGACGTCGTAGCCGGCAACATGGTTCGTGAGCGATTCGGCGCGGGTGCTGAACGCCGGACCTTCCATGTTCACATAAGTGCCGCCGTCGTGAATCGTAATCTTTCGGAGGGACGAGCTATGCGAGTCCCGCTTTGAACTCGCTGCTGATTTTTGGGACTCGTGTAACTCGTCCCTCCCGGCTTTTAATAGAATCTTCCGCAATTTACCGCAAACCGGACGCGCGAAAGAAATGTGAGCCACGATACCGCGTCCGAAAAAAGTATGGTTGAGTGATTGTTTTGTGCGGTCGAAGAACTGGTCAATCACGACGATGTCACAAGGCTTGTATTTTTCCTGCAACGAGCCGACGGCGCTGACGCTGATGATCCATCGCACTCCGAGTTGTTTCATCGCCCAGATGTTGGCGCGGTGGTTCAGTTCGCTGGGCAGAATCCGGTGGCCGCGCCCATGTCGCGGCAGGAAAACCACGTCGCGCCCGGCAAGTTTGCCGGTGAGCAGATCGTCGGAGGGTTGGCCGAAGGGTGTTTTTACCTTCACCCATTTCTGGTTCGTAAAGCCTTCGATGCCGTAAAGCCCCGTGCCGCCAATGATGCCGATGCGATGTTTTGACATGGCGGATTTTATAGCATTTGGACACGAAAGGCCGCCAGCATTTTCCCGGCTGGCGCTGGCAGGATGATTTGGTAAGATGGGGTCATGGAATTGTTTCACCGCATTCTCAAGACGGCGGTCGAGGGCGGTGCCTCGGATGTGCATTTGAAAATCGGCACTCCGGTCATCTTCCGCATCAACCGCGAACTGGTCGCCATAGATTCCCCGTTCCCGACGAAGGACTGGATGAACAAAATCGTGGATGCCATCACGCCCGAGCATTTGATGAAGCGCCTGAAAGATGAGCGCGAAATTGATTTCTCCTACTTCGCTCCCGACGTAGGCCGTTTCCGCACAAACCTGTTCCAGCAGCGCAGCCAATGGTGTCTCGCCATGCGCTTCGTCAAGACGCGTGTGCCAACCTTTGAGGAACTCGGCTTGCTGGAACAAATCAAAAAAGTGGCGGAATCGCCCCGCGGCATCGTACTGCTGGCGGGTTCCACCGGCTGCGGCAAATCCACGACGCTCGCGGCGATGATTGAGCATATCAACAACAATTTCAAGAAACACATCATCACCCTCGAAGACCCGGTGGAATACGCCTTCGAAGACAATCAGTCCGTCATCGAGCAGCGCGAAATTGGCCTCGACACGGTTTCATTTCATCACGCGCTCCGGAATGTCCTGCGCCAGGACCCGGACGTCATCATGATCGGCGAAATGCGCGACGACACCAGTTTTGGCGCCTCGATGAGCGCCGCCGACACCGGCCATCTGGTTTTGTCCACACTGCACACAACGACCGCGTCGCAATCCATCACGCGCATCCTGGAATTTTTCAAGTCCGACGAGCGCGAGCAAATCCGCCGGCAGCTCGCCGGGGCGTTGCGCGGTGTGATTTGCCAGCGCATGGTTCCCACGGTGGCTGGCACGATGACACCCGCGCTGGAAATCCTGCTCAACACGCCGCTGATCAGAAAGCTCATCGAGGAGAACCGGCTGGATAAATTGCCCGCCGCCATCGAGACCAGCACGGACGATGGGATGCTCACGTTCAACCAATCGCTGTTCAATCTGGTCAAGTCCGGGCGCGTGACGGAGAAGGATGCGCTGGCCAAGGCCACCAATCCGCAGGCACTGGAGATGAATTTCAAAGGCATCTTCCTCGACGAAGGCCGCCGGATCATTAGTTGAGTCATATCCGTTGAGAGAGCACGAAATGCGCGTTGACTTAAAGCCGACATGTCAAGTCGTCAATATAATGTTGAAGTGAACGTGACTCAGGATAAGACAGAAAGCGTTGTCGGCGAAAAAGCCGGAGGCCGGATCAAAAGGACAAAAATCTATTCCGTTCTTTTTCTTTTTGGCGTTGCCGGCCTGTTATCAAAAACCTATGGCGCAGACACTCCTGCGGTGAGTTCCGGTCCGGCAACGTGGCAAAAGCCGGTCTGGTTGACGGATTTGTCCCTCGGCGTCAAGGAAAGCTATGACAACAATTTACTGCTTGTGTCCGGCAATGGCCTTACACCCGTATCGTCCTGGGTCACCACGGTGTCGCCAAAGATTGGCTTCAATTTCGCGCCGTTATTGGAAAATCAAAAGACGTTCCAGGTGCTGTCATTGAGTTACGCGCCGGATTTCAATTTTTACCACTCCGCCCCGTCGCAGAATTACGACGCGCACAAGATTGGCAACACGATCAATGGTCAGGACGGTGATTTTTCATTCTCGCTGTCCAACGCCTTTCTCTACAACGACGGCAACCATCAGGCAGAGATTTATGGCCCCGCCGGTGGGGCGGGTGGCAACGCACTTGATCAATTCCGCAACAACTACTCCCACGGTGTCCCCCGCGAGCGGCTGGCGCAGACCCAGGAACGCGCCGCCATCGTGTTTCAATATGATTGGGATAATTTTTTCGTCCGGCCGACGGCTTCATTGCTGGATTACAATTTGAAGACCGACTGGCACAACACCGGGGCCGCGCCCTGGGTGGGATATCAGAACTATGTGGACCGATACGACGTGAACGGCGGCTTGGATTTGGGCTACAAGCTGACACCAAAGCTGGCCGCAACGCTGGGTTACCGTTACGGGGGACAATACCAGCAACAGCTTCCCGCGGCGATTAACTCGGACAATCACTATTCATCCAGCACCTATCAGCGGGTGCTGCTGGGACTGGAGGGTAATCCGTGGAACTGGTTGAATGTGAAGCTGGCGGGTGGCCCGGATTTTCGCAATTACAACCCCATGACTCCGGTCGGCGATTTACATCCGGTCAAATATTATGGCGAGGCCGTCCTCACGGCGACCCTGACGCCCAGCCAAACGTTGACGTTTCATTACAAGCAATGGCAGTGGGTTTCCGGCAGTGGCAAAGTGCCGTTTTTCGACAGCACCTATACCCTGACCTATCACTGGAGCGCAACCAGGCAATTGGGATTGGACCTGGGCGGCAAGGTTTTGGAAGCTGACCACACCGTGGGCAATGACTATTTGGGGACTAAACCGAGCCTGCGGGATGACATGGAATATGAGGTTTCAGCCGGCGTGACATACGCCTTCACAGCACATTTGAGTGCCAGCGTGGCCTACACTTACGACGTTGCCGCCAACGCCCTGAACAACCTGCCAGCCAGTTTGGCGCCGGAATACCGCAACTTTGAACATCAGGTGGCTTCACTTGGTCTGCAATACAAGTTCTGATTCAAATCTACTCGAAAACACGAACAACACGAAAACCAAAAGCGGACTTAAAAATTCTCCACTCTGCACACAACGAACGCGTCGCAATCCATCACGCGCTGGAGATGAATTTCAAAGGCATCTTCCTCGACGAAGCCGCCGGGATATCAGTTGAGTCAATTCCGTTGAGAAAATCTCGAAACGCTTGTTGACTTAAATTCGACAATTCCTATCGTGTATTATTATATGCGAGTTTCAAAGAAGACTGATTACGCGCTGCGCGCCCTTTTCACGCTGGTGGATCATTTCGGCGGCGCGCCGATTCCCATTCGCGAACTCGCCCGGCGCAACGATGTGTCCAAGCGTTTTCTTGAGCAAATCATGCTCGACCTCAAGGCGCAGGGATGGGTGGCCAGCACCGCCGGAATTCGCGGTGGATATGTACTCGCCAAAAGTCCCTCCAAAATCACGATGGGCGAGGTGGTGCGGCATTTTGACGGCATTTTAGCTCCAATTGATTGCGTTTCGGTGACAGGCTACCAGCGTTGTTCGCAGGAGCCGGTCTGCCGGTTCCGCCGCGTCTTCCTCGACGCGCGAAATTACGTGGCGGGAGTGATGGACAAGTCAACTCTGGCCGACATCGCAAAGATCGCGCCGGTGTCAAAACGCGAGCTTTCGGCCGGTTTTATTGGCGGGGAAGGCATCTAAAATAATTTCAAAAAGACTGTTGACACTTTCTGAAATCCGTGGATAATGACGACATATTAAGTCGTCATTTGAATATGAACGCGACACAGAATAAAACAGAAAGCGATACCGGCGATAGAACTGGCTGGCTGGAGATTGTTCGCCGGCAGGTCGTTTCGCTGCGTTACGGCGTGGTACAAATCGTCGTTCATGATTCAAAGGTCACGCAGATTGAAAAAACAGAGCGTGTGCGGCTGGACAAATCGCAGGTTCAAACCATATAAGCCGACCAGAACGCTGGAGGCAAAAAACCCGAAACAAAGAACGCCGACCGGGAAAACCGGAGGCCGGATGAAAATGAAATCAAAAGACATGAAACTAAACCGATTGATAATCCTGGCAATTGCCGGGCTGCCATATGCCTTCCCGCTGTATGCCGATGATGGCGCTGCCACCAGCTCCTCGGAGGCTGCCGAGATTCAAGCCTTGAAACAGGAAATCCAGGCACTCGACCAGAAGGTCCAGGCTCTGGAACAGCAGCACAATGCGGAACAGCAGGCAGCAGCAAATGCTCCCAATGAGCAGGTTCAGGCGCTTGACCAGAAGGTTCGCGTACTTGAACGCCTGCGTGAGAATGATCAGGACGCGGCGGCGACAGTGGCAAAGGCGCAGCCGAAAATTTCCCTGGGCGCCAGCGGCTTCAGCTTCAGTTCGGCGGATTCAAACTTCGTCGCCACGCTGCACGGCTTGGTGCAGGTGGACACCCGGACTTTCAGGCATAACGATAATGTGCAGGGCAATGACGGCATTTTGCTGCGGCGGGCGCGCCCCATTTTTTCGGGCACGGTCTATCACGACTTTGATTTTCAATTCACGCCGGAATTTGGCAACGGCACGCCCGGTGCCGCCAGCGCGGCCACCGCGCCAAGCATTTACGATGCCTACGTGAATTACCGTTACTCGCCGGCGTTGCAGTTTCAGGCGGGCAAATTCAAACCGCCGGTTGGTCTTGAGTATTTGCAGTCGGATTCGTACATGTTCTTCAACGAGCGTTCGCTGGCTACGGATTTGATACCGGGCCGCGATCTCGGCTTTGAACTGCATGGCGATATTGATGGCGGCGTGGTGAGCTATGCTGCTGGCGTTTTCAACGGGGTGGGCGACGGGCAGAGAAACACCAGCAACACGGCGTTCGAGGACAACCGCGAATTTGACGGCCGGCTGTTTGTGCAGCCTTTCAAGACATCCAAAACCGTGGCGCTGCAAAACCTGGGCATCGGAGTTGGCGGCAGTTGGGGCAATTCGTCCATCACCAACACACTTGGTTTGCCCAACTCGACGGGCGGCAGCAGCACGTCATCGGGTTTTTATACGGACGGTCAGCAGCAGTTCTTTGCCTACAATCCAACCACCATGGCCAGTGGCACGCATTGGCGTCTTTCGCCCCAGGGTTATTATTACTACGGCCCGTTTGGTTTGTTGGGCGAGTATGTGATTTCGGATCAGGGCGTAAAAAACAGCGCTACTCTTATGACCGCAAATTTAAGGAATTCGGCTTGGGAGATTTCCGGCGGCTGGGTGTTGACGGGTGAAGATGCGACTTTCGGCGGCGTGACGCCGCGTCATCCGTTCGATCCGCGAAACGGTGGCTGGGGCGCGCTGCAAGTGGTGGGGCGCTTCGCGGAACTGGATGTGGACAAGGCGGCATTCCCGGCTTTTGCCAATCTGGCCTTTTCGGCCTCGGAGGCGCAGGCATGGTCGGCTGGCCTCAACTGGTATCTCAACAAAAACATCCGCGTGAATGCGAGTTTTTCTCGCACGACCTTCACGGGCGGGGGCGGCGCGGGCGCGACCGCGCCGGCGGCGGTGACACAGCATCCGGAGGATGTGTTCTTCACGCGCGTCCAACTTTCGTTCTAACCAAACAGAACTTAAAATTTACAAAACATGAAAACCTTTCTGAAAATTCTACTGGCTTCGACGCTCGCCATTTCCGCGAGCGCGAAGGAAATCAAGCTGCTTAATGTCTCCTACGATCCGACGCGGGAGCTGTATCAGGATTACAACGCCGCGTTCGCGAAGTATTGGAAAACGAAGACCGGCGACGACGTGGTTGTCAACCAGTCGCATGGCGGTTCCGGCAAACAGGCGCAGTCCGTCATCAACGGGCTTGAAGCGGACGTGGTGACGCTCGCGCTGGCGTATGACATTGACGCGATTTCGCAGCAGGCGAAATTACTGCCTGCCGACTGGCAAAAGCGGCTGCCGAATAACAGCACGCCCTACACCTCAACCATCGTGTTCCTCGTCCGGAAGGGGAATCCCAAGAACATCAAGGATTGGGACGACGTGGTGAAGCCGGGCGTGTCGGTCGTTGTGCCAAATCCAAAAACTTCTGGCGGCGCGCGCTGGGCCTATCTCGCGGCCTACGCCTACGCGCTGGAAACTTACGGTCACGACGACGCGAAGGCCAAGGACTTCATCACGAAGCTCTACAAAAATGTCCCGATTCTTGATTCTGGCGCGCGTGGCTCGACGATCACGTTCGCTCAACGCGGTATCGGCGACGTTCTCCTTGCTTGGGAAAACGAGGCGCACCTTGCGTTGAAGGAATTCGGTGCGGACAATTTTGAAATCGTCACGCCGCCGTTGAGCATTCTGGCCGAGCCGCCGGTGGCGGTCGTTGACAAGAATGCAAAGCGCCACGGCACTACGGAAGTCGCCGCGGCATATTTATATTATCTTTATTCCGACGAGGGTCAGGAAATCGCGGCGAAAAATTTCTATCGTCCGCGTAATGAAGCCATCGCCGCGAAATACGCCGCCAACTTCACTCAATTGAAGTTGGTCACCGTGGACCAGGAATTCGGCGGCTGGGCGAAGGCGCAGCAAATCCATTTCGCCGACGGAGGTGTCTTTGACCGGATCTTCCAACCGCAAAACTAGTTCGTGGTTCCTCCGGGAAGGCGGCGACCCGCTTCTGATGGGTCGCCGCCCCCCCTGCAAACAAAACAAAAAACTATGACCATCGCTGACAATCCATCCCAAACCATCACAAGGCCGTCGCAGGCACGCCGGCGTTCCATCGCAGCCCTGCTTGCGCCGCTGGATCAAATCGCCGTCCATTCGCCGAATCTTGTGGCCAATTACGAGGCAAAGTTTGATGCCTCCGGCCAAACTTATGAACTCCCGCGTTACCTGTTCGTCGGGCCGAAGGGTGGCGATACACCCATCCGCATCGGCATTTTCGCGGGCATCCACGGCGACGAGCCGGAAGGCTCGCACGCCATCGTCCAATTCATCAAGTTGCTGGAAGCCAAACCGGAGCTGGCCGCCGGTTATTATTTGTCGCTCTATCCGGTTTGCAATCCGACCGGATTTGAGGATGGCACAAGGTTCTCGCGCAGCGGGAAGGATTTGAATCGTGAGTTCTGGATAAACTCCGACCAGCCGGAAGTCCGGCTCTTGCAGGCTGAACTCGTTTCGCGTTCGTTTCAGGGAATCATCTCGCTGCATACCGACGATACGAGCGACGGCTTTTACGGCTTCTCCCACGGCGCGACATTGACGAAACATCTCATCGAACCCGCGTTGCAGGCAGCCGAAAAGTTGCTCGCGCGCAACGACAACCGGATCATTGACGGCTTTCGCGCCCGCAACGGCGTCATTTCCGACAAATATGACGGCATCTTGAGCGCACCGCCAAAAGTCCGTCCGCGCCCGTTCGAAATCATTTTGGAAACGCCCGCCGCACCCCCGGAGTTTCAGAAGCAATGCGCATTCGTCGCAGCGTTGCAAACCATTTTGAGTGAATACCGCAAATTCATCGCCTACGCCCCCAACTTGTAAAATCTATGAGCAAAATATATAACGACATCACAGAAACCATTGGCAACACACCGCTCGTGCGGCTGAACCGCACGGCGAAAAAACACGGCGCCCTCGCCGACGTGCTGCTCAAACTCGAGTTCTTCAACCCGCTCTCCAGCGTCAAGGACCGCATCGGCATCGCCCTGATTGACGCCGGACTGAAGGCCGGGAAGATCAAACCGGATACCGTCATCATCGAACCGACCAGCGGCAACACCGGCATCGCTCTGGCGTTCGTCGCGGCGGCCAAGGGCTTGAAACTGATCCTGACAATGCCCGAGACGATGAGCACCGAGCGACGGAAGCTGCTGAAAATCCTCGGCGCCAAGCTCGTCCTTACCGAGGGTGCCAAGGGCATGAAAGGGGCCATCGCCAAGGCCGAGGAATTGAACAGGCAGATCCCCAACAGTTTCATTCCCCAGCAGTTTTCCAATCCGGCCAACCCGGAAATCCATCGCAAAACGACCGCCGAGGAAATCTGGCGCGATACCGACGGCAAAGTGGACTTCATTGTCGCGGGCGTCGGCACAGGCGGCACGATCACGGGCGTGGCGGAAGTCATCAAGAAATTGAAACCGTCATTCAAGGCCATTGCGGCCGAGCCGGCCAAGTCGCCGGTCATTTCCGGCGGAACGCCTGGCCCGCACAAGTTGCAGGGCATCGGCGCGGGATTCATTCCGGTGAACCTGAACACCAAGATCGTGGACGAGGTCATCAAGGTGGACGAGGCGGATTCAGGCCCGATTTCCAAGGAGGTCAACCAGCTTGACGGCATTCCCATCGGCGTTTCCAGCGGCGCGGCGGTCTGGGCGGCGTTGCAGGTGGCCAGGCGCCCGGAGAACAAGGGCAAGACCATCGTCGCCATCGTGCCGTCGTCTTCCGAACGCTACCTTTCCACGTGGCTCTTCGCTGACGTCAATACAGACTCGGATGACATTAGCGGCTTGCTAACCCCGGCATAAAAGATTTTGCTTTTGCATTACAAAACTTTGTGGCCACCAGACAACTCGGAGCAAAAAAGTTGAGAGTATTGCCGGGCTTCAAATTGACGCTCGGTTTCACTATCTTTTATCTGGGGCTGATCGTGCTCATCCCGCTGACGGCGGTGTTCATCAAGACAAGCACGCTTTCTTGGGCGCAATTTTCGCACACGGTTTTCTCACCGCAGGCGCTGGCGGCCTATCGCTTGAGTTTCGGCGCGTCATTTTTTGCGGCGCTGGTCAACGCGGTTTTCGGTTTGATCGTCGCTTGGGTTCTTGTGCGTTACAGTTTTTTTGGCAAAAAATTCGTGGACGCCCTCGTGGACCTGCCGTTTGCGCTGCCGACGGCCGTCGCGGGCATCACACTCGCCACGCTTTACGCGCCCAACGGCTGGATCGGCCATCTGCTCACGCCGCTCGGTATCAAGGTTTCCTACACACAACTCGGCGTTTTCGTCGCACTCACGTTCATCGGCCTTCCGTTCATCGTGCGCACCGTCCAGCCCGTGCTGGAGGATTTTGATCCGGAACTTGAGGACGCCGCCGCGAGCCTCGGCGCAAGCCGCTGGCAGATTTTCTGGCGCGTCATTTTTCCCACACTCACGCCGGCATTGCTCACCGGCTTCGCGCTGGCGTTCGCGCGCGCGCTCGGCGAATACGGCTCCGTCGTCTTCATTTCCAGCAACATACCGATGAAGACGCAGATCGTCCCGCTGCTCATCATGAGCGAACTGGACGGCTTCCAATATGCCCGGGCGACCGCGCTGGCCGTCGTGATGCTCGTCGTTTCATTCCTGCTGCTGCTCGCCGTCAATGTGCTGCAATGGTGGAGCAATCGTTACAACACAAACAATCTCGCATGACCGCCGCCGAAAAAATCAACGCGCCGCATCGCATGGCCGAACCGCCATTCATTCGCCGACTCCTTATCGGCATCGCCCTGGCGTTCATGGCGCTGTTTCTCATCGTGCCGCTGATTTCCGTGTTTGCGGAAGCCTTGAAACTGGGCTTTGGCTTCTATTTTCAGACGCTGCGCGACCCGCTGACGGTGAGCGCGATCAAATTGACTTTGCTCGCCGCAGGAATTTCCGTTCCTCTCAACTGCATTTTTGGTGTCGCGGCGGCCTGGGCGATTGCAAAATTCGATTTTCGCGGCAAAAACATTCTGCTCACATTGATTGACCTGCCGTTCTCGATTTCGCCGGTGATTTCGGGTTTGATTTACGTCCTGATTTTCGGCGCGCAGGGCTGGTTCGGCCCTTGGCTGCAGGACCACAACATCAAAATCATTTTTGCCGTGCCGGGAATTATCCTCGCAACAATCTTCGTCACGTTTCCGTTTGTCGCGCGCGAATTGATCCCGCTCATGCAGGCTCAGGGGCGCACCGAGGAGGAGGCCGCACGCGTGTTGGGCGCCAGCGGCTGGCAGACATTCTGGCGCGTGACAATTCCGAACATCAAATGGGGGCTGCTCTACGGCGTGATTTTGTGCAACGCGCGGGCGATGGGCGAGTTCGGCGCGGTCTCGGTCGTCAGCGGTCACATCCAGGGCCAGACGAACACCATTCCGCTCCACGTCCAGATTTTGTATGAATCAAACAATACCACCGGCGCGTTCGCCGTTGCATCGTTGCTGACATTTCTGGCGCTCGTCACGCTCGTGCTTAAAACCTGGGTGGAGCATAAAAACACCGCGCTGCGCGGAACGGCATTCACCCCCGTGCCGGTTGGGAATAAAGCGGGATGATTTTTTGAAAATGATTACATCAACCCTCACCCCGGCCCTCTCCCATCCGATGGGAGAGGGAGAATCGTTCCCAGCCTCTTGCGTAAACACGCGGCTGGGTTGGCCGGATTTCCATCAAAAAATCACAGGTCTCCGCAGGCTGTTCCCTTTCCTTTGGGGAGAGGGTCAGGGTGAGGGCCGGCAAAAATTTTTAATCCCATGAGCGTCGAAGTCCGCAATATCACTAAAAAATTTGGCGGTTTCACCGCGCTCGACAACGTGAGCCTGAAGGTCGAGTCCGGCGAGCTGGTCGCGCTGCTAGGGCCGTCTGGCTCCGGCAAGACCACGCTGCTGCGCACCATCGCCGGTCTGGAATTTCCGGACAATCCCGGCACGGCGCAGGTCCTGTTTTACGGGGATGACGTGACCCAGATTCCCGCGAGTGAGCGCAAGGCCGGCTTCGCCTTCCAGCATTACGCGCTCTTCCGGCACATGACCGTTTTTGAAAACATCGCGTTCGGTCTGCGTGTTCGCCCGAAAACGACGCGGCCCAGCGAAGATAAGATCCAGGCGCGTGTTGGTGACCTTTTGAAGCTCATCCAGCTCGAACCGCTCGCCAAACGGTTTCCGTCCCAGCTATCCGGCGGCCAGCGCCAGCGCGTGGCGCTCGCCCGTGCACTCGCCGTGGAGCCGAAGGTGTTGCTGCTAGACGAGCCGTTCGGCGCACTCGACGCGAAAGTGCGGAAGGAATTGCGCCGCTGGCTGCGTAAATTGCACGACGAAATCCACATCACGACGCTGTTCGTTACGCACGACCAGGAGGAGGCGCTCGAGGTGGCCGACCGCGTCGCCATTTTGCGCGACGGCAAAATTGAGCAGATTGGCACGCCGGACGAGATTTACGACCATCCCGCGTCGCCGTTCGTCTATGATTTTCTAGGGAACGTGAACCTGTTCAGTGGCCGCGTGCATGAAGGCACGGTCGTGATTGGCGGTTCAACATTCGACGCTCCCGAATCCGCAGGGGAAACGGAATCGGACGCCGTCGCGTTCGTCCGCCCGCACGACATCCGCATTACGCGCGAATCCGGCGGACAAAAGACCTTTCCGGCACGCGTCGTCCGCTGCAATGCTGCCGGGCCAATGGCCAATTTGGAGCTGGAGCGGCTTGACGGCAGCGGGCCATTTACGGTGCAAGTGGGCAAGGAGGAATTCCAGCGGTTGCAGTTGAAGGCCGGCGAAGAGATTTTTGTGGAGTTGAAGAACGTGAAAATTTTCCCGGACGACTTCTCCATATGAAATACCGGTGGGGTTGGAGAGTTGGCTGTCAGGATGTCTGGGTGTGCCCCCACCAATAAGCAATCCATTTTTTTATTGAAAATACTTGACTGAAATTCGCCAGTCCGATTCCATGAGCTGCGGAAGGGGGGGGGATTAGAAAAGCAGTATTTAATATTAAATTGCTCTATTTATGCGCAAAATCATTCCAATCATATTTGTCACCTCGACACTGCTCGTTGGATGCCAATCGTCCAAACCGGTCACCAAACCAGCGGTTGCCGGCGCCGTAAGTGCCGCTGTTTCTACAAATGCCGTCGCAAGCACCAGCACCACGGTATCCACAAACGCCGTTGCAGCCATCGCTGCCGCGACCGCAGCCTCGGCCTCGGCGCCAACCCCAGTCGGCTCCAATACGCCTGAACAGACACTGGCGGAAAACAACATGCTTGGGAACCTCGCTGGCACCTTCCTTGCCATCTTGTTCGTTGCGGCCATCAAGCGTCCCTGACTGTTTACCTTTTGACACTCTGTTGGTAAAAGGCCCGCCATGCCCGCTGCGTCGTGAACTTGGGGTGTCATGACATCTTTTTATGTCCGACCTGGTGGGTAAGGTTTTTTCACCGAAACCATGCAGTAGGAATTTAATTTCCATAAAAAATAGAGGTGAACACGAGGTGAACATGGGTTGGTTTTCTACTCCATTGCAGTTGGGAAGCAGGGATAGAATCTTCTTCCATAATCGTCGCAAAAATTCGCGATCCTGCCCTGGCACGGCGAAATTGAGGGTGGTCTTGCCCGCCCATGACTCAACAATCGGGCGGTCACTAACAGCCAGAACCGCAGGTTGCGCAGCGTAACCTTCCGCTGCTACCCCAGTGGTGCCCGAACAACATGATCAAGTTATAGGTCAAGCACTCCAGACTCAACGCCGCGTTGCTTGCCCAGAACTGTTTCAAATACAATGTCGCCAGCGCGAAGCCCGACTGAAGTTCATTGATAACGTTTTCGCAGTCGACCCGGCAATTGAAGTGGCGCTAAACCGCCAGTGTGGATGCATGGTGTTGGGCAGGCTTGTCAAGAGGGCTTGGAAGCGATACCCCTCTGCACCATCGTCCAAAAAATAAAAATAAGTTGTTGACAGAAAATCGGTCTCCCGCTATTTTCGCTTACGTCAGAGCCGTAAAGTAAAATGATTGAAGCCAATAGCTCCTCGCGTTTTCGAGAGAAAATCGAGGAGAACGGGTTTTTGTCGTTTTGCCTGTTTGGTTTTGGACTAATGATACTCTGTGCGCCCATGTAGCTCAGTTGGTAGAGCACATCCTTGGTAAGGATGAGGTCATCAGTTCGATCCTGATCATGGGCTCCAGACTATTTGCTAAACAAACGCTGACTAAAAACAAACGACATCAACACCGGAGACAAAAATGGCTAAAGAGCAATTTCAACGAACAAAGCCGCACGTCAACGTCGGCACCATTGGTCACATTGACCACGGCAAATCTACTTTGACCGCCGCGATTGTGGAAACGCAGGCGAGGAAGGGTCTGGCGACGCCGATTTCCTACGCCGACATCACCAAGGGTGGCACGGTGCGCGACGAAACCAAGACGGTGACCATTGCCGTTTCCCATGTCGAGTATCAGAGCGACAAGCGGCATTATGCCCACATTGATTGCCCCGGCCATGCCGACTTCATCAAGAACATGATTACCGGCGCAGCGCAGATGGATGGCGCTATTCTCGTGGTGGATGCCTCGGAAGGCCCGATGCCCCAGACCAAGGAGCACGTGCTGTTGGCCCGTCAGGTCGGCGTGCCCGCCATTGTGGTTTTCCTGAACAAGGTTGACCTCGTGGACGATAAGGAATTGCTGGACTTGGTGGAGATGGAAGTCCGCGATTTGCTGACCAAGTATGAATTTCCGGGCGACAAGACGCCGATTATCCGCGGCAGCGCGAAGAAAGCGCTGAACCATGAAGCCGAAGGCGAGAAGGCCATCCAGGAATTGCTGGACGCCGTTGACTCGTTCATCCCGCTGCCGGTGCGCGAAGTGGACAAGGCGTTCCTGATGTGCATCGAAGACGTGTTCAACATTGAAGGCCGCGGCACCGTGGTGACAGGCCGTGTCGAACGTGGCGTGCTCAAGCGCATGGAAGAAGTCGAAATCGTAGGCCTGAAGGACACCCGCAAAACGACGGCGACGGATATCGAAATGTTCCGCAAACTGCTCGACTCGGCACAATGTGGCGACAACGTCGGCGTGCTGCTGCGCGGCACTAAAAAAGACGAAGTGGAACGCGGCATGGTGCTCGCGAAACCCGGCTCAATTAAGCCGCATTTGAAGTTCAAGGCGGAAGTGTATGTGCTGTCGAAGGAAGAAGGCGGCCGTCACACGCCGTTCTTCACCAAGTATCGCCCGCAATTTTATTTCCGCACCAGCGATGTGACAGGCACAGTGACATTGGCGCAAGGCGTCGAAATGGTGATGCCCGGCGACAATGTCTCGGTAGAGATCGAGTTGATCGCTCCGGTTGCGATGGAAAAGGGCCAGCGTTTTGCGATCCGCGAAGGCGGTCGGACGATTGGCGCCGGTCGCGTGACGGAGGTCCTCGCCTAAACAGTTTCAAATTCTGGAGCGCGGGGATGAACCCCCGCAGCTCCTTTTTTGTCCGAAAGACAAACGAGATTGGGCAGATACGGCAGTAGCTCAATTGGTAGAGTAGCGGTCTCCAAAACCGTTGGTTGGGGGTTCAAGTCCCTCCTGCCGTGCCAGTCTTCGCTGGATCGGAGTGAAGGCGAAGGGTCGCGCCGAAGCGCGAAGATGGAATGAATAAAAGTGCTTTGAGCTGCGGCTCGGCGAGCCAGTCTGCGTAACGGAGAGGTGGCAGAGTGGTCTATTGCGGCGGTCTTGAAAACCGCTTTGGCTTAACCGCCAACGGGGGTTCGAATCCCTCCCTCTCCGCCAGTCCTCGTTCGGAGCGCAGCAGAGAGCGAAGACTGCCGCGCCGTAGCGCGAGGCGCGAAGGCGGCCTGAATTGAAAACGTCTGGCGAGCTTCGGTTCGGTGGACCAGAAAAACAGTGAACGAATTGACGAAGATTATGATTAAGAAATCGGGCAGCGAAGAACTCCACGGTTCTTAATCGTAATCAGAATCTCGCATTTAACGTGAACAGTTGGATACATATTATAGTTTGGGCGGCTTTGATTGGCGGGGTCTTCGGCTACCTCTGGTGGCAGGGGCAGGTCCGGCGGTTCGCGGTTTACATTCAAGAAACCCGCGAGGAATTGAAGAAATGCTCGTGGCCCACCTGGCAGGAGCTGAAAGGCTCAACGGTGGTCATCGCTGTCTCCATTGTCATGCTCGGCGTGTTCGTCATGGCGGCGGATGAAGTCCTGTATCTGGTCATTTTTAAATTTTTAAAACTTTGAACGCCATGCCCAGCCAGTGGTTTGTCATCCATACGCTTTCCGGCCAGGAAAACAAGGTCAAGGAAAGCATTGAGAAGCGCATCAAGACCGACGAGATGCAGGACTTCGTGAAGGAAGTCCTCGTCCCGATGGAAAAGGTTGTCGAGGTGCGCAACCAGAAGAAGACGGTCTCGAGCCGCAAGCTCTGGCCCGGTTACGTTTTTGTGGACATGGTGTTGCTGGATGAAAACCGCCGCATCATAGAGAAGCCGTGGTATTTCATCAAGGAAACACAGGGCGTGATCGGGTTTGTCGGCGGCGAACCGCCTGTGCCGACGCCGACCGAGGAAGTCGAGTCCATCAAGGCGCAGATTTCGGCGTCTGAAGAGACGGAAAAACCGAAGGTCAATTTTGAAGTCAGCGAAACGATCAAGATCAACAACGGACCGTTCCTGAACTTCAGCGGCGTGATCGAGGAAATCGATCCGGAACGCGGCAAGCTGAAGGTGACCGTGAACATTTTCGGACGCAATACGCCGGTCGAACTTGAATACTGGCAGGTTGAGAAAGCTTAAGAATTTTTATGGCAAAGAAAGTCACAGGACAGATTAAATTGCAGATTCCGGCAGGCCAGGCGAATCCCGCGCCGCCGGTCGGCCCGGCGCTCGGCCAGCACGGCGTCAATATCATGGGCTTTTGCAAGGAATTCAACGCGGTCACCAAGGCCGATGCGGGACTCGTGATTCCTGTCGTCATCACGGTTTATCAGGACAAATCGTTCACGTTCATCACCAAGTCACCACCGGCCTCGATTCTTTTGAAGAAGGCCGCGGGTATCACCGCCGGTTCCAAGACGCCGAACAAGGAAAAAGTCGGCAAGGTGACGCGCAAACAAGTCATGGACATAGTGAAGATGAAGTCAAAGGACATCAACTCGACCTCCGAGGAAGCCGCGTTCCGTATCATTTCCGGCACGGCGCGCAGCATGGGAATTGAAGTGGTCGGTTAAAATCAAATACAACCGCGGGAGAGCCAAAAACTCGCTTGCACCGCACAAACATGAATGCCCAGTAAAAAATACAAGAAGGCGTTGGAAGTGGTGGACGGCAAGAAGGCCTATCCGCTGCAGGACGCCGTCGGCGTCCTCGCCAAATTTCCCAAGGCCAAATTCAATGAGACGATTGACCTCGCGTTCCGGCTCGGCGTGGACCCAAAGCAGTCGGATCAGATGGTTCGCGGCACGGTTCCGCTGCCGCACGGCAGCGGCAAGACAGTGAAAGTCCTTGTGTTCGCCAAGAGCGGCGCGTCGGCGGACGCAGCCAAGGCCGCCGGCGCGGAATACGTCGGCTTCGAAGACATGATTGCCAAATGCCAGGCCGGCTGGTCGGATTTTGACGTGGCCGTGGCCACGCCCGAAGCGATGGTGGAAGTCCGCAAGCTTGGCAAGGTGCTCGGACCTCGCGGCCTGATGCCGAACCCGAAAACCGGCACGGTCACGGAAGACACGGCCAAAGCGGTGAAGGAAGTCAAAGCCGGTCGCGTCGAATTTAAGGTGGACAAGGCGGCCAACGTCCATGTGATTGTCGGCAAGGCCTCGTTCAAGCCGGAACAGCTTGAGGAAAACGCCCGCGCCGTCATCGAGGCGGTTGCCAAGGCGCGCCCGAACAGTCTCAAGGGTGCTTACATTTGTTCCTGCACGCTGTCGGCGACGATGAGTCCGCCGGTGCGCGTGGATATCCGTGAATTTTCAACCAACTAAAAAGGATTTGAGCCATGCGTGCTGAAAAGAAAATTTTGACAAAGGATTACGTTACGCGGCTAAACGCCTCGCCGTTCTTCATCGTGATTGGTTACACAGGTCTGAAGGTTGCCCATTTGACAGAGCTGCGGAAGCGTCTGGTGCAAGCCGGCGCGGAAGTTCATGTAGTGAAGAATTCCATCTTCCGCATTGCCGCCAAGGAAGCTGGCGTCGGCGAACTGAACGGCGCACTGGCCGGGCAGATGGCCGTGGTCACCGGGCAGAAGGACATTTCTGCTGCCGCAAAGACGCTGAAAAATTTCGCGGCGGAATTCGACAAGCTGAAACTCAAGTTTGGCTATCTCAACAATCAACGCCTGGAAGAGGCGGCGATTGTCGCGCTGGCGGATTTGCCGAGCCTGGACGTTTTGCGCGCGAAAATCCTCGGCCTGCTGGTCGCTCCGGCAACGAAGCTGGCGATCTTGATCAACACGCCGGCGTCGCAGTTGGCGCAGGTCATCAAGGCGAAGTCCGAGAAGGCGTAAGAATTTCCGGTCCGCTCTGGCCAGCGGATTGGACGAACAAACAAACAAACAACAAAGTAAATCGTCGGTTCGGGAGCGAACTTAAAAAACGCGGCGTGTCGGGCCGGAGCAAGGCGAAGGCGGATCGCGGCAACGACGAGACGAAGAAAGAAAAGACAGTTATGGCTGACATTGCAAACATCGTGGAAGAATTGAGCAAGTTGACGGTTCTCGAAGCCGCCGACCTGGTGAAACAACTGGAAACCAAATGGGGCGTTTCCGCCGCCGCACCCGTCGCGGTTGCGGCTGCTGGTGGCGCTGCTGGCGCTGCCGCGCCTGCCGCTGCTGCGAAAGACACGTTCGACGTGATTCTCGCCTCGGTTCCGGCGGACAAGAAGATTGCCGTCATCAAGGCGGTGCGCGAAGTGAAGGCTGGCCTCGGCCTGGCGGAAGCGAAAGCCTTGGTTGAAGGCGCGCCCAAGCCGGTGCTCGAAGGTGCCAACAAGGCGGACACGGACGCGGCCAAGAAGAAGCTCGAAGACGCGGGCGCGAAAGTGGAAGTCAAGTAATTGGTGTTTTGGATGCGGCGGCTCCGCCAAGCGGATGCCGCCGCTCCGCTCGAAATTTATCAAAGTTAGAAACGGAAAAGTCGGTTATAAGTTTGGCAGGTTTGCCGTTGAACGCGGCGGGCTTGCCTTGTGTCGTTGATTAAGAAAACAGCCGGCGGGATGCCGGCCAAACTAAAAAATTATAATGCCATCGCGAGCCACTGAACGGATCAACTTCGGCAAGATTAAAGAAATCGTTGCGCCGCCGAACATGATTGAACTGCAGACGAATTCCTACACGGAATTTCTCCAAGCCGCCTCCGCGCCGAAAAAGCGCCACTCGAACGCCGGCCTTGAGGCGGTTTTTCAGGAGGTGTTTCCCATCGAAAGCTACGACGGCAAATGCAAGCTCGCTTACGATTCCTATGAGGTTGGCGAGCCCAAGATTGACTGGCTCGAGTGCCTGCGTGAGGGCTTGACCTACGGCGCGCCGCTTTATGTCACTTTCAAACTGATGGAGGAAGGCAAGGGCGCGAAGGAAGAAAAAGTTTTCATGGGCGAGCTGCCGCTGATGACGCCGCAGGGCACGTTCGTCATCAATGGCGCGGAACGCGTCGTTGTTTCGCAGTTGCACCGCTCGCCGGGTATCGCGTTCGAGGCCACGCAGCACCCCAACGGGAAATTGTTGCACAGCTTCCGGGTGATTCCCGACCGTGGTTCGTGGTATGAGGCAATGTTCGACACGAGCGACTTGCTTTACGTTTATCTGGATCGCAAAAAACGCCGCCGCAAATTTCTAACGACGACATTTTTCCGTGCCTTGAGCTTTCTGGATGTCGAGGGCGGCATCGGCAAGGGCAAGGACAACGGCGAGAAGACCCGTGGCACCGACGAGGAAATTCTCAAGTTGTTTTATGACATCGAGGAACTCACGGTCAAGGAAGCCGAGAAGCTGGAAGGCTTGACGAATCGCGTCCTGATTCAGGACGCCGTGGACACCGAGAAAAGTCTGGTCGTCGCGCGTGCGTTCGAGCCGCTGTCAAAGGCGGTGGTGAAGCAAATCGCCGAACTTGGCGTGACGAAAATCAAGGTCGTTGATACGTCCGTTGACGAGGGTATCATCATCAAATGCCTGAAGAAAGATCCGGCCAAGAACGAGGAAGAAGCGCTCAAGGATATTTATCGCCGGCTGCGTCCGGGCGATCCGCCGACCGCTGCCAACGCCCGCGCATTGCTCAAGCGGCTGTTCTTCGATCCCAAGCGATACGATTTGGGCCGCGTCGGCCGTTATAAAATCAATCAGAAGCTCGGCCTTAAAGACAAGGAAGGCGCGCGCATCCTCACCAAAAGTGATCTGGTTGCCGCGACAAAATATCTGCTCCGCCTCAAAAAGGGCGAGGGCAGCGTGGACGACATTGACCATCTCGGTAGCCGCCGTATCCGCACCGTTGGCGAATTGCTCGCCAACCAGTGCCGCGTCGGTCTTGCGCGTACTGAACGCCTCGTCAAGGAGCGCATGACGCTGTTCGACCAGAGTGTCGAGGCCATGACGCCGCAGAAGCTCATCAATCCGAAGGCGCTTTCCGCCGTCATCCGCGATTTCTTTGGACGCTCGCAATTGAGCCAGTTCATGGATCAGATCAATCCGCTGGCCGAGTTGACTCACAAGCGCCGCTTGTCGGCTCTCGGGCCTGGCGGCTTGAGCCGTGACCGCGCAGGCTTTGAAGTCCGCGACGTTCATCCGTCGCACTACGGGCGCATCTGCCCCATTGAAACGCCGGAAGGCCCGAACATCGGCCTCATCGCGTCGCTCGCAACCTTCGCGCGCATCAATGAGTTTGGTTTCCTCGAAACGCCTTATCGCAAGGTCAAGGAAGGTCGCGTTACGGAAGATATCGAATTTCTCACCGCCGACCGCGAGGAGCAATTCATTGTCGCGCAGGCCAATTCGCCGATTGACGGCCGCGGTCATTTCACGACCGAGCGCGTCGTCTGCCGTGCCCGCGGAGAATTCGTGGACGTTGAACCGGCTAATGTGCATTACATGGACGTTTCGCCCAAGCAGCTCGTGTCAATCGCCGCAGCGCTGATTCCCTTCTTGGAGCACGACGATGCAAACCGCGCATTGATGGGTTCGAACATGCAACGCCAGGCAGTGCCGCTGCTCGTCACCGAAGCGCCGCTAGTGGCGACGGCTATGGAAGACCGCGTTGCGCGCGATTCCCGCGCCGTCATGGTCGCCGACGAAGGCGGCAAAGTCGCTTCCGTCACCGGAAATCAGATCATCGTGACCGAGGACGGCAAGCTGCCCGAAGGCAAAAAGAAAATCAAAACCGATCCGGAACACGGTGTTTGGGTTTATCCCATCCGCAAATTCATGCGCTCGAATGCCGCGACTTGTATCAACCAGAAAATCCTGGTGCATAAGGGCGAGCATGTGAAGAAAAACCAGGTAATCGCCGACGGCCCCTGCACGCAGAATGGCGAGCTTGCGCTCGGGCGCAACGTGCTCGTCGCGTTCATGCCGTGGAACGGCTACAATTTTGAGGACGCCATCCTCATCAGCGAGAAAATTGTGAAGGAAGACATCTTTACTAGCATTCACATTGACGAGTTTGAAGTGGCGGCTCGCGACACGAAGCTCGGGCCGGAGGAAATCACGCGCGACATCCCGAATCTAGGTGATGAGGCGCTGAAAAACTTGAGCCCCGATGGTGTCATCCGCATCGGCGCGGAAGTGAAGCCCGGCGACATTCTTGTCGGCAAAATTACGCCGAAGTCCGAAACCGAACTCGCGCCGGAAGAGCGTTTGCTCCGCGCCATCTTCGGCGAAAAGGCCGCCGACGTGAAGGATACTTCGCTCAAGGTTCCGTCCGGCACTTACGGCATCGTCATGGACGTGAAAGTTTCGGCAAAAAAAGATAACGACCAGGTCAGCCGGTCTTCTTCCAGTGAGGAAAAGCGCCACTCGAAGCAGATCGAGGACGATCACAAGAAAAAGACCGACGAGTTGCGTGACCAGTTGACCGAGGCGTTGAGCAACATCCTGCTCGGCGAAAAAATCCCTCTCGACGTGGTGAACAGCGAGACTGGCGAAATCATCATACCGGCTAACCGCAAGATCACGAAGACACTTTTGCGCAGGCTGGCCACGGTCTATGACCGCATTGAGATTGATCCGTCGCCAATCCGCAACAAAATCAACGAAATCATCGGCCAGTTCAAAAAGAAGTTCGATGATTTGCAGATGCAATATGACGAGGAAATGGAGCGCGCCGAGGCGGGCGAAGGCACCGAGGCCGGCATCGTCAAATCGGTGAAAGTGTACATCGCCTCTAAACGCAAGCTGTCCGTAGGCGACAAGATGGCGGGACGCCACGGCAACAAGGGCGTCGTCGCGAAGATTGTGAAGGAAGAGGACATGCCGTTCCTTGCAGACGGAACGCCTGTGGAAATCGTTTTGAATCCATTGGGCGTGCCGAGCCGCATGAACGTCGGCCAGGTTTTGGAAACACATCTGGGCTGGGCGGCGAAGTTGCTCAATTTGAAATTCGCGACACCGGTTTTCGACGGCATCAAGGAAAAGGAAATTCGCGGCTATCTGAAGCAGGCCGGTTTGCCGGAACACGCCAAGACGCATTTGATTGACGGGCGCACCGGCGAAGTGTTCGACCAGGAAATTGTCGTCGGCTACATCTACATGATGAAGCTCGGCCATTTGGTCGCGGACAAGATTCACGCCCGTGCGGTCGGGCCGTATTCGCTCGTCACGCAGCAGCCGCTCGGCGGCAAAGCGCAATACGGCGGCCAGCGCTTCGGCGAAATGGAAGTGTGGGCGATGGAAGCCTACGGCGCGGCCTACACGTTGCAGGAACTCCTGACTGTGAAATCCGACGACGTGCAGGGCCGCACGCGCATTTACGAGGCCATTGTCAAGGGCGATAACGCGCTCGAAGCGGGAATTCCCGAATCGTTCAACGTGCTGGTGAAGGAAATGCAATCACTCGGCCTCGATGTGAAGGTCGGTTACACCAACCCGCTGGAACATCAAAATGGCGACACCGCTACCACCACCACCGCCGCCACGCTGGCGTCGGTTTAACAACCATTTGCCGCGAAACATTCGCAAAATTAAATTGTATGATTAGTTCAAAAGAAGGCGCTCGCGAGTTGCTCGGACTGGACAAGGTCAACCAGGTGGATTACGTCGGCATCACGCTGGCGTCGCCGGAAGCCATCCGTTCCTGGAGCAAGGGCGAAGTCAAAAATCCGGAGACCATCAACTACCGCACGTTCAAGCCGGAAAAGGGCGGCCTTTTCTGCGAACGCATTTTCGGGCCTGTTAAGGACTGGGAATGTTCCTGCGGAAAATACAAGCGCATCAAGCATCGCGGTATCGTCTGCGACCGTTGCGGCGTAGAGGTGACTCTCGCCCGCGTCCGCCGCGAACGCATGGGCCACATTGAGCTGGCCGTGCCAGTCTGCCATATCTGGTTTTTCAAGTGCATGCCCTCACGCATCGGTCTGGCGCTGGACATGACGGCCCGGCATTTGGAGCGCGTGATTTATTACGAGGATTATCTCGTGATTGATCCGGGCAACACGCCTTTGAAGCAAAATCAACTGTTAAGCGAACACGAGTGCCGCGAGGCGCGTGAAACTTACGGTGCGGAGGCGTTTGTTGCCAAGATGGGCGCGGAAGCCGTTCGCGAGGCGCTGGAGAAAGTGGATTTGTCGAAGCAGGCCGATCGCTTGCAGGAAGCGATGACCGAAACCAAGAGCAAGCAAATCCGAAAAAAATTGGCCAAGCGGATCAAGCTGCTCCAGGGACTTGGAATTTCCAAGAGCCGGCCCGAATGGATGATTCTCACCGTGCTGCCGGTGATTCCGCCGGATTTGCGCCCGCTCGTGCCGCTCGAAGGCGGACGTTTTGCGACTTCGGATTTGAACGATCTTTACCGCCGCGTCATCAACCGGAACAACCGTCTCAAGACACTGCTCCAGCTCAAGACGCCGGAAGTCATCATCCGCAACGAGAAGCGCATGTTGCAGGAAGCCGTGGATGCTCTGTTCGACAACGGCCGTCACGGTCGTCCGGTGACCGGCGCGGGCAACCGCTCGTTGAAATCGTTGAGCGACATGCTTAAGGGCAAGGGTGGTCGTTTCCGCCAGAATTTGCTCGGCAAACGCGTGGATTATTCCGGCCGCTCGGTCATCGTGATCGGGCCGGAACTGAAATTGAACCAGTGCGGTCTGCCCAAGAAGATGGCGCTCGTTTTGTTCGAGCCGTTCATCATCCGCCGATTGAAAGAGTTGGGTTATGTTCACACCGTCCGCAGCGCGAAGAAAATGATCGAGCGACAGACGAAGGAAGTGTGGGACGTGTTGGAAGAGGTGACCAAAGGTCATCCGGTGCTGCTCAACCGCGCTCCGACGCTGCACCGTTTGTCCGTCCAGGCGTTCGAGCCACAGCTCATCGAAGGCGAGGCGATCCGCATTCATCCCCTCGTCTGCACCGCTTACAACGCGGACTTCGACGGCGATCAGATGGCCGTTCACGTTCCGTTGTCGGTCGAGGCGCAGATGGAAGCGCGCCTGCTGATGATGGCGACGAACAATATTTTCTCGCCGTCCTCCGGCAAGCCGATCATCACGCCCACACAGGACATCACGCTCGGCTGCTATTATCTCACCGCCGAGCCGCGTACGCCGATGCCGGCTGACGCGAAGACGCTGCCGCTGTTTGGAACCAAGGAAGAAGTGATTTTTGCCTGCGACGATGGCGCATTGAAGACCCACGACCGGATTCGCATGGCGAATTCCGATTTCGGCAGGCAAACCGTTTTCGGCAACACGGACAAGAAAGTCGTCGTGACGACGGTGGGCCGCGTACGGTTCAGCGAAATTTGGCCTCCGGAACTCGGTTTCCCGAACAAGTCGGTCAAGAAATCCGAACTCGGCGACATGATTTGGAAGTGTTACAAATTTGCCGGTCACGAGAAGACCGTGGTGATGCTCGACAAGTTGAAAGAGCTGGGCTTTCGCGAGGCGACGAAGTCCGGCGTGAGCATCGGCATTGACGACATGATCGTGCCGAAGGAACGCGATGAGCAGATTGAAGCCGCGCACAAGCAGATCAAGGAAGTCGAGAAGCAGTATCGTAAGGGCGTCATCACGCCGGGCGAACGCTACAACAAAATCGTGGATATCTGGACGCATTGCACCGACCAGATTTCAGCCGTCATGTTCAAGACCCTTGAACAAAACCAGGGCAAGAGGGAATTCAACCCGGTTTATCTCATGGTGGATTCCGGCGCGCGTGGTAACAAGCAGCAGGTGCGCCAGCTCGCTGGTCTGCGCGGCTTGATGGCCAAGCCCAGCGGCGACATCATCGAGAAACCGATTCTCGCAAACTTCCGCGAAGGTCTGTCCGTGTTGGAATACTTCATCTCGACGCATGGCGCGCGCAAGGGTCTGGCCGACACCGCACTCAAGACAGCCGACTCCGGCTACATGACCCGCAAGCTCGTGGACGTGTCGCAGGACGTGATCATTCAGGAACAGGATTGCGGCACGACCAACGGCATCTGGGTTTCAGCCGTGTTTGAGGGTGAGGACGAAGTAGTCAAGATCGGTGACCGGCTCGTGGGCCGGTTCGCGTGCGACGACATTGTCAAACCAACAAACCCGAAGGAATTTCTCATCCGAGTGAACGAGGAAATTGACGAGGATAAGGCCAAGCGTTTTGAAGCCTCCGGTATCGAGCGTGTGCGCATCCGCTCCGTACTCACCTGCGAAAGCAAGACTGGTGTATGCATCCATTGCTACGGTCGCAGTCTTGCCACCGGCGCCCCCGTCAAACTTGGCGAGGCCGTCGGCATCATCGCTGCCCAATCTATTGGCGAACCAGGCACCCAGCTCACGATGCGGACGTTCCACATCGGCGGCACGGCGGCGCAGGTATTCAAGATTCCGCAGATCAAGGCCAAGCACGACGGCACCATCAAATTCAACGAACTCCGCGTCGTCGAACTGGAAGACGGAAACAACATCGTGCTGAACAAGAATGGCACCATTTCCATCCACGACGAAACCGGTCGCGAACAGGAAAATCACACCATTGTCATCGGTGCGATTATTTCGTTCAAGGACGGCAGCAAGATTAAAAAGGGCGAGACCTTCGTGCAGTGGGACCCATACAACGTGCCGATTCTTTCGGAAAAGGCCGGCAAGGTGAAATTCAACGACATCATCGAAGGCGTTACGATGAAGCAGGAGATGGACGAAACCACAGGCCAGGAAGCCATGGTCGTCATCGAGCACAAGGAGGATTTGCATCCGCAAATCACCATCAGCGACGCACAAGGCGAAATCGTGGCCAACTACCCGATTCCCTCCGGCGCGCACATCGTTGTCGGCGAAGGCGACAAGATTGTCGCCGGCACGCTCATGGCCAAGACGCCGCGCAAGACTTCCAAGACCAAGGACATCACAGGCGGTCTGCCGCGTGTGGCGGAATTGTTCGAGGCCCGTCATCCCAAGGATGCGTCGGAAATTTCACGGATTGACGGCATCGTGGATTTCGGGGCGAGCGTCCGCGGCAAGCGTTGCATTCTCATCAAGGACGCGCAGACGCAGGCGGAAGAGGAACACCTCATCCCCATCGGCAAGCACGTCATCGTCTTCAAGGGCGACTTCGTGAAGAAAGGACAGCAGTTGACGGAAGGTCCGATGGACCCGCACGAAATTCTGGATGTCTGCGGCCCGCAGGAGTTGCAGGAGCACCTCGTCGGCGAAGTCCAGGAAGTTTACCGACTGCAAGGTGTGACCATCAACGACAAGCACATCGAAATCATTGTGCGTCAGATGCTCCGCAAGGTGCGCATCACCGAGGCCGGCGACACCCAGTTCCTCTGGGGCGAACAGATTGATAAGCTGGAGTTCGAGGAGGAAAACGAGCGCGTCGAGAAGAAGGGCGGCAAGCCGGCAGAAGCCGCGCCCGTGCTGCTCGGCATCACCAAGGCGTCGCTCGAAACCGACAGCTTCTTGAGCGCCGCGAGCTTCCAGGACACGACCCGCGTGTTGACCGAAGCCGCGACCCGTTCCAAGATTGACAGCCTGCGCGGCTTCAAGGAAAACGTCATCATGGGTCACATCATCCCGGCAGGCACCGGCTTTGACCGCCACCGCAGGGCGCAGCTCAAGCTGCTGGTCGAGATTCCAGACGAACCGGAAGTCGAGGAGTCGGTTGAGGCCCCTGCGGAAAATCCGCTGCTGGCCTGATGCAAATGGATTCAAAAACTTATTGCAACGGAAAGTTCATTTGATAACATCAACTCTTCATCTTTAAGACGCAATGCCGACAATCAATCAACTGGTTCGCAAGGGCCGCACGAAGGTCAATTATAAGTCCAAGTCGCCCGCCTTGGAAAACTCGCCGTTTCGACGCGGCGTGTGCATCCAGGTCATGACCCGCACGCCCAAGAAGCCGAACTCGGCCATGCGCAAGGTCGCCAAGGTGCGGCTCACCAACGGCTACGAAATCATCGCCTACATCCCGGACGAGGGCCATAATTTGCAGGAACATTCCATCGTGCTCGTGCGCGGCGGACGCGTGAAGGATTTGCCCGGTGTGCGGTATCACATTGTGCGCGGCACGCTCGACGCCGCCGGCGTGGAGAAACGCCGCGTGAGCCGTTCCAAATACGGAGTGAAGCGTCCAAAGGCCGGTGCCAAACCCGCAGTCGGCGCTCCTGCGGCAGCCGCTCCCGCTGCATAACCGATTTAACGTCTTAACAATCTACAAAATCCATGTCTCGCAGACGACAAGCAACCAGACGGCCCGTTTCCAAAGACGGCAAATTTCAAAGCACGCTGGTGGGGCGCCTCGTGAACACCATCATGAAGTGCGGGAAGAAGAGCACCGCGCAACGGATTGTTTATGGCGCGTTCGACACCATTTCCGAAAAGAACCCGGCAAGCAACCCGGTGGAAATTTTGCAGCGCGCGGTGGATAACGCCAAGCCGCGCATCGAGACCAAGCCCCGCCGCGTCGGTGGCGCAACCTATCAGGTGCCGCTGGAAGTCCCGTCCGACCGCCAGGCCGCGCTTGCGCTGCGCTGGATCGTGGATTTCGCGGACGCCCGCAAAGGCCAGCCGATGAAGGCCGCGCTCGCCTCGGAAATTCTCGAAGCTTATCAGGGTCAGGGAAACGCCATACGCAAGCGCGACGAAGTTCACAAGATGGCGCAGGCCAACAAGGCGTTTGCACATTTTCGCTGGTAGAGTAATATATCGAGGTGTTGAAGGGTTGAGGCGGTGAAGCCGCTTCAACTCTTCAACGCTTAAACGGTCAACGAGTAAAAAAATGAGCGCAGTCATAGAAGAAAAAAAATCGGCCAACTCGCCCAAGCGTGAATACACGCTGGAGCGCACGCGCAACATCGGCATCGCCGCGCACATTGACGCGGGCAAGACCACGACGACCGAGCGCATTCTCTTTTACACGGGTCTCATCCACAAGATCGGCGACGTGGATGACGGCAACACCGTGACCGACTGGATGGAGCAGGAACGCGAGCGCGGCATCACCATCACCAGCGCGGCAGTCACTTGCTTTTGGACGCAGAAATGCGCCAAACCGGGCGAGGATTCGATTTACAAGGCGTTCAACAACATCCCGCATCGCGTCAACATCATTGATACGCCCGGCCACGTTGATTTCACGGCGGAAGTCGAACGTTCCATGCGCGTGCTCGACGGCGCGGTCGCCGTGTTCTGCGGTGTTGCCGGCGTGCAGCCGCAATCGGAAACCGTCTGGCGTCAGGCCACAAAGTATCACGTCCCGCGCATTGCTTTTGTGAACAAGATGGATCGCATGGGCGCGAATTTTGAAAATGCGCTGAATGACATGCGCACGAAATTAAACGCGTATGCGTTTCCGATTTTCCTGCCCCTTGGCCAGGGCCCGACCGAGGCTGAAGGGAAGCCCGTCACGGGCGGTTTTGAAGGCGTGATTGACGTCGTCAACCAAAAGGCAATTTATTGGGGACCGGGTGAGGCTAACGAAGGTCTCAATTACGAGATCAAGGACATCGCTCCTGAAGATCAGAAACGAGCCAAGGCCGCGCTCGCGGAATTGATTGACGCCGTCTCCAACAAGGACGACGAAATCGCCAATCTGGTGCTGGAAGAAAAACCCATTACCGCGCCGGTGCTCAAGGCTGCCATCCGCCGGCTCACTTGCAAAATTGAACTCGTGCCCGTGCTTTGCGGTTCGGCCTTTAAGAAAAAAGCCGTGCAGGTTTTGGTGGACGCGGTCGTGGATTATCTGCCCGGCCCGCTGGACGTTCCTGGCGCAGAAGGTCACGAATTGGGCACGGAAGTCGTCGTCAAAGTGCCGACGAACGACAACGAAAAATTCTGCGCGCTCGCGTTCAAGCTCTGGACCGATCCTTACGCCGGCAAGCTGGTGTTCTTCCGCGTCTATTCCGGCCATCTTAAAAAGGGCGACACCATTTACAATCCGCGCACGCGCAAACGCGAACGCATCAGCCGCCTCATGGTCATCCAGGGTAGTGAACGCAAGGACATCAACGAGGTGTTCGCCGGCGACATCGCCGCGCTCGTCGGCCTGCGCAACATCACGACCGGCGACACGTTATGCGACGAAGAATTCGATGTGACGCTCGAACCGCCGACGTTCCCGGAACCGGTCATCAGCATGGCCGTCGAGCCGAAGACCAAGCAGGACCGCGACAAGTTGTCCGAAGGACTCCAGCGCCTTGCGGAGGAAGATCCGACCTTCCGTTGCTTCACCAACGAGGAGACCGGCCAGCTCATCATTGCGGGTATGGGTGAGTTGCATCTGGAAATCATCATTGACCGGCTCAAGCGCGAATTCAAGGTGGAGGCCAACACCGGCGCGCCGCAGATCGCGTATCGTGAGACCATCACCAAGAAGGCTGAGGGCGAAGGCAAGTTCATCCGTCAATCCGGCGGCAAGGGTCAATACGGCCACGCCTGCATCACTGTCGAGCCGAATGAAAAAGGCAAAGGCGTCGAAGTGGTGGACGAAATTGTCGGCGGCTCCATTCCCAAGGAATACATCCCGGCGGTCATTGACGGCATCGAGGAAGCCATCAAGGGCGGCGTGTATGCAGGCTATCAGGTCATTGACATCAAGGTTGAAGTCGTGGATGGCTCGTTCCATGAAGTGGACTCGAACGAACTCGCGTTCCGCATGGCCGGTATTTTCGCCTTGAAAGACGCATTCAAAAAAGCCGGCCCGATCATACTCGAACCCATCATGAAGGTGGAATGCACCACGCCGGACGAATATCAGGGCGATCTGCTCGGCGACATCAACCGTCGTCGCGGCACGATTATCAGCATTGAAGCGAAGAACGGCCAGACCGTGCTCAACGCCAACGTTCCGCTGGCTGAAATGTTCGGTTATGCGACCGCCATCCGTTCGCTCTCCAAGGGCCGCGCCTCATATTCGATGGAGCCGTTCACCTTTGCGCAGGTGCCCAACAGCGTCCTCACGACGATACTGGATCAGGCTGCCAAGAAGCCGGCGGCAAGAACGTAGTAGATTCGTCAAAAAATTTGTTGCGCGGAGTGTTTTCATTGCTATACTTCTCGTCCGCTTTCAAGAGTTGAAGCGACCAATGTAATTAACCATTAACAGACAATTGTTCTTTGTATGGCTGCACAACGCATCAGAATCCGTCTCAAGGCCTATGACCACCGCGTCATAGACCAGTCGGCGCGCGAAATCGCCGACACCGTCAAACGCACCGGCGCGCGCGTTGCCGGGCCCATCCCGCTGCCGACCCGTGTTGAACGCTTTACCGTCCAGCGCTCGCCGCACGCGGACAAGAAATCGCAGGAAACTTTCGAACAACGCACCCACAAGCGGCTGATTGACATCCTCGATCCCACCGCCAAGACCGTGGACGAATTGAAGAAGCTCAATTTGCCCGCCGGCGTGGACATCACCATCAAGATTTGATTCAAGGAGAATACCATGCCAATCGGACTTTTAGGAAAAAAACTCGGTAGTGCGCGCGTCTATAATGCGAGCGGCGCTTTGATTCCCGTCACGGTCGTGCTCGCTGGCCCCAACCGCGTCCTGCAGGTGAAATCGCAGGCGGGCAAGGACGGTTACAACGCCGTGCAGCTCGGCTTCGGTGACCAGAAGCCGCAGCGCATTGCAAAACCCGCGCTTGGCCATCTCGTCAAACATGGCGCGCTCGACAAGGCGGCTGCCGATAAGGCCCGCGACAAGGGTGACAAGACCGCGATCGTTGGTGTGATGAAGATCAAGGAATTCCGGAATTTCTCGAAGGACGTCAAACCCGGCGACCTCGTCGGCCCGACACTGTTCGCGCCCGGCGATTTTGTGGATGCGATTGGCGTCACGAAAGGTCAGGGCTTTGAAGGTGTGATGAAGCGGCATCATTTCGGCGGCGGTCCTTCGACGCACGGTCACAAGGGCTGGCACCGTCGCGGTGGCGCGATTGGCCAGCGCCTGTTCCCCGGCACGGTGCTGCGCGGTTTCAAGATGCCCGGTCACATGGGCCAGGTGAAGCGTACCACGCAGAATCTCGAAGTCATTCAGGTGCGCGAGGCGGATAATTTGCTGCTCATCAAGGGCGCGATCCCCGGGGCGGAAGGCGATTACGTCGTCATCCGTGAATCCAAGAAACGTCCGAAGGGTTGGAAGCCGCCGGTCAGCCTCGCCCCGATGAAGCGCAAGGGCTCAGAAAAGAAAGCTGAAGCCAAACCGGCGGAAGCCAAGAAATGATTTAGGCCATGAAAATTGCCATTAAAAATATCGCAGGAAAAGATCAGGGCGAACTCGAAGTGAAGTTCCCGTTGGTCGAGGACGGCAAAGGCACGCAGGCTGTGCATGACGCCGTCACCGCTTATCGGGCGGCTCAGCGCAGCGGCACCGCTTGCACCAAAAACGTCGGCGAAGTCGCCGGTACCAACAAGAAACCCTGGCGCCAAAAGGGCACCGGACGCGCACGCGCCGGTTCATTCCGCTCGCCGTTGTGGGCGGGTGGCGGCGTGGTCTTCGGACCGAGGCCGCGTGACTTTGCGAAGAAAATCTCCAGGAAGACGCGCTCGCTCGCGCTGCGCAAGGCGTTGAGCGAAAGGCTCAAGGCCGGCGACGTGGTGGTGGTGGACGACTTGAAACTGGAAACACACAAGACGAAGGAATTTATCGGCGTCATTTCCGCGCTGGAATTGAAAGGCACGACGCTCGTCATTTCATCCGGCATTGATAAAAATTTGACGCTCGCATCACGCAACCTCGAAAAAGTCGCATTGGCCACGAGCGATTCGTTGAACACCTACGACGTGCTTCGTCCCGACAAACTGCTTTTCACGAAGAGCGCGTTCGAAAAGGTTTCCGACCGACTGACCCAGGAATAACATGAACGTTTTTGAAATCATCAAGACCGTCCGCCTGACGGAAAAAGGCACGCGCCAGGGCGAAAAATACAATCAATACACCGTCGTGGCCGACCGGCTCGCGACCAAGCCGCAGATCCGCCAGGCCGTGCAGGAACTGTTCAAGGTCAAGGTCATCCGCGTTAACACGCTGAACGTCCGCGGCAAAGACCGCCGCAAGCGTACGTCGCAGGCGGGCAAGGCGTCGGACTGGAAGAAAGCCATCGTCACGTTGAAAGACGGCGACAAGATTGTTTTGACCTAGGCAAAATTTGAAATCACGAACGGCGCGGAAATTTATCCGCGCCGTTTTTTTGGGTTTGGAGTTCCGCGTTTACGCGGCTTCTCCGAACCGCCTGAAGGCAGAACTCCAAACGAAGCTGGTCATCTGTTTTCTGGGCTTGGACAGCCTTTGTCCAACCAGTTGTGGCAAAATCTTCGCGTCGTCGGCCGTTGTGAATAACCCGGAGTGGTGTACCGGCGGACGACGGCTTAAGTTCATTTGCTTTGAGCACACCGACAAACAACCGGATTTTGCACGTGGACGGCGACAGCTTCTTCGCCAGTTGCGAAATTGCGCTCGCCAGGGAAAAAGGGAGAAATATGGAAGCCTGTCCCGTGTGGGTTGGCGGTGGCAGGCGGGGGGACGGCATCGTCATTGCGGCCAACCGGCTGGCCAAAAAATTCGGCATCAAAACCGGCATGGCATGCTTTGAGGCGAAGCGGCTCTGTCCGCGCGGTGTGTTGTGCCGGCCGCACTACGACGCCTACCGCGATATCTCGGCAAAAATGTTCCACGTGCTGGAGCAATATTCACCGACGCTGGTGCCCATCTCGATTGATGAGGGTTTTCTGGATTTTACGACGATGGAAAGCGTGGTCTGGCGCAATACCACGCCGGAAAAATACGTTGGCGAAATTTGCGACCGCATTTCGCGCGAGGTGGATATTCCCGTGTCCGCAGGATTGGCCAATTCCTCGCGCCTCGCCAAGCTCGCGACCGACGCGGCGAAGCCCGGCTTCATTGAAATCAAACCCGGTGAAGAAAAGGAATTTCTCAAAGACCGCTCCGTGCGCGAACTTTCCGGCATCGGCAAGAACCGCCAGCGCGCCCTGGCGGCGCTCGGCGCGATGACATTTGGCCACGTCGCAAACCTGCCGTCGCCATTGCTCAGGAAAAAATTCGGCATCTGGGGTACCCAGCTATGGCTGTTCGCCAACGGGCTGTGGAACGAGCCGCTGCTGCTGGCGGTGAAGGATCGCACGACGATTTCCAGTAATACGACGCTGCCTTACGACGAGCCGGACTACGAGGCAGCGCTGACGTTTGCGTTGAGCGAGACGACTCGGCTGGTTGGCCAGTTGCGCCGCGAACAGTTGCAGGCGCGCGAGATGAGCCTGACCATCCGGTTCGAGGACTTCAGCGAGGTTGGCGGCGCGCACCGTTTTCAACATCCTCAATTCCAGAATTCAGTCATCAATGCCGGATTGGAGGAAATATTTCGTGGCATCATGGGCGACCAATTCAAACCCGTGCGGCAAATCCGCATCGCGTTCTGGAACCTTGCGCGGCTGGACACGCAGCCGACGCTTTGGGGCCGCACTGACGCGGAACGGTGGGGCGCGCTGGATGCAGCCGGGGAATTTCTGCGGGAAAAATGTGAAATAAATTCGCTGATGACCGGTGCCCAGTTGGCGCTGCATCAGGTGGATGGCGTGCATAAAAATCCGAAGGCGAAATGCCCGTTCGCACCGCAACGTGAAATCGTGAAAAAACTCTGGGGCACGGACGCCGACCCGCTGGCGCACAAGGGCGATGCGGAGAAACGGCTGGCCGGAGTCGGCAAGCAGATTCAGTTCCGGCATTGACCGGCACTCCGTTGTCATTAGATGTGCAATAAATGTCTATGTCTTTGCATCAAATAAATGCAATCTGCTTTTGACTTCGCGCGGCTTTGGGCAGAGACTGGTTGCAGCTAGGTTCAACCGTTCGATCGCGCCTCGTTCGGGGAGCAGAGCAGCGATTTCACCTAGTCCGGAAATCAAATTCGATATCCATGAGCAAAACAGTTTTATTGACCAGTGTCTGCCGTCCGATGGGGCCGCAATATGGCGACGCGCCGTCCGTCGGTTACGAACTCCTTTACCGTCAGGTCACGCGCGCGCAGGGCATCTTCAGTCCGCGCACGGTGAATGTCTTTTTCGGGCTTGATTACATCGCCGAGAATCTCGACGCGCCGGCCGTCGTGCTGCAATACCCGTCCAGGCGCGAGCTGATCAAGGAGCTTAAGAAGGGTTACGATTACGTGGGCGTTTCGTTCATCATGGCGCTGATGCACAAGATGAAGGAGACGGTCGCGCTCATCCGCAAATACGCGCCGAACAGCAAAATCGTCCTCGGCGGCTATGGCACGGTGCTGAAGGACGAAGTCCTCAAGCCGTATGCCGACCACATCTGCCGTGAGGAAGGCGTGGCGTATTTCCGCCGGCTGCTGGAAGAACCGGAAATTCCGATGCCCTACAAACACCCCCTCATAGTGAGCTGGTTGAAGGTCTTTGGATGGAAAGTTTCCGGCACGGGAAAAATCTTCGCCGGCCTCGGCTGCCCGAACGGTTGTGATTTCTGCTGTACATCCCATTTCTTTTCGCGCAAGCACATCAAGCTGCTGCCGTCCGGACGCGACATTTACAACGTCGTGGAACGTTATCACGACCTCGATCCGAGCCTGGTGTTCCTGATTTTGGACGAGGATTTTCTGCTGAACAAAAAGCGCGCGATGGAATTTCGCGAGTGTGTTTTGGCGGGCAGCAGAAGACCTTCGATCTTCGCGTTTTCCAGCATCAAGGCCATCAGCCAGTACAAGGTGGAGGAAATATTGGAAATGGGCATTGACGGATTCTGGATTGGTTACGAAGGCACCCGGTCGGGTTACGCAAAGCAGCAGGGCAGGCCGGTGGATGAGATCCTCACCGAATTCCGCGAGCACGGCATCACCGTGCTGGCCTCGATGATTGTCGGGTTCGATTATCAGACGCCGGAAATTGTCGCACAGGAGCTGGACGGGTTGATGAAGCTCAAGCCGTCCCTGGGGCAGTATCTGATTTACGGGCCGGTGCCTGGCACGCCGTTCCACGAACGCGTCATCAAGGAAAACCTGCTGCACGATGTTTACACCAGCGACAAGGACTTGTTTTACCGGCGCGCAGACGGGTTCCGCACGATGATGAAACATCCAACGCTCTCGCCGGCGCAAATTGAGGATATCCAGCGCTGGTGTTTCGAGCAGGACTTTCAGCGGCTGGGACCAAGCATTTACCGCGTGCTGGAAACGCGATTCCTCGGCTATCTCAAGCTCAAGGATTCGCCGAATCCGGTATTGCGCCAGAAGGCGGAATATTTCGCAAGGGAATTGCGCTATGCATATCCGGTGTTTCTCGCGGGCCGGTTGCTCGGCCCGAATAAAACCATTCGGAAATGGATCGGCGATCTGGAGCGGCGCATCCACGCGGAACTTGGACAACCGGCGTTCGCGCAGCGATTCAAATCCGTCATGGCAGTGGGCGCGGCGTTGTGGACGGGCGTCACGTTGAAATTGGACCTTTTCCAGCATCCGAAATTACAGCGGACGACGTATCGCCTGCCGGAAAAAAGCTGGGGCAAGTTTCATTTATGGGAGGAATTCCAGGCGAAAGTGGCCAGCCCGAATTTCTCGGTCAAAGTGGAATTGCAGCACGCCCGGCAGCAGGTCTGGATGCGGCTGGAAGGCGCGCTTTCGGCCAAGGACGCGGAAGGATTGGGCCAGCGCATCCGCGATTCACTGGCGCGGAGTAAAAACCGGTTGGTGCTCGACTTGAACAAGTTGCACTGGAACAAGACGGACGACCTCCGTCCGCTGTGCGAGAAACTTTCCGCCTACCGTTCGCGCATCCGTGTGGTGCTGCCAAAACTTTCCGCAGCCCATCCCGAATTGCTGCTTATCGCCAGCATGTTTCACCACTACTGAGGTTAACGTCCTCCCTCACCCAACCCTCTCCCCAAGAAGAGAGCTTTAATATTCGCCTCACCATTGAAAATCCACGCGACTGGATTTGCCGGACCGTCATCCGCAAAACCAAAACCGGCCAGCAGCTTTTCCTTCTCCTGGGGCAGAAAAGCCCTGTTGGCTTTTACATAACGGCAAATTCATGTGTCATCGTGGCCTAAAGTGGTTCAAAATTGTCGAGTGATGAGGAAGCGCCACCCCTCCACAAAAGACAGGTTGTTGTAAATTCCTTTTGGGCGGCCGACGCCACCCCAATCCACGGTAGGGTTTTACCCCATGAGAAAATTTCAGATCATCGTGTAGCTTCGTTTGAAACGTGATGGCGAGCGTAATGGCGTATTCGATTTTTCGCCGCACTTTACGAATCCACTCTTTATCGCCATTGCGACACCATGAGTCATCCAGAACTTAAACGCGTATTGTTGACGGGTGCCAGCGGTTACGTCGGCGGACGGTTGCTGGTCGAATTGCAGCGGCGTGGCGCGGTGGTTCGTTGCCTCGCGCGTCGTCCTGAATTTCTTTTGCCAAAAGTCGCGCCGGGAACCGAAGTGATGGTGGGCGACGTGTTGGATCGGGACAGTCTTGCGCCGGCCATGCGCGGCATCGAGACCGCTTATTATCTGGTGCATTCAATGGCAGCAGACGATTTCGAGGAAACGGATCGTCTTGCTGCGCGCAACTTTGCGGAAGCGGCGCGAGCTGCGGGGGTTCAAAGAATCGTTTATCTCGGCGGCCTCGGCGCTGGTAGCGAACTCTCGTCGCATTTGCGCAGCCGTCAGGAGGTGGGAAACATTCTGCGTTCCACCGGCGTGTCCGTCATCGAGTTTCGGGCTTCGATCATCATCGGTTCCGGCAGCCTGTCCTTTGAAATGATTCGCGCACTGGTCGAACGCCTGCCAATGATGATTGCGCCAAAATGGGTGTCTGTTCCCGCCCAGCCGCTGGCTATCAATGACCTGCTGCAATATCTCATTGCCGCGTGTGATTTGAGCGGACGGGAAAATCATATTTTTGAAATCGGCGGTCCTGACCGGGTTTCTTACGGTGATTTGATGCGTGAATATGCGCGGCAACGCGGCTTGCGCCGGCTGATGATCCGCGTCCCGCTGCTGACGCCGCGATTATCCAGCCTGTGGCTCGGCCTCGTGACACCTCTCTATGCGCGCATCGGGCGCAAACTCATTGACAGCATTCGCAATCCAACCGTGGTGTGCAACGATTCCGCATTGAAGGCTTTTGCCATTCGTCCAATGGGCGTTCGCGAAGCGATTGCCAGCGCGTTGCGCAATGAAGACAAAGAACTGGCGGCGACGCGCTGGTCGGATGCGTTGTCGTCGGGCGGCGCATCCCGACAATGGGGCGGGACGCGATTCGGCAATCGCCTGATTGATTCGCGCCGCGTTCGCGTGAATGTTCCAGCCGAGATGGCCTTTGAACCCATCCGCCGGATCGGCGGCGCGACCGGCTGGTATTACGCCAATTGGCTTTGGCGTCTGCGCGGCTGGCTGGATTTGCTGGCCGGCGGCGTGGGAATGCGCCGCTCGCGCCGTGATCCTGAAAAACTCCAGACCGCGGACGTTGTGGATTGCTGGCGGGTTGAAGTGCTGGAACCTGACCGGCGTCTGCGGCTCGTGGCAGAAATGAAATTGCCCGGACGCGCGTGGCTGGAATTTGAAGTGGTCGCGTGCGGAAACGGATCGGTGATCCGCCAGACCGCCAGTTTTGATCCGGCGGGATTTTTGGGACTGGCATATTGGTATGCGGTCTATCCGCTCCACGAACTGGTGTTTGGCGGAATGCTGCGGGGGATTGCCAGGGCTGCCACACGCCAAATATAAATTTCGCAATCTTATTAAAAAAGAAAACGACCGACTCCAGATCAGCGCAGTGGCACTCAAAGCAACCGTCGCAGCCTTCCGTTTCGTTTCATCCCCTTAACGCAAGGCGGCCATGGCGTGCCCTGTATCATGCTGGCAATAGCGAAAGGCCCGTTCACCGTATTTCCATGCCTCGCGCCAGGTGATTGAAGTCAGTCCCACGCAGAATCCAGCCGCGTCCGGTGCGGTGCCCCACGATCGGTGCGCCCGTTGTTCCAAAACGTGTTCCAGCGGTGCATAGTGATAAATTCCCGCGCCGCCCGGCAGCCATTCCCGCGCGGGCAGCACCACATAGGTTTCCGTCGGGTGCAGATTGCCACTGGAAGGATTCATCCGCAAATGCCAGCTCATGCCGGAAAATTCCTTCCGTGCGGAAAGGCCCATGGATAATTCGAAGAACAACCCCAATGAATCGAGGTTGAACGGTCGCGGCGGCACTATGCACGTGCCGAACAAAGTGGCCGCTGCCGGCGTATCGTCGCGGTCGGCCAACGGTAGTTTGAGCACGGGTGAGCCATCGAAACGGCGAAACGGATTTGGCTGAGTCGCCCAGTCGAGGCCACCCGGTCCAAGGGCGTAGCGCTCGGGATGATGCTTCGTCCGGTCATGATAGGCGATGATATCATCCACCGCGTTCGAGTCCGCCGGCTTGTTGGTCCTGGTTGGTTTCAAGTTTCGTGCGCCGAGCCACGCGACCCGTCGTCCCTGCTGAATTCGGAATTCCGTGGCGGCCGACGTGAGTCGGCTCCATCTTCGGGAGTTGGATGTTCGATGTTCCCGCCTTTGCGCCTCCGCGTCTCTGTGTTTCAAAATCCGTATTCATCCATGTCTATCCGTGGTTAAATTCGGTTGCCCCCAATCGTCCATCCCGAAATGACTCCGGCGCGCGTCGTCCCGTCAGTTCGGTGGCTTCCATTTCACATTTATTGGCGACCTTATTACATAAATTGGCAAATGAGGCCGTTTTTTACAAATTTGCGTGACAGGCCGCCGCGGCGGGTATGAATTAGCAGCGAACAAAAACAAAAGCACCATCATGAAAAGTAAGTGTGGCTGTTTCCGAACCTTTCGTTTGGGCCTTTCCCGGCGGGGGAGGGTGTAAAGTCAGGCGCGTGCAAACGCACCTGATGAACATCTGTAATCATTAACCGGCTGCCGGATAAAATCGGCGGACACAAGACCGGATCGTAAATAATCGTTCCGGCGGAAGAAACCGAATGCACGACGATACAACCGTCCAGCGCTTCATCGAACTGCGCGCCCAGGGCTGGACCTTTGCGCGCCTGATGACCGAACTCAATGTCACCAAGCCCACCCTCATCGCGTGGAGCCGCAAACACCAGTTCCAGATTCAGAACCTCAAAACCATCGAGCTGGAAGCCCTCGGCGATAAGTGGCTGGACTCCGTTACCGACCGCGTCAACGGGCTGGGGGAACAACTCCGCAAGATCGAGGCGGCGATCAGCCAGCGGGACGTGGGCGCCCTTTCCACCCAGCAACTCTATTCCCTGGCCCGCAGCCTGCGCCGGCAGATCAGTCAGGCCACCGGCTCGGTCACATTCACCGTCCCCTTGGGCGAAATCCCGGCCGCTGAATACCATGAACAAGTCCAGGACTGGCGGGGGTAGGGACGGCGCGCTGCGCCGTCCGAGGTGGCCATCCGCTAGGATCTTTACCATCCCAAAAACTTTTTTTTGGTAAAGAAAAGGTAAAGTTTTGAGTGCTCTATCAACCACTTACGACGATTGACCTTGGGCCTGGTAAAGAAAAGGTAAAGAAAAAAATGCCCTTCGGAAAGGGCGGTAGGGACATCGCTCTGCGCTGTCCGTGTCGCCATGCTGCTGCGTCAATTTGACTCAAGCTTGTGGACAGGGTTCGCCCTGCCTCACGGCAAGACTGGCCCTGAAAGATGTCCAGACATAACGCCTATCGCCAAATCACGCGCTCTACCGTGCGCCGCCGGGTTCGTTGCCTGAACCGCCGTTGCCTGCGCGGTCGCCGTCATGGACCCGGCGACTTGTCGCAGGCGCTCACCGCCCTCGGTCGCGCCCTCCGCGCCCATCGTCGGCTCGCTCGGCTCGCCCCATCCTTCTTTGACTCGGCCGTGGTGGATCGCGAGGCGGAGAACCGCGCCGAACGTCGCCGTTGGATGGCCACTTGGGAGCCGTTTATAGCCCGGGCCTATGGCGGTGAGCCGCGTCTCCCTAAGGCCGACGATGAGCTGCCGCGGCTGCCCTCGCCGCGAATCCAGCGGGAAGTGGAGCGCAAACTGGCGGAGCGGGAAATGTGTCTGGTCGCCGGCCGTGTCGCCATGGAAAGGTATAAACAGCGGCAGCCTCATGCATTGATGAGCTGGAGCCGGATGGCCCGCCTGCTCGACATTGGATTTCAATTCAAAAAGCTGGCGTGCGGCCTGGAAATCATTAATTCGCTGCCCGAAAAGCTTGCCTATGACTACGAACTGACCGACTTCAAACGTGGTTATGGCCATAAGCTGGAAATACCGGCAGTTGCTGGTGGGGCGAGCGTCCCCGCGAGCCGTCCCCCGAGTGAGGTCAGCGGTGAGGCGAGCGTCCCCGCGAGCCATCCCCCGAGTGAGGTCAGCGGTGGGGCGAGCGTCCCCGCGAGCCGTTCCGAGAATATGGTTAACCCTCCTTCTGTTCCAGCCGATGGAGCAGGTGGCCCTCCGCAAGGAGTTCGCCGCGACGCTTGGAGCCGCTGGGCCAGACAAATGCGCCGGATGAAATCCTGAACCGACCCTCGGAAAGGCGTCACCCATTAGCGTGTGCGATCATCCATTAGCGCGACCAGCCGTAACTAAGCCGGACACTTCTGATCGCACATCAATACTGCATGTTTGATTGAGGACATTGCACGAGCTAAAATGACTCCGCTATTGCCTGCCCCCCTGTGCGCGGAAGTGGCGGGAAGCTATAAAATTGCTGCAAGACGATCTGGATTTGCCGCAGATACGTAAAAATAAAACACTGCAAAATTTTTTAAAAAAGAACTTGCACCGAGACGTGCATCTGATAGTTTCACCGCTCCTCTTCGCCCGTAAGGCCGGAAGGACAGCATGTTTGCAGACCGATAACTGATACCCAGCAGGGACAGGATTGATGGCTTGCCGACTTCGAAGTTGCTGATAAAAACTTTTGGATTTTATGCCAGTTAAAACATTTAGACCGCTAACGCCGTCCACGCGATACATCACGATCGCGGACTTTAGCGACATTACGAAGACGACGCCGGAGAAGTCGCTGGTCGAGATTCGCAAGAAGACCGGCGGGCGCAATTCTTACGGTCGCGTCACGGCTCGCGGCATCGGCAAGGGGCACAAGCAGAAAATCCGCCTCGTGGATTTCAAGCGGAACAAGCATGGCGTGGAGGCGACGGTCGCGGCGATTGAATATGACCCGATGCGCTCGGCGCGTCTGGCGCTGCTGCAATACACGGATGGCGAGAAGCGTTATATCATCGCCCCGGTCGGCATCAAGGTGGGTCTTAAAATTTCAAGCGGTCCGACGGCGCCGCCGGAAATCGGCAATGCGCTCCCGCTCAAGGCGATTCCGGTCAGCACGGCGATTCACAATTTGGAGCTGACTCCCGGTCGCGGCGGACAGATGGTGCGGTCGGCGGGCGGTTCGGCCACGTTGATGTCGCGCGACGAGGGTTACGCGCAAATCCGTCTGCCTTCCGGCGAAATCCGCAGGTTCCATGAAGAGTGCTATGCGACGATTGGCCAGGTCGGCAACACGGAACACGAAAATGTGGTTCTCGGCAAGGCGGGGCGCACGCAGCATCGCGGTCATCGTGGCATCACGCGCGGTGTGGCGCGCAATCCGGTGGACCATCCGAATGGCGGCGGCCAGGGCAAATCCAAGGGCGGCGGCGGCTGGCAGCAGTTGGTGTCGCCATGGGGCAAGGTCGCCAAGGGCGGCAAGACGCGCGTAAAATATAAGTATTCAAACCGTTTCATTGTGGTCCGCCGCAATGGATTGCCGATAAAGACCAAATAATTTTATGGGACGCTCGATTAAAAAAGGCCCGTTCGTCGAATTTCACCTGCTGGAAAAAATCCAGAAGGCGAAGAGCGCGAACCAGAAGACGCCCATCAAGACGTGGTCGCGGCGTTCGACCATCACGCCGGATTTCGTCGGTCTCACGTTCACGGTCCACAACGGCAAGGTTTTCAACCCGGTGTTTGTGACGGAAAACATGGTCGGCCACAAGCTTGGCGAATTTTCGCTGACGCGCACGTTCAAGAAGCACGGCGCGCACACGGCCAAGGCGGAAGCCAAATAATTTTATGGAAGTTTTCGCAATCCAAAAAAACATCCCGATGTCCGCTCAGAAGATGCGCGAGGTCGTGCGGCAGATTCAGGGCATGCCCGCGCTGGAGGCGCAGGCGGTGCTCCAATTCGTGCCGCGCAAGGGCGCGCGGTTTGTCGCCAAGACGTTGAATTCCGCCATCGCCAACGCGGAGAATAACAACAAGCTCAAGCCGGAAAGCTTGCGAATCAAGGAGGCGATTGCAGGCACGGCGACAAGTCTCAAGCGGTTCACACCCAAGGCGCGCGGTTCTGCCGGACCCATCATCAAGCGCCGCTGCCACGTCAAAATCACCCTGTCCGACGAATAATTTCATGGGCCAAAAAACTAATCCAATCGGGCTGCGCGTCGCCGTCAACAAGGACTGGCGCTCCAAGTGGTATGCTGACAAGAAGGAATTCGGCAAGCTGCTCACCGAGGATCGCGAGATCCGCGACCTGCTGAAGAAGAAACTCGACGGCGCCGCCGTGCCGAGGATTTTGATCGAGCGTGCCGCAAGCCGCTGCCGCGTGACGATTATGACGGCGCGTCCCGGCGTGGTGATCGGCCGCAAAGGCTCGGAAATTGACAAGCTCAAGGAGGAATTGAGCAAGAAGACCGGCAAGGAAGTTTACGTGGACATCGTCGAGGTCAAGTCGCCGGAAATCGAGGCGCAACTGGTTGCGGAAAACATCGCTTTGCAGCTCGAACGGCGCGTGTCGTTCCGCCGCGCCATGAAAAAGGCGTTGCAGACCGCGAAGGATTTTGGCGCGGAAGGAATCAAGATTCGCTGCGCCGGTCGTCTGGGTGGCGCGGAACTCGCCCGCGTGGAGCAGTATCACTGGGGCCGCGTGCCGCTGCACACCTTGCGCGCGAACATTGACTATGGTTTCGCAGAGGCGCGGACGCTTTACGGCAAGCTCGGTGTCAAATGCTGGATTTGCAAGGGTGAAAACAAGCCGCAAAAGAAGACTGAGCCGGCCGCAGCGGCAACTGCCCCAGTCGCACCCGTGCCCGTGAACTGATTTAATTTAGAAGAGGAATTTTGATATGGCAATGCAACCGGCAAGAGTGAAGTTTCGCAAAATGCACCGCGGCAGCCGCAAGGGCATGGCGCGGCGCGGCCATACGGTGGCGTTCGGCGAATACGGATTGATGGCCTTGGAGCGCTGCTGGATGGACACAAAGCAGATTGAGGCCGCGCGCGTGGCGGTGGCGCGCAACATGAAGCGCAAGGGCAAGATGTGGATCCGCGTCTTCCCCCAAAAGTCCTACACAAAGAAGCCGCTGGAAACGCGCATGGGCAAGGGCAAGGCGCCCCTGGAAGGTTGGGTGGCGGTCATCCGTCCGGCGAACATTTTGATTGAAGTGGACGGTATCACGGAAGTGGAAGCGCGCGAATCGTTGCGCCTGGCGGCGACGAAGCTCCCGATCAAAACCAAGTTTATTTCGCGGCATCATCTCGCGAGGTGATTTTTTATGAAATTTTCGGAAATGAAAGACATGACACTGGTGGAATTGGCGGCCAAGAGCCGCGATTTCCGGCATGAGATGTTCAACCTGCGCCTGCAGCAGGCGAGCGCCCAGCTCGAAAAACCGGCGCGACTGCGCGTCCTGCGCAAGGATATCGCGCGGCTCGAAACGCGCATCTCGGAACTGCGGAACAAGACGAAGACGGCATAAATTTTTGTATGGCTGAAGAAATTAAAAATGTGGAGGCGCGCGGCAAGCGCAAGGAACGCGTCGGCGAGGTTCTTCCGAGCAAGATGGCCAAGACCATCGTGGTGCGCGTGCAGCGCCGTTATCCGCACGCCCAGTACAAGAAGATTGTCACCGCTTACAAGAAGTTCTACGCCCATGACGAAAAAGGCGAGGCCAAGCCGGGCGACCGCGTGCGCATCGTCGAGACCCGCCCGATGTCGAAGTTGAAACGCTGGCAGCTCGTTGAAGTGGTCCAGCGCAGCGTGGAAGAAACCGTGGCGGCCTGATTAAATTTTATGTTGCAAGTTCGTTCCAGTTTGGATGTCGCGGACAACACCGGTGCCAAGATCGCTTGGAACATCGGCGTGTTGGGCCGCAACCAGCGTTATGCCGGCATCGGCGACGTCATCAAGGTCCACATCAAGGAAGCCGCGCCGGATGGTACGGTTAAAAAGGGCGAGGTGCACAACGCGGTGATCGTTCGGACGCGGCAGATCATCCGCCGCAACGACGGCTCGTACCTGCGCTTCGACCGCAACGCCTGCGTCATTATTGACGCCGAGCAGAACCCGAAGGGCACGCGCATTTTCGGGCCGGTGGCGCGTGAGTTGCGCGACAAGAAGTTCATGAAGATAGTTTCGCTCGCGCCGGAAGTGATTTGAAAATTTTATGAAGTGTCATGTGAAAAAAGGCGACGAAGTCGTCGTGCTGGCCGGGAAGGAAAAAGGCAAGCGCGGCAAGATCATTGCCGTGTCGCCGAAGAACCTGCGCGTCATCGTCGAGGGCGTGCAGATGATCAAGCGCCACACGCGCAAGAGCCAGGAACATCCGCAGGGCGCGATTGTCGAGCGCGAGGGGACGATTCACATCTCGAATGTGAAAAAGGCCGAACAGGCTGAACAACCGGCGGCGGCAACTTGAGAATTTCGTCACGGCAAAATCCGTGACCCCTGAAAAATGAAAGCCAGACTTTACGAAAAATACAAAAACGAAGTGGTGCCGGCGCTGAAGCAAAAGCACAACTACACGAATGTTCACCAGATTCCGAAGCTGGAGAAGATCGTGGTGAACATGGGTGTCAGCGCATCGCTGGAGAAAAATGCGATCGAAGACGCGGCCAGGGATTTGTCGATGCTCACCGGCCGCAAGGCCGTCATCAGCAAGTCGCGCCACAGCATCGCCAACTTCAAGCTGCGCGAATTCCAGCCCATCGGCTGCCGTGTCACGCTGCGGCGCGATGTCATGTATGAGTTTTTTGACCGGCTGGTCGCCGCGGCGCTGCCGCGCATCCGCGATTTTCGCGGATTGTCGCCGCGCAAGTTCGACGGCCGGGGCAATTACACGTTCGGCGTCGCCGAACAGACGATTTTCCCGGAAATCGAATTGGACAAGATCAAGCGGACTCAAGGCATGGACATAACGATTGTGACCAGCGCCCAGGACGATAAGCAGGCGCTGGAGCTGTTGAAGATGATGGGCTTTCCGTTCGCCGAGGCGAAGGAAGCGCCGGCCAAGGCCGCCGCCCCGGTCAAAACCGAGGTGAATGCCGAAATTAAAGCTGAAGTGAAATAATTTTATGGCCAAGAAAGCATGGAAGGAGCGCAACAAGCGCAAGGCGGAAACGGTGAAGAAATACGCCGCCATTCGCGCCGAGATGAAGGCGAAGCGTGATTACGCGGGACTCGCCAAGCTGCCGCGCGACGCCAGCCCGACCCGGTTGGTCAACCGGTGCGCGTTTAGTGGCCGCCGCCGCGGTTACCTCCGCAAGTTCGGCGTTTCGCGCCTGACATTCCGTGAGGCGGCGTTGAACGGCCTCATTCCAGGTGTAACAAAGGCCAGTTGGTAAGATGAAGACGATAATTGGATCATTGGATAAATGGATTTTTGGATTTATGTCCAAAACGGCGCAGCCACATTCATCCATCTATCCACTAGTCTACTAATCCATTTTTTATGAGCGATCCGATTTCAGACATGTTGACCCGCATCCGCAACGCCGGCAGGGCGTTGCGCCCGGCGGTGGAATTGCCCCACTCGCGGATGAAGGAAAGTGTTGCGAAGATTTTGAAAAGCGAAGGCTACGTCGCCGACGTGGCCGTCGAAGGCAGCAAGATCAAGAAACTCAAGATCCACCTCAAATATCAGGGCAAGAAGGGCGTCATTGAGGGCCTCAAACGCGTGAGCCGGCCCGGCCTGCGCCGTTACGTTGGCTCCACGGAGATTCCGCGCGTTCTGAGCGGCATGGGCGTCTCAATTGTGTCCACATCACAAGGCGTGATGACTGGGGCGCAAGCCAAAAAGAAAAACCTCGGTGGCGAATTGCTCTGCTACGTCTGGTAAAATTTTATGTCGCGAATTGGAAAACAACCGATTGCCATCCCGCCCAAGGTGAAGGTGGAAGTGAAGGGGCAGAAAGTCCTCGTCGAGGGGCCGAAAGGCAAGCTCGACTGGGAATTGCCCAAGCGTACCAGCTTGAAGGTTTCCGACGGCAAGATTGTCGTGAGCCGCGACGGCGATGACGCGCAGGCCAAGGCGCTGCACGGCTTGAGCCGCGCGCTTGTCAACAACATGGTTCAGGGCGTGACCGAGGGCTTTGTCAAAAAGCTCGAAATCCAGGGCGTCGGCTTCAAGGCCGCTGTCCAAGGCAAGGTCGTGAACCTCGCGCTCGGTTACTCGCACCCGATCAATTACAACATCCCCGACCAGATCAAGGTGACGGTCGAGGAAAACACCAAGCTGACGATTGAAGGACCGGACAAGATGATGGTCGGCAAGGTTGCCTCGGAACTGCGCGCCTTTTATCCGCCGGAACCTTACAAGGGTAAGGGTGTCCGGTACGTTGGCGAACACGTCCAGCGCAAGGAAGGCAAGACGGTCCAGTGATGATTTAATCCACGGCCAAACCCGTGGGCATTGAGATGAGAACCCAAAAAAAACATCAGTTGAAGCAGCTCCGCAAGTGGCGCATCCGTAAAAAAGTCAGCGGCACAAAGGATCGTCCGCGCATGAGCGTCTCCTTCACGAACGAAAACATCCACGTCCAGTTCATTGACGACGCCGCCGGCGTGACGCTGGCTGCGACTTCGACGACCAGCAAGGGCACGCCCGACCGCGAAAAACTCGCGGCGAACACGTCCAGTGCCAAAATCATCGGCAAGCTCGCGGCGGAAGCCGCGCTCGCCAAGGGCATCAAGGAAGTCGTGTTTGACCGTGCCGGCATGCGTTATCATTGGTCCCAAAACAAGGGCAAGGACGGCAAACCTGTGATGGTGTTCGGCAAACTGGCGACTCTGGCGACGGCGGCGCGCGAGGCCGGATTGAAATTTTAACCAGTAACCAAGGAAAACATCGTGGCAGAATTTACCAAACCCGGTCAAGGTGGCGATCAACGTGGCCCGCGCGGTCGCGGTCGCCGCAAACCCTCCGATGCGCCGGAAGTCAATTTTGATGGCACTCCTTCCGAGGAGTTGGTCGAGAAGGTGGTCTATATCAACCGCTCCGCGAAGGTCGTCAAGGGCGGACGCCGTTTCAATTTCAGCGCGCTTGTCGTCGTCGGCGACAAGCGGGGCCGTGTCGGTTACGCGCTCGGCAAGGCCGGCGAAGTCGCGGACGCGATCCGTCGCGGCGGCGAACTCGCCCGCAACCAGATGGTGGCCGTGTCCCTGAAGGATGCCACGATTCCGCATGAGATTTATTCGACTTACGGTGGCGCGAAGGTTTTGCTTCGCCCGGCGTCGCCCGGCACGGGTATCATCGCCGGCAAAACCGTCCGGTCCGTTTTGGAATCCGCCGGCGTGAAGGACATTTTGACCAAATCACTCGGCTCAAAAAACGCGGCGAATGTCGTGAAGGCCACGCTCAAGGGGCTGTTGGGCCTGCGTCTGCGCGCGGATATTTACAAGGGCCGCGGCTTGGAAATCAGGAAAGTGGAAACGCCCAAGGCGCCCGGATTAACCCCGTCGGCAATTTGATTTTATGCGACTACACGATTTGAAACCCCGTCCCGGCGCGAAACACCGTCGCAAACGGCTCGGTCAGGGCGAATCCAGCGGCCACGGCAAAACGTCTGGTCGCGGTGGCAAGGGCCAGACCGCGCGTTCCGGCAGTTCCATCCGCATCGGTTTTGAAGGCGGCCAGATGCCGCTCATCCGCCGCATTCCCAAGCGCGGGTTCAACAACGCCCGTTTCACGGTCCGATACGTCGGGGTCAACGTTGGCGAACTGAACAAGTTCGACGACGGCGCGAAGGTGGATGAGGCGGCGTTGCGGGCGGTCGGCCTGGCCAATGGTCGCGCCGCCGGCGTGAAAATTCTCGGTGAGGGCGAACTGACTAAGAAACTTACGGTCAGCGTGAGCGCGTTCAGCGCCTCCGCGAAGACCAAGATTGAAGCCAAAGGCGGCACCTGCGAAATCGTCAGCCGCAAACCCGCGGCACCGGCCGGGGCTTGACGCGGAACGATCCTATGTTCCGCAACATCGCCAACACTTTCGCCAACTGCTTCAAAATCCCGGAGCTGAAGTCGCGGATTTTATTTACGCTGGGAGTGCTCGCGATTTGCCGGTTGATGTCCTTTATCACCATACCGGGTTTGAACGGTGCGGCACTGGCAAAATATTTTGACGAAAATTCACAGGGTGGCGGTGGGTTGCTCGGCATCTATAACACGTTTGCCGGCGGCGGTTATGAACGCTGCGCAATCGGCGCACTGGGCATCATGCCCTACATCAGCGCGACCATCATCCTGCAATTGATGACCGCGGTTATCCCGCGTTTGAGCAAGCTGTCGCGCGAGGAAGGCGGGCGGGCCAAAATAATCCAGATCGGTCGCGTGATGACGGTCTTCCTGTGTCTGGGACAGGGATTGTATTTTGCCGCAGGCTGGGAAAATCCCCTCAAACAGTTTCCGAATTTTCAAGGCCAGCTTGTTCTCAATCCGGATCATATCTGGTGGTATCTTACCCAGACGGTGCTCGTCATGACGACCGGCACGATGTTGCTGATGTGGCTCGGCGAACAGATTACCGAGCGCGGCGTCGGGAACGGCGTGTCGCTCATTATTACCATCGGTATTGTCGCGCGGATGCCCAATGCATTGCAGGGATTGAAAGACATGTTTTTCCCCGCCAGCGGCGAGGCGACCCACCATCTGATGGGAACGGGCATCCTGCTCTTGATTTTGTCGGCAGTCGTCATTGGCGGCGTCATCGCGGTCACTCAGGCGCAGCGGAAAATCCCGGTGCAATACGCCCAGCGCGCCGTCGGTCGCAAAATGTATGCCGGTGGCACCTCGTTCATGCCGTTGCGCGTGAATTATTCCGGCGTCATGCCGATCATTTTCGCCCAGTCTATCCTGATGTTTCCGGGGCCGCTCTGTCAGTGGCTGGCCGGCAACCTTAAGGTGCCATTCCTGCAGGAACTATTCCGCAATCTGGGTATGCAGCTCAATTATGGCTCGTTTTTGTATGTCTCCTTCTACGCAATGATGATTCTCTTCTTTTCGTATTTCTGGGTGGCTACGCAGTTCAACGAAATCCAGATTGCCGACGATTTGAAGAAAAACGGCGGCTACATTCCGGGCGTGCGGCCGGGGCAGGGGACCAGCGATTACCTGCACAATGCCATGAGCCGCATCACGCTGGCGGGCGCCTTTTTCCTGATGGTCATCGCGACCATTCCGATCATTTTGTCCAGGCACTTGAACATTGACCAGAACGTGGCCAGCTTTTTCGGCGGCACCAGCATTTTGATCACCGTCGGCGTTTTGCTGGACACGATGCGCCAGGTCGAATCGCATCTGATGATGCGCCACTACGACGGCTTTTTGAAAAAGGGCCGGCTTCGCGGACGGTTCTGACATTTTGTGGCCGGGATCATTCTTAAGAGCGCGGACGATTTGAAGCTGATGCGTCCGGCGTGCGCGGTGGCGGGTGCGGTTTTGGACGAAATAGCCGCGTTCATCCGGCCTGGCCTGACAACGCGGCAGGTGGATGAATTTGCGGCGGGGCGCATCCAGGCGCACGGGGCAAATAGCGCGTTTTTGGGCTATCGCAAATATCCGTGCCAGACATGCCTCTCGGTGAATGATGAGGTCGTTCACGGGCTGGCGACGGACCGCGAATTGAATTTCGGTGACATCGTCAGCGTGGACGTGGGCGTATTTTATAAGGGTTTTGTGGGCGATACGGCCAAGACGGTGGCGGTGGGCGGTTGCGGCGTGGCAGCGCAGCGGTTGATGGACGTGACGGAACACGCGCTTTTCGAGGGTATCGCTGCGGCGGTTTCGGGAAATCGCGTGACGGATATTTCGCGCGCGGTGCAGAATTACGTCGAAGGCAACGGGTTCAGCGTTGTGCGCGAATTTGTCGGCCACGGCGTCGGGCGCTCGATGCACGAGGAGCCGCAGGTGCCGAATTTTGTAGACCGGAAGATGAACGACAGGTTGCGGCCGGGCATGACGATTGCCATTGAGCCAATGGTGAACGCGGGTCAGGCCCCCGTAAAAATATTGAAAGACGGCTGGACAGTGGTCACGCAAGATGGTTCACTGTCCGCTCATTTTGAGCATACCGTCCTCATAACCGACGGCAAGCCGGAGATTTTGACATGGCCGGAGAAGAAGCCTTCCGCGTTGAAGGTCGCGTGATGGAAGCGTTGCCGAACGGCACTTTCCGCGTGGAATTGAAAAACGGCCACCGCCTCACGGCGTTCGTGGCGGGCCGCGCGAAAAAGAATTTTGCCGGGTTGAATGCCGGCGACACGGTGAAGTTGCAGTTGACGCCTTACGATTTAAGCGTGGGGCGGATTTTGGTAGAAACAAAAACGATTTAGAAAATGAAAGTCAGAGCATCAGTAAAAAAACTGTGCGAGCATTGCAAAGTGGTGCGCCGCCGCGGCATCATCCGGGTCATTTGCTCGAATAAACGGCACAAACAGCGGCAGGGTTGATCTAATTTATGGCACGCATCATTGGTGTGGAAGTTCCGCCGAACAAGCGCATAGACATCGCGCTGCGCTACATCTATGGCATTGGCCCGACCAACGCCCTGGAGATTCTGGAACGCGCGAACATTGACCGCTCGGTCCGCGCGAAGGATTTGACCGAGCAGCAGCTCGCCCAGATCGTTCACGCCATCCAGGAAGGCAAATACGTCATCGAGGGCGATCTGCGCCGCGAAATCGGCATGGACCTCAAACGATTGCAGGGCATCAAGTGCTATCGCGGCATCCGTCATTTGCGCGGCCTGCCCGTGCGCGGTCAGCGCACCCAGACCAACGCACGCACCCGTAAGGGCCCCCGCAAGACGGTCGGCGTCCAGCGCAACCCCAACGCCAAGACCGGCATTCACTGATTTATTTTTGATTTGCGATTTACGATTGGAAATTAGCTATGGCCGAAGAAACAAAAAAGAAACCCGCCGCTCCCAAAAAGGAGAAGGAAGTGAAGACTGAAGCCGGTGCGAAACCGGCGGACGAGAAGCCAGCGAAGAAAACCGCGCCCGCTGGCGAAGCGCCGGGCGATGATCCCAAGGCTGCTGAAGCCCCGGTCGCATTGACCGCCGCCGAACTTTTGGGCGAAGACGCCGCCGGCAAGAAGATCATCAAGGCGAAGCACGCCAAGAACATTGTTTCCGGCATCGCCAACATTCTGGCCACGTTCAACAACACGCAGGTCACCATTACCGACATGCACGGCAACCTCATCGGCTGGTCCACCGCAGGGCGCGCGGGATTCAAAGGCTCGCGCAAGAGCACGGCTTACGCCGCGCAGCAGGTCGCGCAGGACGCCGCTCGCCAGGCGATGGCGCACGGCATGAAGGAAGTCGAAATCCGCGTCAAGGGTCCTGGCTCCGGTCGTGAATCCGCCATCCGCGCATTGCAGGCCATCGGCCTCGATATCAGCGCCATCAAGGACGTGACCCCGGTGCCCCACAACGGCTGCCGCCCGCGCAAAAAACGCCGCGTGTAACTCTCGACTCTCAACTTTCAACCATCAACTAAAACATGGCTCGTTACACAGGTCCCCGCGTCCGCATCAGCCGCCGTTTCGGAATTCCGATTTTCGGCCCGACGAAATATCTGGAACGCCGCAACTACGGTCCCGGCGTTCACGGCCCGAAGTCCCGCCGCAAGCACACCGATTATGGTCTCGGCCTGATTGAGAAGCAGAAATTCCGTTACTACTACGGCTTGATGGAAAAGCAGTTTCGCGGTGTCTATGAAAAGGCCCTGCGCCGTCGCGGCGTCACCGGTGAACAAATGCTCCAGATTTTGGAGACGCGCCTCGACAACGTCGTTTTTCATCTCGGTTTTGCCAATACCCGCGCCGCCGCGCGCCAGATGGTTTCGCACGGCCACATCACCGTCAAGGGCCGCAAGGTCAGCATCCCGTCGTATGCCCTGAAGGTGAACGACGTGATTGTCGTCAAGAACAACAACGTGTCGCGCCAGTTGGCCACCAAAAATCTCGAAGTCGCCACCAGCCGCGCGGTGCCGGACTGGCTGTCGTTGAACAAGGAAGAGTTCAAGGGCACCCTCATGCGCATCCCCACCCGCGACGAAATCCAGCCGATTGCCAACGAGCAGGCGGTGGTCGAATTTTATTCCCGATAAACAGCAAACAACAAAAAACAATTACACGGATTTTTCTGGTATGGGAATAAATTAGCCGGAAAAGTCAGATTAAAATTGTTGAAAGGAATATATGCCAGTAAGACTCGGACGTTTTGAGATGCCCAAGCGGTTGCAGAAGGAAGAAGCCACCGCCACGGACACCTACACCAAATTCATCGCCGACCCGTTTGAAACCGGTTACGGCCACACCGTCGGCAACTCGCTCCGCCGCGTGCTGCTCTCGTCGCTCGAAGGCGCGGCCATCACCTCGTTGAGGGTGGACGGCGCGATGCACGAGTTCGCCACGATTGACGGCGTGGTCGAGGACGTCACCGACATCGTTTTGAATCTGAAAAAGATCAAGTTCAAGGCGCATTCCCGTGACGAGCAGGTGCTGCTCCTGTCCGCGAACAAGGAAGGCGCGGTCACCGCCGCCGACATCCAGCTCAACCAGAACGTCGAGCTTGTCAACCCCGATCAGCACATCTGCACGCTGGACAAGAAAAAAAAGTTCGAGATGGAACTGACCGTGAAGATCGGTCGCGGTTTCTATCCCAGCGACGAGAACAAGAAGCCCGGCCAGGCCATCGGCGTCGTGGCGATTGACTCGATTTTTTCCCCGGTCACCCGCGTGCGTTACAGCGTCGAGGCTGCGCGCGTCGGCAACCGCACGGACTATGACAAGTTGATTCTCGAGATATGGACAGACGGGCGTATCACGCCCGACGACGCGCTCACGCAGGCGTCGGTCGTCCTCCAGAAGCATCTCGACGTGTTCGCGCTTTACGACAAGAACGCCATTGAATTTGAGGAGGCCGTTGACAAGCAGGACGAGGAGAAGACGAAGATGAAGAAGCTCCTCAACATGAGTGTCAACGAAATCGAATTGAGCGTGCGCGCCGCGAACTGCCTGAACAACGCGAACATCACCAGCGTCGGCCAGTTGGCGCAAAAAACCGAGCAGGAAATGCTCAAGTATCGCAACTTCGGCAAGAAGTCGTTGAACGAGATCAAGGACAAGCTGACCGGCCTCGGCCTGTCGCTCGGGATGAATTTTGAGCCGGGTCTGCTCGAAGCGCCCAAGGAAGAGCCGAAGCCGGAGTAAGGAATTGCCATGAGACATTTGAAGCGCACGGCCAAGCTGGGCCGCACATCGGAGCATCGCAACGCGATGCTCGCCAACCTTGTTTGCAGTCTTATCGAACATAAGCGCGTCACGACGACCCTCGCCAAGGCAAGGGCCGCCCGTTCCGTCGCCGAAAAAATGGTCACCCTCGGCAAGAGCGGCACCACCCACGACCGCCGCCTCGCAGTCGCGCGGTTGCATCAGGAGGACGCGGCCAAAATCCTGTTCAAGGAAATCGCGCCCGCGTTCAAGGAACGCAACGGCGGCTACACGCGCATCATCAAGATGGGCCAGCGCCAGGGCGACGCCGCCACGCGCGCGATCTTGGAATGGGTTGATTTCACCCCCCCGGTTGCGCCGGAACCGGCCGAAGCTGCTCCCGCCGCGGAGTCAAAGCCCGAGACCAAGCCGGAAGAAAAGAAGTCCTGACCAGAAATAAAAAAAATTCAAAGCCCGCTCGCGAGAGCGGGCTTTGAATTTTCAGCGTAGGAAGAAAACCAGAAACAGTCCAACGAGAATCACGGCCACCGCCCACCAAAACCAGTTGATTCCGCGCGGCTTGGCTTCGCCACTGCCGAATTCCTCTTTGGTGAACTTGTCGTAGTCAAATTCCTCGTCCGGCAATCCGAGGCCGCTGGCGTAGGCTGTTTCCGACCAGCCCGTTTTTTCATCGGAGCCGCATTCGGGGCAGGCCTTCGCATTGTGCGGCACCTCCGCGCCACAGTTGGGACAAATCTCCGGGGACATTTATGATTTCCGATTTGCTATTCGCAATGCCTCGCCCGCCTTTTTAAAGCATCAATCATCAATCGCAAATCGTAAATGTTTTCATCCTCCCGCGCTGGTGTATTCCTCGTCGGTCTTCAATTCCAGACCCATCAGGATGTAGTCATGCGAAATCGCCTGCATGTCCTTCACGTAATCCTCCAGCCGCAACAACTGGCTGAAGCCGAGCACCGCAAACATCTTGGCGGCAGTCTCCTGCTCGCCGATGAATTCTGCCTCGACGCGTTCCAGGCCCGCGCCTCGCGCAATGCCCAGGATCTCATTCACGAGCGTCGTGGCCAGGCCGCGTCCGCGGTATTTCGGATGCACCAGAACGCTTACGCGTCCGATGTGCCGCCGCCAGCCGCCGAGTTGCTGGTGGAGCGTGGCCACGCCGGTGACCTTGCCGCCGAGCAGCCCCACCAGCGGCAGGTTGCGCCCGTAATCAATGTTATGGCACCAGTCGCGGATCACCTTCACGTCCTGCACCCGGTGTTTGATGAACATCCGCTCCTGTTCCGGGATGTCGAGAAATAGCTGGTGGAATTCCTTCTCGTCGTCGCGTCGCAGTGGGCGCAGCGCCGCCTTGGTGCCGTCCTTGAGCTTGACGGATTTCGGAAACTTCTGGAGTTCAAGTTCGATGCTGAATGACATGGGATGCCTTTCCGTTTTTCCGCACTCTGCGCCAATTCATTTGCGACCGCAACTCAATAAACCCGCGAAGATTCCCCAGCGATGCCGTCCGCGCGGTTCCGCGCGCGTTCGTTGATGCGCCCCGGGTCAAGGCTCCAGCGCGTCGCCAGCAGCGGCACTTTGCCGACGTTCGCCGCCGTCCATTCCACTGCGGCCCACGAATCCGCGTTCGGCTCCTCGCCGTAGCAGAAGCATTTCATGCTCAACTCGGTTTCCGCAGGTGTTTTTTTGCCCTGGTTCCAGATCGTCTCGCCTGCCCACGCATACGCGCGCGTGACGATGCCGTTCTCCGCCCTTGCCCAGGCGTGATGATGCAGAATCCGGTCGGCATGGAACAATTGCACTTGGCCGAGCTGCCCGCTGATCCTGGCGAGAAAACGGAAACACTCGTCCACGTCGCAGCTCGGATTCGGCAGGCCGGAGCCGGTCACAATGATCCATCCATTCAACGCCGGGCCGACAAAGAAACTCCACTCGCCGGTCATCCCTTCCGTCCACGAACACGGCGTCGGCTGGTTCAACCCCAGCGCCGCCTGCACCGTTTTGGGCTGGGTCGTGCGCACGGCCATCCAGAGCGGAGGACGCGAGGTGAACGCGGATTCAAACGTGGGAGACTCGGCGTAGGGCGGTTCCAAGCCTTCCGTCGTGCGGGACCGGCGGTGCAGGACCATCATCCAGACAAATATGACGCACGCGACACTCAATGCCAGGAAGTGCCCCGCCAACAGCATCATTGTTTCCGCGTCCGTCGGACTCACACGGCGAATTTACGCCTGCGCCGCCACGGTTCAAACAAAAAATTCATCGGTGGGGCGAGCGTCCTCGCGAGCCGTGGTGGCCGTCCGCCAGGACTGGCGCAGGCGTCCCGCCTGCCTCGTGTGAAATTCGCAGGCGGGACGCCTGCGCTACTTCAGGCTCGCCGCCAGCCAGTCGAGATATTTCTTATTGCCTGCTTTGACCCGCAAAACAAGAAATTCCGGCGTGTCGTAGGGATGTTTGGCGAGAACCAGCTTTTCCAGCTTGGCGAGTTTGGACTTCTGCGTTTTCAGGATCAGCAGGACTTCCGGGCTGGACTCAATCTTGCCCTGCCATCGGTAATGCGATTCGATTTTCGGAACGAGATTGGCGCAGGCAATCAACCGTGCCGCCAATGCGGCTTTTGCCAGCGAGCGCGCCGTTTTCAAATCCGGCGCAGTGACGAGGACGATGGCAAATATGCTGGGGGAGTTCATTCAATCATGGTTATTAAATTTTGAGGCTGAGTTTTTCACTAAGCCAGGCGGCGAACGATTCTGCATTATCCTGTTTCAATACCGTGACTATTTGCGGTGAGCCATTTCGAACCTCCAACTTCACACTATACAGGGAATTCGTGCCGGACCTTCTTCTGCTCATGACTTTTTCCATCATCACCGAAGAAACATCGGTAAAAGTCAGCGTCATTTTCTTTTTCCGCTGGTAAGCTGAAGGCAATTCAATCATCTGCGCTCCTTCATCAATTACCAAATCCTGCGAACCCGATTCGGCCTTTTGTCGCAGGAAGAAAAACACCGCCATGCTCGCAACACCGATCCCAATGAGCGTCAATAATCCAGTTGCGATAGGTGGAGAATGGATGTATGGACTCTGAAAGACAATGCCAGCGGCGAAAGAAAGCATGAAAGCAACCAAAGTGGTCATTTCACCGGCCCGATACCGAGGTAATCGCACCCGAATCGTCATCCGGTCGTCTATCATCCTCACGCCGCCGGCCGGTGGCGGACCTTTTCCCTGCCAATCAATCTGTTTGCCCGTTTTTATCAAGATGGACACGAGCAAATAAGTGATCGAACTGAATAAAAATATGATTCCCAAATCTTGTGGATCCAATCCCTCCGACAATACCGCGTCCGCGTGATTATCTGGATTGTAATAAACATCTATTTCAGAACCCTTCGGATGCTCCCACACAATTTGTTCAGCCTCCGCCTCATTATAAAATGAAGGATGTCCATCGTAGCGATAGCGTCTTCCGTTGTAAGTCCGGCCGTCCACTTCATATTCATAGAGAAATGTGGGATGGTATTGAACTCTGCCTTTCGAGCCTGTCCATTGTGTTACCGTGCCGGATAGCACTTCACCTTTCACGCCGGGGAATGCTTCGCACCGATATTGCCATGCTAGTATGCGGGCAAAGCGAAAATCAAGAAACCAGACAACTGCTCCAAAACACGCTAGCAGAAAAATGAAACCCAGAATGTTTTTAATTTTCATAATTCCAATACGCTCGGTTTTCTGAATGAACAACTTGCCTGACGGAATCCGTTTTATTTCACGCCTGATTTCTGTTTAAGTCAAGACATGGACGCCGCATTGCCGCCGCTCACTGACAGCACGCTTTACCTCGTCGCCACGTCCTTGCGCTGGCAAACGAATTCAGCGATAGTTTCGCCATGAGAAAAAACGGCAAGCAGGAGTTCAGCGTGGTCGTCGAACGGGACGAAGAAGGCTATTACGTCGCCAGTGTTCCGGCGTTGCCCGGTTGTCACACGCAGGCGCGGTCGCTGGACAAACTCATGGAGCGTGTTCGTGAAGCCATCGAGTTATGTCTGGAAGTTGAACGTGAATCGGTAACTTCCAATGAGTTCATCGGAGTCCAGCGCATCGCCGTCTGATTATGCCGCGTCTGCCCCGACTTCGCGGACGTGAAGTGCTGGCAGCGTTGCGCCACGCCGGCTTCGTCGTTTTGCGCGTCAAAGGTAGTCATCATTTTCTCCGGCATCCTGATGGACGAAGAACCGTTGTTCCAATCCATTCCGGTGAAACCATCGGGCCGGGGCTGCTCAATAAAATTCTCAAGGACGTGGAAGTTGAGATTGAAGAATTTGAAGGCTGGTTGTGAATTTATCCGCTACAGAAAGCTCGCTCCCGCCGCTCACTGACAGCACGCTTTACCTCGTCGCCACCCCCATTGGCAACCTGGAGGACATCACGCTCCGCGCACTCCGCACCTTGCGCGAGTGCGACGTGGTCACCGCCGAGGACACCCGCCGCTCCGGACAGTTGCTCAAGCATTTTGGCATCGCCAAACCGCTCTTGAGCTATTTCCAGTTTAACGAAGCCCGGCGCAGCGAGGAAATCATCGAACGCCTCCGGCGTGGCGAGAAAGTCGCTCTGGTCACCGACGCCGGCAGTCCTGGTATCAGCGATCCGGGTGAACGCGTCGTCAAGGCTGCCATCGCCGCCGGTTTTCGCGTCGAGGCCGTGCCCGGCGCATGCGCTCTCGTCGCAGCGCTCACCGCGAGCGGGTTGCCGACGGATGAGTTTTATTTCATCGGTTTTTTGCCGCACAAATCCGGCCAGCGGCGGAATCAATTGGAATCGCTCAAACCCATTTCTGGCACCCTGGTGTTTTACGAATCTCCGTATCGCATCGAAAAATTGCTGGGCGAACTGAACGAAGTGTTCCCCGAACGCCAGGTCGTTCTCGCGCGCGAGCTGACGAAGAAGTTCGAGGAGTTTCTGCGCGGCAAACCGGCGGAGCTTTTGGAAATCACAAAAAAGCGCAGCTTGAAAGGCGAGTTTGTGGTGCTGGTCGCGCCGTTGGAGTTCACGCTTTAGCGTGCCATTCGGACAAGCTGAGGCTTGATCTCCATCTTTTTGCGCTAAATAGTTTTTGAATTTTATCTGCCTTCCCATCAGAGTTGGCGCATGAAATCCGCCGCGTTTGCCGCCTGCCTGTTCTGCGCCGCCACAACACTGGCTGCCGACACTAACATTTACCACGACGGCTGGATTGACCTGGACAAAAATGGGAAGAAAGACGCCTATGAAGACCCGTCGCAGCCGGTTGCCAGGCGCGTCAAAGATTTGCTCAAGCGCTTGACGCTCGACGAGAAAATCGGCCAGCTCTGGCAGGCAAACCTTGGGAAAGACTCGGATAAAATCTTTGCCGGCAAATTGAAGCGCGGCGAAGTCAGTTCGTTTCTCGATGGCTCCGCGCTCATCGAAAATCCGGTGATGCGGAACAAGCTGCAGCACATTGCTGTCGAGCAAAGCCGCCTTGGCATCCCGATTATTCTGGGGCATGATGTCATCCACGGCTTCCGCACCGTTTTCCCGATTTCGCTCGCGCAGGCGTGTGCGTGGGAGCCGGACTTGTTCGAGCGGACGCAGACGATCGCTGCGCGCGAAGCGGCGGCGGCGGGCATTGACTGGACGTTCGCCCCGATGGTGGATCTTGCCCGCGACCCCCGTTGGGGCCGCATCGCCGAGGGCTTCGGCGAAGACCCGTGGCTCGGCGCGCTCGACGCGGCGGCCAGCGTGCGCGGGTTTCAGGGAATCTCGCCAGGCGGGTTCGCCAATTCCAACCACGTAGTCGCCTGCCTGAAACATTTTGTCGGTTACGGAGCGGCGGAGGGCGGACGCGATTACAACACGACGGAAATATCCGAGTTCACCCTGCGCAATTTCTATCTCCCGCAGTTCAAGGCCGGCGTGGACGCGGGCGTCCTGACGGTGATGAGCGCCTTTAACGACCTTTCCGGCATGCCCGCCAGCGGCAACCGCCACACGCTCACGGAAATTTTACGCGGCGAATGGCATTTTCCCGGCTACGTCATCAGCGACTGGGCGGCGGTCGGCGAACTGGTGGATCACGGCGTTGCGGCGGACGATGCCGCTGCCGCACGGCAGGGTCTTACGGCGGGCGTTGACATGGAAATGGTTTCCACAACTTATCCCGACACGCTGGCGCAACAAGTGAAGGCTGGAAAAATTCCCCGGTCTGTTGTGGACGAAGCCGTGCGCCGTGTGCTGACGGTTAAATTTGAGAAGGGACTGTTTGATCATCCTTACACGGACGAGACGCGTTGCCAGACGGCATTTCTCCAGCCGGACGCCATCGCTCTGGCCCGCGAGGCCGCTGCCAAATCCTGTGTGCTGTTGAAAAATGAATATGGCGCGCTGCCCATTTCAAAGAAGGCGCGAAAAATTGCGCTCATCGGGCCATTTGCAGAGGACGCCGCGGAACTCGTCGGCCCGTGGTTTTCCCGCGCGCACGCCGATGACATTGTTTCGCTGGCCGACGGCATTCGCGCCAAACTTCCCGCGGGCGCTCAACTGACCATTACGCGTGGTTGCGCAATCATCGAGGGCGGTAAGTCCCGCAGGTCGCTGGGCACTTCCAGCAGAATTACGGAGCAGCCTGCCGGCTCAAATGAAATCGCCGTCGCCGTCGCCGTGGCGGGTGCGGCGGACGTGGTGGTGATGACGCTCGGTGAACCGCGCGACTGGAGTGGTGAGGACGGCAGCCGAAGCACCCTCGGCCTCTCTGGCCGGCAGCAGGAACTGTTCGATGCCGTCGCAGCCACGGGCAAGCCGGTCATCGTCATTTTAATCAATGGCCGTCCCCTGGCCGTGCCGGAAATCCAGGCAAAAGCTGCGGCGGTTCTGGAGGCGTGGTTCCCCGGCGTTCAAGGCGGCAACGGCGTGGCCGATGTGCTCTTCGGCGATGTTGACCCCGCTGGCAGGCTTACCACCACATTTCCTGACAGCGTCGGGCAGGTGCCGGTTTATTACAACCACGCCAATACCGGCCGTCCCGGCATTGGCGAGTACAAGGGTAACTATGCCGACGGCCCGATTGCTCCGCTGTATCCGTTTGGCTTTGGTCTCACTTATACCAGGTTTGAATACGGCAATATCCGGCTCGACTCGCCGGTGGTGAAGCCGGGTGGCACTCTCACCGCGCATCTGTTGCTGACCAACTCCGGCTCCCGTCCGGGGACGGAAACCGTCCAGCTTTACATCCACGCTCCCGCCGCCACCGCCGGGCCGCGGCCGGTGCGCGAACTGAAAGGCTTCCGGAAAATCCTGCTTCAACCCGGCGAATCGCATGACATTGTCTTCAACCTTTCCGTGAACGATCTCGGCTATTACGACACCAGGGGCAACTGGCTGGTCGAGCCGGGCAAATACCAGCTCTGGCTCGCCCGGGATTCCGCCTCCGGCCAGCCCGTGCCGTTTGAATTGAAAGGCAAGTGAATGAATGGATCGGACGAATCAAGGCTGCGCCGTGGCGGCGTCTCGGCAGAGCGCCGCAAACCATTTGAAATCGGAGAGTGCGGCTTTCTGCCGAAAGCCGCTACACAAACTTGCCCGGATTCAATATCCCCTTGGGGTCGAGGGCATGCTTAACGGTGCGATGAAGTTCGCGGGCTGCCGGGGAAACCGCCTGCGGCCACCAGCGTTTCTTTGCCAGGCCGATGCCGTGTTCGCCGCTGATCGCGCCGCCGGACGCAATCACCCAGCGGAAAAGTTCATCGAGACATTTTTCAGCGTGCAACTTTGCTCCGGGCTGGTTGTAATCCACCATCACGTTCGTGTGGATGTTGCCGTCCCCGGCATGGCCGAAGCAGGCGACCGGCAGGTCATGCTTCTTTCTTAACATCGCTGCGAACTTGAAAAGAGCTTCCAGCTTCCCGCGCGGCACGACGATGTCCTCGTTCAATTTGGTGAGGCCGGTGTCGCGAAGCGCGTAGGAAAATTCGCGCCGGATCTGCCAGATCGCTTCGCATTCCTTGCTGCCAAACCCGCGCTCGACAAATAGCGGCTTTTGCTGCCGCACAATCTTTTCCACGGCGGCAATCTCCTGGCGCACGGATTTTTCCTGCCCGTCCAGTTCGACAATCAGATGTGCCTTGCATCCGAGAAGCCGCTTGCTCTTCGTGCGCTTCGCGGCGGCGGCGAGCGTGAACTCGTCCGCCAGTTCGGCGGCACATGGCAGATATCCGGCGGAAAAGATGGATTGTAGTGCCCGCACGGCGGCATTCATTGAGTTGAAGCCGATGGCAAGATTCGCGCGGAACGGCGGCAGGGGAATCAGTTTCAACGTCGCCTCCGTGATGACGCCGAGCAGACCTTCCGACCCGACAAAAAGCCGGTGCAAATCGAACCCGGTCTTGTTTTTGTGCGTGCGGCCGCCCAGTTTGACAATGGAGCCATCGGCCAGCACGACTTCCAGGCCGAGAACGTAATCACGCGTGACACCGTATTTGAGGCAGCGCGGCCCGCCGGCGTTGGTGGCGATATTGCCGCCGATGAAATTGTCCGCGCGGCTGGCGGGATCGGGTGGATAAAACAGGCCGCGCCTCTCGGCGGCCTCCTGGAACATTTTCGTGTTCACGCCGGGCTGGACTACGGCCGCAAAATCGGCGGCATTGATTTCGCGGATGCGGTTCATGCGCTCCAGCGACAGCACGATGCCGCCGCGCACGGGCACGCAGCCGCCCACGTAGCCATGGCCCGCCCCGCGCGGCGTCACGGGTATCCCGTGATCATTGGCGAATTTCAAGATTGCCGCGACGCTCTGGGTGGAGCGGGGCAGGGCGGCGGCGTCGGGCTGGTGTGAGGCGAACCATTTGTCGCCGGCATATTTTTCGAGCGTGCCGGGTTCAAGAAATATTTCGCCGGGCAGTTTATTTTTGAGCCGGCCAAGGAGTTTGATTTTTGCGGAAGTCATTTGGATTCAAGAAATTCGCGGGCGTCCGTGGCCTCGGGTTCGGGCACTTGGACGCGAAGCATACCCGCCGCCGAATAGGTGCCGAAACCGCCGAGCCACGCTGCGTTTTCGTTGGCAACAAACGGATGAAAATTTGCGGCTTCGAGCCGGGAGCAGGCCAGTTGCGCTTCCGTCAGATTGAAAGTGGTGAGGATGGTGGCAAAGTCCATGTCAGGTTTGCTGGAGTTCAAGCTTCAGCTTGATTTCAACCAGGCGCACCGGGCATGTCATCCAGCTTTTTAGGTTCATTTGGTGAAGAAGGCGGTTTCGCTCTTGCCGGCGGAACCGTGCCGGTAATCCGCAAAGACAATGATGCCGGCCCCGGTCTGGAGCAGGGTCTGTACCTCCGCCTCGACCTGCTCGCCGATGTGCGGTTGGCCGTTGCCGACAACGACCATCGTGCCGTCCGGCAGATAGCCGATGCCCTGGCCCTTGTCTTTGCCTTCGCGGACAATTTTCAACTGGAGGACTTCACCGGGCAGCAGGATGACCTTGAGGCACTTGGAAACCTCGTGGAGGTTGATGTAACTGACCTTTTGCAGCGCGGCGATCTTGCCCAGATTGTAGTCGTTGGTGAACAGCTTGGCGTTGAGGTTGCGTGCCAGGCGGACGAGCTTGGAATCCACATCCTTCTCCTCGGGAAAATCACCGTCGTGTATGCGGACCTCGATTTTGCCGTTGTGCTGGATGCGGTTGAGCATCTCCAGGCCGCGCCGGCCGCGGGCGCGCTTGATGGCGTCGCCGGAGTCGGCAATTTGCTGCAGTTCGCGGAGAACAAATCGCGGGACGATGATGAGTCCCTCGATCAGTTGCGTCTCAATCAAATCGGCGATGCGCCCGTCAATGATCACGCTGGTGTCGAGCAGCAGCAGGTTGTCCGGCTTGTTTTGCGGCGAGAAGCGGACGTAGGGGATGATCAGCGAAAAATCCTCCTTGTTGCTGCGCATGGCGAGGACCATGCCGATGTAACCGAAGCTGAGGAACAATCCGAGCCGGATCAGCCAGAGTTGGGCGGGATCGGCGTTCTCAAACAGGCCCGACCAGACAATAAGCATTGCGACAAGTGAGCCGAGCAGCAGGCCGAATGTGATGGCCGAAAAGGCGCGGAGCGAAAATCCCTTGAGCATCTCGTCCACGGCGATCAACAGGCCGCCAAACCCGAAGCCGATCACCATGCCGATGAAGCCCGCATGTGTGAGCGCGACAAATTCCGGGCGCACCTGGCTGATGGCGTAGCCAGCCAGGATGCAAAGGCTCAAAAACAATATGCGGATGGCCCAAAGTGGTTTCATTTTAATCGTGACGGGTGCCAAACGACTCCAATCGGTCTGCATTTCCGGTCATTGCACCATTGCTTGTCAGTCCAGGTTTCATTCTCTTGTGGTTTGTCACTCGTCACTCGTCACTCGTCACTTGTCACCTGTCTTTGCCGGCTCCTTGTGCCAGAGAAAATGCCACAGGCCGAGCCGGTTCAGATTGCTCGACGCAATGGACAGGTTGTTGGCGATGGCTTGCACGTTGGTGGCCAGTTGCTGGTTTTGCAGCACGGCGCCTGCCAAACCCCGGCCGGATTGCAAATCATCCATCAATTTGTCAAGGGTCTCGGTGGATGTCTTGATGTTTTGCACGGAGGCGTTGATGTCCGGCGTATTCGTTGCCAGCAGGCCGTTGATCGAATCCGCCATCCGCGTCAGCTCCTGCGAAAAGAATAGCACGTTGCTGACGGCAAGGCTCACCTGTGAACCGTTGGTGGCGATGATCGCGTTGATGTCACCCATTGTGCCCATCGCCTGTTCGGAGACCGTCCGCATATTGTTCATGGTGATGGAAAAATTGGTGAGGGTGTTCACGTTCAGCACCACCCGGCGCAGGTCCGTGACCGACGCGTCCAGTTTCTGCGCGGTGTCATCTATCCGGTTCACAAACCCGGCGGCCGACCGCGCGACCTCCTGCAAATTGAACGGCTCCTGGCATTCCACCTCCGAGCCGTTTTCCAGTTTCGGCGGCTGGTTGCTGACGGAAATGACCGAAACATATTGGTCGCCGAGAAAGCCGGACTGCTCGATGACGAATCGCGAGTCGCTGTAAATGTTGAAGTTTTTGTAAATCTTCAAAAGGATGGTCACGCTCTTGCTGTCATCGGCAAGTTGAATATCAGAGACACTGCCAACCTGCACTCCGGCCAGCAGGACTGCCGCGCGCTGCTTGAGGCCGCCGACGTTGCTCGCGTGCAGGCGCAAAGTATAGGTGCCGCGGAACAGGCTCGTGCCCTTGCTGAACTGGATCAGCAGCACGGCCAGCAGCACCAGCCCGACGAACACGAACAGGCCCACTTTGGTTTCCAATCGTTTTTGTTCCATGACTCAATTCTCTTTCGCGTCCGCCACGCCGTCAATGAATTGCCGCACTACCGCGTCCCGCGACGCAAAAATCTCATCCGCTGTGCCCGTCGCGTAAATCTTCCGCTTGTTCAGCATCAATATCCGCTGGCCCACGCGCCGCGCCGTCCGCATGTCGTGCGTCACTACCACCGTCGTCACCTTCAGCCGGTCCCGCACGCGCAGGATCAAATGGTCGATGCTGTCGGACACGATCGGGTCCAGACCCGTCGTCGGCTCATCATATAGTACGATTTGCGGTTCGTAAATGATTGCCCGCGCCAGTCCCACCCGCTTCCGCATGCCGCCAGACAGCTCGGCGGAATTCTTGGCTTCCGTCCCCGGTAAATCCACCAGTTCCAGCGTCTCGGCCACGCGCCGGGCAATTTCCGCCTCCGTCAGATGCTCATGCCGGCGCAGCCCGAACGCCACATTCTCAGCGACCGTCATCGAGTCGAACAGCGCCGCGCCCTGGAACACCATGCCGAACTTCCGGCGCACGCCCAGCAACTGGCGCTCGTTCATCCGCACGATGTTCTCGCCGTCAATCAGCACCTCGCCCGAATCCGGTTGCAGCAGGCCGATGAGGTGCTTGAGCAAAACACTCTTGCCGCCGCCGCTGCGCCCGATGATGGCCACCGATTCGCCGGTCTCAATCCGGAAGCTGATGTCCTCCAGTACTGGCTGCGCTCCGAAACTTTTTTGTAAATGGCGGACATCGATCATAATTGCCCCACCAGTTTACCCATCAAGAGCGTGAGGAAAAAGTTCGTGATCAGGATGCTGATGGAGGCATACACCACGGCTTCCATCGTCGCGCGCCCCACGCCCTGCGCGCCCAGCCCGCACGTCATGCCCTTGTAACAGCCGACCAGCGCGATGATGCCGCCAAAGATGAACGCCTTCGTCAGCCCGATCATCACATCCACGTCATGCGTGAAGTGCAGCATGTTATACCACAGATACGTCGGATCAATCCCCAGCAGACACACGCCCACCAGATAGCCCGCGCCGATGCCCACCACAATCGCCTCCACCGTGAGCAGCGGCAGCACGAGGTGCGATGCCACCAGCCGCGGCACCACCAGATAATCCACCGGATGCGTCGCCAGCGCCCGCAGCGCGTCAATCTGTTCCGTCACCCGCATCGTGCCGATTTCGGCGGCCATCGCCCCGCCGACGCGCCCCGCCACCATCAGCGCCGTTAGCACCGGCCCCAGCTCGCTGCACATTGAGACACCCACCACCGCCAGCGACGCCGTGTCCATCTTGATCTTGTGAAATTGGAAATACGTCTGCGCTCCCAGCACCATGCCCGTGAACGCGCCGGTGATGAGCACGACCGTCTGCGATTTGACACCGATGAAATACATTTGGAACAGCACGTCATGCCAGGCCATGCGGAGCCGGAGCAGCGACGCGAAGGCGTCCCGTGCGAGCAGTGTTATCTGCCCCAGCCCGGTGAGCGTTTCATGCACACGCCTGTTTTCCAAAGGATTCATCGCCGGCTTCTAACCTAGCAATCCGCGGCTGTCTTGGCCAGCTTGGACCTTGGACCTTGGACCTTGGACTTTGGACTTTGGACTTTGGACATTGGTCCTTGGCAATAGAAGTCTTAATTTTGACAATAAGTGTGTAGCTCCCCTCCCGTCACTGCGTCCAAATTGCTTCCATTATGGTTGAAACGCAGCAACTGCCACGCAGCCCAAAAATCGGGCGGAACGGGAATGGCCGCGCGTCGGCCCGCGCCGCCGGCAGCGATGAAGCGGCCTTTGAATATCCGCGAGATTTTCTGGAGAACCAGTTCGTGTACCTGGCGATCTCCCCGCGCGCCGGCGGTCTGTCCGTGGGCGTCAACGTCAACCCGATGGTCAAATGCACCTTCAACTGTTTATACTGCGAGATTGACCGCACCCGGCCCGCGCGTGCCGTGCGCTTCCACACGGAACAAATGGCCGCCGAGCTCGAGGAAACCCTTGGGCTGGCGTTCACGGGCCGTTTGCGTCAATTGCCCCGCTACGCAAAGCTGCCCGGCGTGCTGCTCCAATTGCGCCACGTGACCTTGAGCGGGGACGGCGAACCCACACTGGCGGAACATTTCACGGAGGCGTTGTGCAAAATGATCCACGTTCGCGCCCGCCTGGAATTCCCGTTTTTCAAGATCGTGGTGGTGACCAACTCGACGGCGCTGGACCGGCCCGGCGTCCAGGAGGGGTTGAATTTCCTGTCCCGCAAAGACGAGGTTTGGGCCAAGCTGGATGGTGGCACGCAGGGTTATCTCGACCGGCTGAATGGCGCGACGGTGCCGATTGAAAAAATCCTGGACAACATCCTCCTCTTGGGCCGCCGGCGGCCGGTGGTGATTCAAAGCCTGTTCCCGGCCATCAACGGCGAGGAGCCGGCGGAGGACGAAATCCAGCAATACGCGCTGCGCCTGAAGGAACTCAAGAAGAAGCGGGCGCAAATTTCACTGGTGCAGATCTATTCGGCAACGCGGCCGGCGGCCCGGACGGGCTGCAGCCATCTGCCGTTGAAAACCCTTTCGCATATCGCGCAAACCGTCCGCCGTGTGGCGGGATTGCGCGCGGAAGTGTTTTGAGCGCCCTCGCTTCGGGAAATTCCTGCGCTGTCAGAGGGACTCGGTTTTAACCGGGTACCGCCCCTTGGATCATTGTTTTTTCAATTTGACCGCGAATTCGGCCACTCGTTTGCCCAGCAGTTCGCCGGTGAGTTTGTCCGCGGCGTTGGGCGCGACATCGGTGGGCTCCTGTCCCGCTTGCGCCATCACGCCGCTGTAACTGCTCAAGCGGTTGATGCCTTTGTCGTTCATCGGCAGTTCCGGCAGGCCGATCCAGATCATGCCCAGTTAGTGATTAGCTTGAATTAGCGTCCATTAGCGGTTAAAGAATGCCTTTTCCATTTCAGCATTTCAGCTTTTGCTTTTTATCCGTGTCCATCCGTGTCCATCCGTGGTTTGAAATTCTTTGCGCTCTCCGCGATCTCTGTTTGCTCCTGTAAAGTAAATCC
>Ga0302320_10000821_pt1 | contig 73678 bp, 63 predicted proteins | sample Bog_T0_3_FD_202130 | JGI IMG/M metagenome (GOLD analysis project Ga0302320, IMG submission 202130) | Peat permafrost microbial communities from Stordalen Mire near Abisko, Sweden - Bog_T0_3 | ecosystem: Environmental > Terrestrial > Soil > Wetlands > Peat | place: Sweden: Abisko, Stordalen Mire... | reverse complement strand
TTGAAACCTTGAAACCTTGAAACCTTGAAACCTTGAAACCTTGAAACCTTGAAACCTTGAAACCTTGAAACCTTGAAACCTTGAAACCTTGAAACCTTGCTCCTAGCTGAACATATCCTTAACTTTATCCATCAAGCCGCTCTTCACCGGATGATTCTCATGTCCCAGCGTTCCTGCCAACTGCTCCAGCAGTTCGCGCTGTGCCTTGGTCAGCTTGCTCGGAGTGCTCACCTTCACCTGCACGAACAGGTCGCCGCGTCCGCTGCTGTTCAGCACCGGCATGCCCTTCTTGCGTATCCGGAAGGTCGTTCCCGTCTGCGTACCCTCGGGAACATCGAGCGTCCCCTCGCCATCCAGCGTGGGAATCTTCACGGTCGCGCCCAGCGCCGCCTGCGTGAATGAAATCGGAATCGCGCAATGCAGGTCTTTGCCGTCGCGCTCAAAGAACTTGTGCTCGGTCACATGCAGCACCACGTACACATCGCCCGCCGGACCGCCATCTACTCCTGCGTCGCCGTGCCCGTTGTACAGAATGCGCGTGCCGTCCTCCACTCCCGGAGGAACCTTCACCTGCAGCGTATGATTGCGCGCCTGCACCCTCTGGCCTCTGCACTTGGCGCACGGATTCTCGATCATCGTGCCCGTGCCCTGGCATACCGGGCAGGTCCGCGCCACGCTGAAGAAGCCCTGCTGATAGCGCACCTGTCCGTGGCCGTTGCACTGCTTGCACTGGCTCGGAGCCTTGCCCCCGGTCGCACCCGTGCCGTTGCATCCGTCGCACGGCTCGCGGCGGCGGATGGTGACTTCCTTTTCTACGCCGAACGCCGCGTTCTCAAACGTAATCGTAAGGTCTTCGCGAATGTCCGCGCCGGGCTGTGCGCGCGAGCGTCTTCCGCCTCGCCCACCTCCGCCAAACAGATCGCCGAAGCCGAACATCTCTCCGAACAGGTCGCTGATGTCCACCTGCTGGAATCCGCCCTGTCCGCCGCCTCCGCCGCCGTTGGTGAAGGCGTCATGCCCGAAGCGGTCGTATGCGGCCCGCTTCTCCTGATCGCTCAGCACCGAGTAAGCCTCGCCGCACTCCTTGAAGCGCTCTTCTGACGCATGGTCGCCGGGATTGCGGTCCGGGTGATGTTGCAGCGCCAGCTTGCGGTAGGCGCTCTTGATCTCCACGTCCACCGCTGTGCGGGAGACGCCGAGGACTTCGTAGTAATCGCGTTTAACGTTGGTAGCCAGTGTACAAAAGACCGCGGAGCGGTCGTCCTCCGTGGGCGCAAAGCGCCGAGTGCAATTTACTTGCTTGAGTTCTGAGCCACGCGGACCATGGCAGCGCGCAACACGCGGTCGCGCAGGCGGTAGCCGCGTTGCAGTTCGTCGATCACGTGACTGTCCGGAACCTCGGCGGTTTCTACCATCTGGATAGCCTGGTGCAGGCTCGGGTCGAACGGTTGCCCGGTCGCGCCAATCGGTTCCACGCCAAGCCGCGTCAGCACGTCATGGAACTGCCGATCAATCAACTCCACGCCACTGCGCAGATCCTCGGTGGAAACGTCCTCCACCTTCGCCGCTCGATCCAGACTGTCCAGAATCGGAAGCAGTTGCTTCAGCGTATCGGTCAAAGCGTATTCGCGGAACTCTGTCTGCTCGCGCTGATTGCGCTTGCGGAAATTTTCAAACTCCGCCTGCAAACGTGCCAGTCGATCCAGGTAAAGCGCGTTCTCCGATTTCAGCTTGTCCAGCTCCGTCGGTTGCGTACTTACCGAGTCGCCGCTCGCATCGCCCTGCGGAAGCTCGTGATCCACATCCACCGGTGTGTTCTGTGTTTCTTCGTTTATCTTCATGATGTTTTTTTATTCCGAATCATTTAATAGCTTATCGAATAGCCGTGCGATATAGGACACGGCATTGATCGTGTGCTGATAATCCATTCGCGTCGGGCCGATGACCGCCAGCCGTCCAAGTATCTCCTGCCCGTTGCGCGCCGGTGCGCCGATCAGCACAAAGCTGCTCAGGTCCGGCAGCGTCTCATCGAGTCCGATGATCACCCTCACCGCCTCCTGCTTCGTATCCACGTAGGAAGAGAGCAACTCGACGATGCGGGTTTTCTCCTCCAGCGTCTTCAGCAGTTGGCGCAGGCGTGCGCTGTCATTCTCGTTGCGCACCAGGTTGGCCGTGCCTTCCACAAAAACCTCGGCGTCATCCTGCGCGGCCAGCGCGCCGCTCTTATATAACTCGGCCAGCGAGAGCATCAGGCGGTCGTACTCGCTGCGTTCCTGCTCAATGCGCCGTTCCAACTCGCGGCGCACGTCTTCGATCATCCAGCCGCGGAAGTTATCATTGATGTACCGCGACGTCAGGTCGAGTTCGCCCTGGTCCACATCGCGCGCCATCCGCAGCACGCGGTCGCGGACTACGCCGCTGCGCGTAACCACAATGGCCAGCACGCGCTGTCCCGCCAGCCGCTGGAAGTGAACATGCTCCAGCGCATTGCGCGGCCCCGCCGAGGTGATCGCCACGCCCACTCCCGACGAAATCAGCGAGAGCACGTGCGAGGTCCGCTCCATGAATTCTTGAACTTCATTCACTCCATGGAAATAACGCTGAATGATCAACTCATCGTCCGGCTTCAAACTTGCATCGCCTGAGAGCCTCTCCGCGTAATAGCGATAGCCCTCCACCGAAGGTACGCGTCCCGAGGAAGTATGCGGTTGCGCCAGCAATCCGGCTTCGGCGAGGTCTGCCATCACGTTGCGAATGGTGGCCGCGCTCAGTCCTTCGCGGTTGCGCCGTGCAAGCGTGCGTGAGCCAACAGGCTCACCGGTTGAGATGTAAGTCTCAACGATGGCCGTCAGAATTTCCTGTTCACGTCTGCCGATGCCCGCCATTACAGATACCTCACCGCTGTCCTGAAGGCAATGTTCCAGCAGGAGCGGTCATGTTGTTTAGATGCAGCAGCTTAATCCGCGATGCGGGTCTGTGCTTCCGCTCTGGCCTCAGGAACTACTCTAAGTTTAGCAAAGTCAACTCAAGTTTGCGACGAAGTTCATGGAGAGAACGGCCTCTGCTGGGACGCTCTGGTCGAACAGCTAAGCTCCCTCCACCATTACCAGAGTAGTTAATCGTTGTCGCAGCGGAGTTTACAAGCCGGTCAATCGTTGAGCGAATCCCTCAACTATTCACCACTCAGGCACTCCCCCACCTGAAACGATTAACTGGAAGGGCAATCGTTAAGAGTTGATGCGCGGGGCAGGAACATACCGTAGAATTACCTAAATTTCTTAAAGCTATGGCGATTCGCGGGCAATCCGGCAATGCGGCCCCGCATAAGGCGGCATTGTTATGCTTTTCAAGACACTCAGCGCGGCCGTGTACGGTATCGACGCCAACCTGATCGACGTAGAAGTCGATGTCTCCGGCATCAAGACCAACGAGGATCACTTCACCACCGTCGGATTGCCGGACACGGCCGTGCGCGAGAGCCGCGAACGCATTCGCGCCGCACTGAAGAACTGCGGCTATGACATTCCTCCTACGCACATCACCATCAATCTGGCTCCAGCGGATTTGAAGAAAGAAGGCTCGGGCTTTGATCTGCCGATGGCCCTGGGAATTCTTGGCGCGTATGGCGGATTGAACAAGCGCGAGCTCGGCGATTACGTGATCGTCGGCGAACTCTCACTCGACGGCGGACTGCGGCCCATTCGCGGCGCGCTGCCCATCGCCGTGGAGGCGCGTGCGCGCAAGGTTGCGAACCTCTTGCTGCCGGAGCAGAACGCGCGCGAAGCCGCAGTGGTTGAGGGCGTAAAGGTTTTCCCGATGAAGAGCCTGCTTGACGTGGTGCGCCTCATCAACACCGGGCAGGGGCCTGCGCCAGTGGTGGTAGACACACGCGCGCTGCTTGAGCAGGTCGAACATTTCCCCGTGGATTTCAAAGACGTGCGCGGCCAGCACACCGCCAAGCGCGCCATGGAAGTGGCCTGCGCGGGCGGTCATAACATCCTGATGATCGGACCTCCGGGCGGCGGCAAGACAATGCTCACCAAACGCATGCCGACCATTCTTCCTCCGCTCACCTTTGAAGAGGCGCTGGAGACGACCAAGATTCACTCTGTGGCCGGAGTGCTGGATGGAGTGAACGGGCTGGTCGGCGTGCGCCCGTTTCGCGCTCCGCACCACACCATCAGCGATGCCGGATTGATTGGCGGCGGCGCGGTGCCGCGTCCCGGAGAGGTTTCACTGGCGCATAACGGCGTGCTCTTTCTCGATGAGCTTCCGGAGTTTCCGCGCAACGTGCTTGAGGTGATGAGGCAACCTCTGGAGGATGGAACGGTCAGCATCGCGAGGGCTGCAATGTCATTGACGTTCCCGGCGCGCTTCATGCTGGCGGCGGCGATGAATCCATGTCCGTGCGGCTTCTTCAATGATCGCGCGCGCGAGTGCAGGTGTACGCCGCCGATGATCCAGCGCTACATCTCAAAGATCAGCGGACCGCTGCTCGACCGCATCGATATTCACATCGACGTTCCGGCGGTGAACTACAAGGAGCTGCGCTCGAACGTGCAGGCGGAGCCATCACAGGCGATTCGCGACCGCGTGCTGCTGGCCCGCGAGCGGCAGTTAACGCGCTTCCGTGCCGCCGGAGAAAAGTTCTTCGCCAACGCGCAGATGGGTTCGCGCCACATCCGCACCTTCTGCGAACTTTCCGCCGACTGCGAACGCCTGCTCGAACGCGCGATGACCCAGCAAGGCCTGAGCGCACGCGCCCATGATCGCATCCTGAAAGTCTCACGCACCATCGCCGACATTGAAGGAGCCGAACAACTGGAAGCCAAGCACATCGCCGAGGCGATTCAGTACAGGACACTGGACAGAACTTACTGGGCGTAAGGAATTTATGTAGTAGAAAACTACTACGTATGTAGTAATTCGATGTTGCCGAAGGCGAACACGTACTTTGCCGTGCTCCGCATCAATTCATAATGACTCCGCATCTATGTATTCATATGGCCGTTGCGCGAAAGACGCGGCCATGGGAGAGCAATCATGGAATACAGGCTACTCGGTAATTCCGGGCTGAAGGTGTCAGAGTTATGCTTCGGAGCCGCCACATTTGGCGGCGGCAATGAATTTTTCAAAGCGTGGGGCGATACAGGAGTAGAGGACGCCAAGCGGATGGTTGGCCTCTGTCTGGATGCGGGGATCAACCTCTTTGATATGGCTGACGTGTATTCCGACGGACAAGCGGAGGAAATATTCGGAAAGGCTGTTAAGGGTAAGCGCAACGAGCTGCTGATTTCGACGAAGGCGACCTTCAAGTTAGGTGACGGACCGAATGACGTAGGCTCGTCGCGTTATCACCTGATCGCCTCCTGCGAGAACAGTCTGCGTCGGCTTGGCACCGATCACATTGACGTGTACCACATGCATGGCTTTGACGCGCTGACTCCGGTGGACGAAGTGTTGTATACGCTGGATACGCTGGTTCGTAGCGGCAAGGTGCGTTACATTGCGTGCTCGAATTTTTCGGGCTGGCATCTGATGAAGTCGCTGACCACCTCCGAGCGTCATGGATGGGCGAAGTACGTGGCTCACCAGGTGTACTACTCCCTGATAGGCCGTGATTACGAGATGGAATTGATGCCGCTGGCGGTGGATCAGAAGATTGGCGCGCTGGTTTGGAGCCCGCTGGGCTGGGGACGGCTCACGGGAAAGGTTCGGCGCGGCAAGCCGCTGCCGGAGACGAGCCGATTGAAGGCCACCTCTGATTACGGACCTCCAGTGACAGACGAAGAAACCTATCGTGCGGTGGAGGCGATTGACGAAGTAGCAAAGGAAAATGGCAAGACGGTTCCGCAGATCGCGCTGAACTGGCTGCTGCGCAAGCCTACGATATCATCCGTGATCATTGGTGCGCGAAGCGAAGAGCAGTTGAAGCAAAATCTGGCGGCCGTCGATTTCAAACTGAACGAGGCGCAGGTGAAGTCGCTCGACGAGGCCACCAAGCCCGCGGCACCCTATCCTTACTGGCACCAACGGCAGTTCACGGATCGCAATCCGTTGCCGCCGACGTTCGTGGGCTGAGATGGAATCGCGCCGACTGCCCATGCCGCAATTCAACTCTTACGGAGTAAGCTCCTGATTGTGCATCACCGTAATCAACCATCTGCCGCCGCGGTTGGTGACGATCCAATTCAAGAGACCTTTTCGGATTGGAATCGGAGTTCCGTCACGCGCGGTTGAGCCGGTCATCTCCCAGTGCACATCAACGGACGCGATATCGGGGGTGATAAAGCGTATCCGAACATCCGTTGTAGTCTGATGACTCTGCTTGAAGATTGTTTCGAAGACGGCAGCATGGAACTTCTCAATTGCTGTTCTTCCGCTTGCACCTACTCCGTATATGTTCGTAAAGTCGGCATCTTCGGCGAAAGTCTCGGCAAACGCGTGGGCATCATGCTGATTCCACGCACTTAGAAATGCAGACACAAGCTGCTGAATCGGTTTTTCGTCAGGCTGAACAGGAGCAGTGCTCTGTGCCAGTGCTCCGATGCCCAGCGACAGAATCATGAGCATAGTCCTCATCCTTTACCCCCTTTCGTAATCTGTGATTGGATGCTGATCCGAACGTCCGAGATGACATTGAGAGTGAGACGATCGGCATATCTGTGGTTGCCAGTGCTCACACGAGGGGCTGCAGAATTTGCTTTCACTAGCCCTTTAGCACCTCATCTGCTGCATCCAGAATCAGCTTCCATGCCTGTTCCACATCCGGCAGTCCGGTGGCGATGTTGCCGATGGCGATGCGGATGACGAACTGTCCGTTGAGAGCGGTGTGCGAGAGGAAGGTAGTTCCGCTCTCGTTCACCTTTTCGATGACGGCCTGGTTGAGATCGTCGCTGCCGTTGAGGCGGAAGCAGACGACGGAGAAGGGAACGGGCGCGATGCGCTCGAAGCGTTCGTCGGCATCGACCCATCCGGCGAACTCACGGGCTAGTTGATTGTGGCGGCGGAGGAATTCCATGACGCCTTCGCGCCCGAAGTAGCGCAGGATGAACCAGAGCTTGAGCGAGCGGAAGCGATGGCCGAGCGGAACGCCGTAATCCATCAGGTGTACGGCGCGCGGGTCTTCTGAGGCGCGAAGATACTCAGGCACCAGCGACAAGGCCTGGCGCAGGATCTGCGGCTTGCGAGTGTAGAAGGCGCTGAGGTCCATCTGGGTCATCAGCCACTTGTGCGGATTGGTGACCACGGAGTCGGCGCGATCAATACCCTTGAAGTGCGCAGCGCACTCAGGCAGCAGGGCACAGGGTCCGGCGTAGGCGCAATCGACGTGCAGCCACAGGTTGAACTCCTCGGCGAGCGCGGCACACTCGGCGACCGGATCAACGGAGGTGGACGACGTGGTGCCGATGGTGGCGACGATGCAGCAGGGGCGGAGCCCGGCGCGGAGATCGGCTTCAATGAGCGAGCGCAGGGCGTCGGTCCTCATGCGGAACTCGGAGTCGGTGGGAACCAGACGCACATTTTTATGTCCGATGCCGACGGCCATCGCGCCTTTCGCAACCGAGGAGTGCGCCTGCTCAGAGGCGTAAACGACGAGGTTGCCGCGGCAGCCGTCTTCGCGTGTCTCAGGCTGGGCGAACTCGCGGGCGCAGATAAGGGCATGCATGGTGCTGGTGGAGGCCGTGTCATAGATGATGCCGAAGAACTCCGGCGTCAGGCCCAGCCATTGGCGCAGCCAGCCGAGGGCGACCTGTTCCAGTTCGGCGACCGCCGGCGAGGTCTTCCAGTGCAGGCCGTTGGTGTTCATGGCTGCGATCAGCAGCTCGGCGAGAATTCCCGGAGTAGAGGCTGTGGTTCCGAAGTACGCCATGAAGCCGGGATGATTCCACTGGGTGACGGCGGGAACTATCTTGCTGCGGAAGTCTTCGAGAATGGCGTCGAAGCTCTCGCCCTGCTCGGGAGCGTGAGAGGGAAGTGCGTCCACGAGATCGCCGGGATGCATGGTAGGCAGCACGGGAAGGTCGCGAATGTTGCCGAGGTACTCTGCAATCCACTCCACGCTGCTGTGCGCGGAGCGGCGAAAATCTTCGACGTAGCAGGCCCAGGCTTGCGGGTCCTGCGGATCAGGCAGATGACGAGACATTTGTATGACTCCGAAAAGCTGATTTTACAGGAGAGAAAACGCTGGGCGAAAGTGTGCTCGTGATTCATGGTGGTGCGCTGCCTCCCTGAGCGTTGGGTTGGGTATCGCTGCGCTGCCAGCCGCAGGCGCTGGCTCTATGAGAAAATGAGTTATGCACGAGCTATCCATTGTTTCTTCGGTTCTGGACCAGTTGGATGAATTGAAGAAGCAGCAGCCGGAGGGAACGCGGTTCTCCAAGGTTGGATTGCGCGTGGGAGAGCTGGCGGGCGTGGACGTGGACTGTCTGCGCTTTGGCTTCGAGTGCGTGGTGAAGGATACGGACTGGGAACATCTTGCGCTGGAGATTGAAGAGGTTCAGCGGCGGCAACGGTGTCCGGGATGTAACGAAGAATTCAGGGCGGAAAACTGGGCCACCGCTTGTCCGAAATGCGGCGAGGCCGCAACCATTACCATAGCCGGAGAAGAGCTCCAGATCGCATTTGTCGAGGTGGAAGAATGAGTCAGATCGTGGTGGAGAAAAAGGTACTGAACGAGAATCAGAAGCTTGCCGCCGAGCTGCGCGAGAAATTTCGCGAGCACAAAATCCTGGTGGTGAACATCATCAGCTCACCGGGTTCGGGCAAGACCACGCTGCTGGAGCGCACCCTGGAGCGGCTGGACAAGAGCAAGCGCGTAGTGCTGCTGACCGGCGATCTGCAGACTGAAAACGATGCGACGCGGCTAGCGAAATGGGGCTTTCCGGTGAAACAGATCATCACCGGAGGCACCTGCCATCTGGATGCGAAGATGATTGAGAAGCACCTGGCGGACTGGCCGCTGGAAGGTTTCGACCTGCTGATTATCGAGAACGTGGGCAACCTGGTTTGTCCGACCAGCTACGATCTGGGCGAGCACTTCAAGATCGTGATTCTTAGCGTGACGGAAGGCGAAGACAAGCCGCTGAAGTATCCGTCAATCTTTGTGAAGAGCGAGCTGATGATTCTGAGCAAGGTGGACCTGCTGCCCTATGTGCCGTTCGACGCCGAACTGGCGAAGAAGAACGCTCGTTCGGTGCATCCGGGGATCGAGATTATCGAGACCTCAAGCAAAGGCGAAGGGCTGGATCAGTGGATGAAGTGGCTGGAAGATAAACTGTCTGCGGTGAAAGCGGGCGAGCCGGTTTCAGCGTAGGGATTCGCAGCGCAGCGACGGGTACGCGGCCAACCGACGGCCCTTCCGGACGCAGGCGCTGGGATATCGCTGCGCTGCCCGCCGCGGGCGCTGGGGCCGGAGGGTTACGCTCTCCGGCCTTTTTGCGTTTACGGGTTGCGCTCTGCCGGATGAACGGATACAAGGGAATCGGTGACTCTCCGAAAAATCTTCGGCCTCTTTAATGTTCTGCTGCTTGCAGCGGGTGCCTTTGGGCAGGCGGGCGAAGCGACGGGTACGCGGCAAACGATGCCGCTCCGACCGCAGGCAGCGACGGGTACGGGCCAAGAGATGGCCCTCCGGCCGCAGGCGCTGGCGGGTACGCGGCAACTGACGCCGCTCCGGTCGCAGGCGCAGAGGCCGGCGCTGGGGCTGGCGGTGCGTGGGCTGGGCACGACGATGCGCGTGCTGCAGATCACGGCGCATCCGGGCGATGAAGATGGCGCACTGCTTCTGTACTTCGCTCGCGCAGAGGGTGCGAGGGTCACGCTGCTCACGCTGACTCGCGGCGAAGGTGGCGACAATCGTCTGGGTATCATCGAGCCGACTGAGCAGGGTCTTCTGCGCACCATGGAGCAGCTTGCCAGCGACGAGCACTACGGCGCAGCGCAACGTTTTACGCGCGCGGTGGACTTTGGATTTGTGCGCACGGCGGACAAAGTGTTTGAACGCTGGAGGGGGCACAACGTGGCGCTCGCCGACATGGTGCGAGTCATACGCGAGACGCGTCCTGAAATTATTGTGACGCCGTTCGATACGAGTTCGACAGACGGAGACGGCCAGCATGAGGCTACCGCGATCCTGGTGCGAGAGGCATTCCGCGCGGCTGCCGACGCGAAAAAATTTCCTGAACAACTGAGCGGCGAGATACAGCCATGGCAGGCGAAGCGGTTATTTGCGCTGGCGCGCTCGGGAGCGTACTCCGTGGCATTCAACGCCACCGACCGTGCGGCAGGCGAAGGCGAGAGCTGGCAGCAACTGGCGGAGCGCGCATTGGCCGAGCAAGCTTCACAGCAAGGGATCTGGCACGCTCCGCACGAACACTCTTTACCCCAAGACGTGCGGCGCTACCGGCTGGTTGATTCAGCTCCGGGTTACGCGATGGCTGCCGGCGCAAAGAATTTCACGGAGGGATTGGACTCGCGACTTGAGTCGCTGAGCGGCGACGCTGGGTTGAGCCGGGATGCGGCGCAGCAAGTGCAGGGGCGGTTGATGGCGATGAGCGTCTCCGCTGCCGCGGCAGGCAGCGCAGCGTTATCCGACAACGCTGAAGACCGCTCCGAGTGCGCCGTGCAGATCGCGGCATACCTGCGGAATCTGCGTGCGGTAGAAGACCTGATGCTGGGCGGGCACGCAACGGGATTGCTGCGCGCCGAGGTTGCAGCCAAGCGTAAAGAGGCGGAGCAGGCGTTGCTGTTGGCGGCAGGAGTGCGCGTGCAGGCGCGACTGGTGGATGAAGATGCTGCCGCGTACGTGCTGGTTCCGGGTGCGAGTTTCGCAGTGCAGGTGCAGGTGGAAGCCGACTCGGGAGTGCGTGTGGCGGGCTTGGAGTTGAAGTCCGAGGGCGGTCGATGGACGCCGCGCCGCGAGTGGACGCCGGGCGAAGCACATGCGGTCTTTCGCGGTCGAGTTCCGCCGGATGCGCCATTCACGCGTCCGCAGTTTCTGCTGGAGTCTGCCGAGGATGGCGTGTACAGGATTCTCGACGAGCGCAATGCCACGCGCGCTCTGCCTCCTCCGGCGCTTCATGCAGTGGCGGAGATCGAGGTCAACGGCGAACTCGTGCGGGCCAGCGTTCCGGTCGAGGGCCGGGACGGCAGTGCGCAGGATGAGAGTGCGGATGCGCAGGATGGCAGGAGTGAGAGCAGCGGGGCAATGCGTGGCGTGATGGTTGCGCCTCCGGTCTCGGTGATTGTAGAGCCGCGCATGCAATGGAACCGGCGCACCAGACGCTCCTATGGAGAGATTGAGGTGCGGGTGCGCAGCAATGTTGCAAACCTGCACAACGCGCTGCTCTCAGTGCATCCGCCGAATGGATGGCGGACCGAGCCCGAGCACGAGATGCTGGAGATTGAAAAGCGCGGCGAGGAGCATACCTATCGCTTCTACCTTGTGCAGAACCGTGGCAGCGACGGAGAGGTTCCGGTGCGGGCGGTGGTGCGCTGGGGCGGTGCGGTCTTCGACCAGGGATACACTATGGTTCGCAGAGCCGGCGTTTACGGAGCGCCTGGCCAGGTCGAGTTCGACTATCGCGCCTCCGATGGATGGTTGATCTCGGCGGGCATAGAGGTGCCGGATAACATCGAGGTTGGATATGTGGGCGCAGGCGGCGATGCGATCCCGGCGGCGCTGCGCGGCATCAATGTGTCCGTTACAGAAATGGACCGCGAGTCACTGCTGCAAGGGCGGCTGGAGAGATTCTGGGCCATCGTCGTGGGTCCACATGCGATTGATGTTCGCGACGACCTTGGCGAAGCCCGGACGCGGTTGCTGCACTATGCAGAGACGGGCGGCACGGTGGTGATCCTGGCACAGTCTGACGCGGCGCGCTTCGCCCGCAACGCACCGCTGCCTTATTCGGTGGAACTGGGCAACGCGCGGGTGAGCTATACCTCCAGCACTGTGGAGATGATCGAGGAGCACGACGATCTATTGCAGGATCCCAACGAGATTGGCGCCGGAGATTTCCGGAACTGGAGCGAGGAACTCGGCCGGAATTTTGCGCGGCGTTGGGACCGTCACTTCGCGGCCCTGCTGCGCCTGCGCGATCCGGGAGAGCCGGTGCAGGAGGGTGCGCTGATCCGGGCGCGTTATGGGCGCGGCTCCGTGGTGTACACGGGACTGTCGTTTTACCGCCAGCTTCCGGCGGGCGTGCCGGGCGCCATGCGTCTGCTGGTGAATCTGCTCAGCGCGGGAGCGGAACTGCACCGCTGAAATAGTTTTCCGTTCGTCTGTAATTGAAGTAGAATTCTCCGGCTGCATGGGCTCGCTTGCAAATGCACTCCGAACCGTGGGGGTTTCCGGGGTGACAGAAAGACATCAACATCGGAAAAGGCCGGGCAGAGTCTTAGCCGCACCTGAACGCATCTTCTACATCATTGGAGAACATGATGAAACGCATTTATGTGGTTGCGTACCACCAGTCCAAGTTCGGCAAATTGATGGGAATGACAGTTCCCGAAATCGCGAAAAATGCCATTGAAAGCGTCTGTAAAGAGATCAACGCAGACCCTTCGCTGCTGGATGTGGGAGCAGTGGGGGCGGCGTGCAACATCTCACTGAATGAGCAGGGGCTGGTCTCTGGACTGGCGGCGTCGGTTCCTGGGCTGGCCAGCAAACCAATCGAGAGCGTTGAGAATGCCTGCGCGTCGGGCGGACAAGCCATCCTCTCTACAATTCTCAAACTGCAAGCAGGATGGGGCGAAACCGGCTTTGCCCTGGGCTATGAAAAAATGCGCGACGCCGAAGGCAAGATGGACGGCAAACTCGTTGGCCGTGCGCTGGGCGCATACTCGCATCCTGACGAGCGGCCGGGCAAAACCTACATCTTTCCGCACCTGTTCGCAGAAATCATGGAGTGCTACATCAAGCGGCATAAGGTGACGGAAGCCGATCTGGCTGAGATCGCCGTGCAGGAATACGCCAACGGCAACAAGAATCCGCTGGCGCAGATGAACAAAGTGAAGGTCACGCTCGACGACGTGCTCACGATCAACGACCGGAATCGCTACATTGTGGATGGACTTCCGCTGAAGACCTACGATTGCTCGCAGATCAGCGACGGCTACGCGGCTCTGATCCTGGCGACAGAAGAAGGGTTGGCGAAGCTCGGCGTGAGCAAAGCCGATGCCGTGGAGATTGCCGGATACGCGCAGGCCACAGATCCTCTGCTGAAAGAAGGACGCGACATTCTGCATCCAGCAGGGGCGAATGCGGCGATGAAGCGCGCTTACGCTATGGCAGGTTTGACGCCGCAGGATGTGACCTGCGCCGAGGTGCATGATTGCTTCAGCGTGATGGGTGCGATTGGAGCTGAGGTCATCGGCAAGGCAAAGCCGGGCGAAGGTGCGAAGTTCTGGGGCGAAGGCAAAGCACGCGTCGATGGCGAGTGCGGCATCAATCTCTCCGGCGGACTGATCGCCAAGGGCCATCCGATTGGCGCTACCGGCGTTGCCATGGTCGGCACATGCTTCCATCAACTCATGGGAAAGATGCCCGAGGGCCTGCAGATGAAGAATCCGAAGGCGGCGGCGACGTTCAACGTTGGCGGCGCGATCTGCGCTTCGGTGTGTACGGTGCTGAAGCGGTAATTGAAGACGGACCAGAAGCAGAGTGGGCCGGCGATTCGTCGCCGGCCTTCTTTCACGTGCGCCGCCGCGTGCTAAACTGATCGGCCTTGTTTCAGATGTGTTCTGCATTGAAAGGAAGAGTCCATGCATTGCCCTCGCCTTGCACTGACCAGCCTCTGCCTGGTTGCCATCGTCCCGGCAATCGCCGCGCAAACCGGCGTCGCACCAGATGTCCTGAAGTCGCAGATCAACCAGAAGATGCCGGAGTTGACAGCTACCTACAAGCAGCTTCATCAGCATCCTGAGCTCTCGCATCACGAGGAGAAGACATCCGCCTATCTTGCCGGGGAGGTACGCAAGGTGGGTTTTGAAGTGACGGAGCATGTCGGCAAGTACGAAGACGGATCGCGGGCATGGGGCATTGTAGGCATCCTCAAGAACGGAGCCATGGATGCACTGCCCGTCACCGAGGCTACCGGCCTCGACTACGCCAGCCATGAGCGCTCCCAGAATTCTCAGAAGCAGGATGTTGGCGTAATGCACGCGTGCGGACACGACATTCACATGACCGTGCTGATTGGCGTGGCGCAGGAACTGGTGGCGAACAAGGACAAATGGCACGGCACCGTGGTGCTGGTCGGTCAACCTTCAGAGGAGACGATTGACGGCGCCCGGGCCATGCTGGCGGACGGATTCTACGAGCGCTTCCCCAAGCCGGATTACATCCTGGACCAGCACGATACAAACGATTACGCGACGGGACACATTGCGCTCAGTCCCGGTCCGTTGCTGGCAAGCTCAACAAGCGTGAACGTAGTAATCCATGGCATTGGCGCTCATGGTTCAAGACCTGCGAGCGGCAAAGATCCGATCATCATGGCCTCTGAGTTCGTGATGCTGGTGCAGACCGTGGTCAGCCGCCAGATCAGTGCGCAGGATCCGGCGGTGCTGACCGTGGGAACCTTCCATGCGGGGACAAAGAACAACATCATTCCCGACGATGCGGTGCTGGGGCTTTCCATGCGTGCGTACTCCGAGGAGGTTCGCCAGAAGCTGCTGGATGGCGTGCGGCGAACGGCGAATGGAGTAGCCACGGCCTACGGCGTATCGCCTGAGCACATGCCGGAGGTGACGGTGGTTGAATCAACCGTGCCGACGGTGAACGATGCGGCATTGACCGAGCGCGTCCGCAAGGTTGCGGAGAAGTCTTTAGGAGCGTCGAATGTGGATGCGGCGATTCCGGTGATGGGCAGCGAGGACGTTGGCTACTTCAGCCTGAACGGAAAGATACCGTTCGTCTTTTTCTGGCTGGGCGCGGCCGACCCTGAAAAGCTTGCAACCGCGAAGAAAACCGGGGTTGCGTTGCCCAGCAATCACTCCGCGCTCTTCGCTCCGGTCTATGAGCCAACGATTCGAACCGGGGTCGCGGCCATGACGGCCGCTGCCATGGACCTGTTGCAGAAGTAGATTGGAAGAGAGCGGACGAAGTGGGTGCAGTTTGCTCTATTCGTTTTCGCGCGAAGGCATGATGCGTCCTTCGCCGGGAATGAAGTCGTCGGTGGAGTAATCCTGGAACTCGTGGCAGTGGGGACACTCGAAGCGCCCAACCGGAGTATTGAGGACGAGTGAGTCAGTGCTTTTGCCTGCGACGGGCTCACGCGGGAGCAGAGGGAAACGCAGGGCGCAGATTTTGCATTCGACCAGCCAGACTAGAGCCATATCTGAATGTTACCGCGAAGTGGACGGAAATGCTGGCGCGGAAGCGGTCTAGTGACTGAGCGCCTCTTGAATCTTGGCCAGCAGGGTGGCACGGGAGAATGGTTTCTGCAGGAATGCGGCGCTTCCCTCCGATACACCGCGATGCGCGATCGCGTTCGGCGTATAGCCAGACATGAAGATGGTCTTGAAGCGGAATCCCTTGCTGCAAAGGCAATCGGCAAGTTGCTTGCCATCGCTACCCTTCAGCACCACGTCGGTGAGGAGAAGATCGATTTTGCTGCCGCTCTCAGCCGCACGCTCCAAGGCCTGTTCATGCGATTCCGCGGCGACTACCTTGTGGCCAGCAGAGAGAAGGAATTCGGAGATCACTTCGCGCAACGCGGGGTCGTCTTCCACAAGGAGAATGGCTGCGTGATCGAGGGGTGCAGTCGCGGGCGTGACCGATGACTCGCTTGTGGAACTGGATGACTCCGCCGCGGGCAGATAGATTCTGAAGCTGGTACCTTTCCCAGGTTCGCTGTAGAGCCAGATGAATCCGCCACTCTGCTTCACGATTCCGTACACCACGGAGAGTCCGAGCCCAGTTCCCTTGCCGGGTTCCTTGGTTGTAAAAAAGGGTTCAAATATGCGGATCTGGGTTTCTTTGTCCATGCCGATTCCGGTATCGGAAACTGCCAGCATGACGTACCTCCCAGGAGGCACCAGGGGATGGGCTGCAGCGTATTCCGTAGTGATTTCCTCATTTGCCGTTTCAAGCGTGAGTTTGCCGCCATTGGGCATTGCATCGCCTGCGTTGACGAGCAGGTTCATAATGACCTGCTCAAATTGCGAGCGGTCTACCTTGACCAGCCACGGCTCATGGCAAAGCGAGGTTGTCATCTCAATATCCTCGCTGAGCAAATGGCGGGCCATCCTCGTAATGTCCATGAGAACATGGTTCACGGAGAGCACGTTCGGCTGGACGAATTGCTTGCGGCTGAAGGCAAGAAGCTGGCGCGTCAGTTCGGCGGCTTTATGGACTGACTGCATAATACTTTGCGCTCTTGCCAGGTCGGGGCCGGTGAGTTGCAGGCTCAACAAATCGGTCTGAGCCATGATCACCATGAGCAGGTTGTTGAAGTCGTGCGAAATGCCGCCTGCAAGCCTGCCGATTGCTTCCATCTTCTGCGACTGGAGATACTGCTCCTCCAGGATTAGCCGCGATTCCCGATTTTCTTCGGCCTGCTCTCGAAGGCGGATCGAGGTCAAGCCAAGTGCAAGGTCCGCAGCCAGTTCGGAGACCAGATCTAGTTCATGACCGACAAAAACGTCATCCTCTTCGGCGTATAACGTCAGGCTCGCAATCGTCTGTTTCTGCACGATCAATGGAATGCTGATCGAGGATCGAAATCCCTGTGACAGGACAAACTCGCGAAAAGGTCCGCAGTCTGTATCAGCGAGAATGTGTCTAACGAATGGTTTTCCTTCCCGCAGAGCTTTCCCCGTTGGTCCGCGCCCGTTTGGTTCGTCGTTCCAAGTAAGGCGGAGCGTAGTTAGATATCCGGTGGTATCCCCGGCACTCGCCGCCACTCGAATTCTGCGTTCAGGGTTGTTCTCCGGAATGCCAATCCAGGCGAGAGGATACTTGCCTTCCTGAACCATGATCTCTACCGCCTGCTGCAGAAGTTTATCTCCGTCCAAAGGGGCAACCAGAATTTGCTTGATTCTGCCGAGAGCCTTCAGTGCGCGATTTGCGCGCTGAAGCTCAACCTCCGCGCGGTGCAGAGATTGTTGTTGCAAACGGAGCGACTGCTCAGCACGGTCGCGCTCACGCTGGAACAGCCATGCCGTGACGCCCACGATGACGAGGAAGATTGCTTCCTTTATCCTGTCCTGCGGCTTCAGATAAAAACTGTAGGGTGGTGGGATCAGGAAGTAATCTATCGAAAGGGCGGAGAGAAACGAAGCAAAGAGAGCGACACGAAAGCCCCCGTTCCACAGCGCATAAAACACCGCCGGTAGAAAGACGAGGAATGGCGTTCCGTAGCTGATGGGCCGGAAGGCCACGGCAATACACGTGGAGAAGGCGACAGCGGCAAACGCCAAGGCGTAGGGTTTTACGGTCGGGAAGGGCGAGTTCGTAAGCCGGACGTTGCTCATGGCGGCCTCCCGCACGGAGCAATACCGTTAAACTGCAGTTCGCACACTGAGGAAGGGCCACATCGTGCGCGTTCTAGAATCCCAACCTTATAGCTCAATGAAATGTTCTGATAGTGCAAGAGTCACGTGCTGCTGTGACTGCATGAAGCCGCCGCGGGGACTAACGTGCGCCCCGGCGGCGGCACCTTCTACCAGATACGCACTCGATCCGGTGGCGCAAGGTAGAGCTTCCGTCCAAACTCGACGTTGAACGCGGAGTACCAGGCGTCAATGTTGCGGACGGTGGCAGCGCGATACTCTGCGGGAGCGTGGGCGTCGGTGAACACCTGCTGACGGAGTGCGGCTTCACGCGTCCTGGATGCCCAGTTCTGGCCGAAGGCGATGAAGAACTGCTGATCGCCGGAGAATCCGTCCTGCTCGGGAGCCGGGCCGCTAAGCGAGGCGCGATAGCCATCGTAGGCGGCGGAGATTCCGGCAACGTCGGCAATGTTTTCCGCCAAGGTCTGCTGGCCGTTTACCGAGACGTCAGGGAAGGGCTTGTAGGTGTCATATTGCTCGGCGAGCTTTTTGGTAGCCGCGGCAAAGTGTTCCAGATCTTCGGGAGTCCACCAGTTGCGTACCGCCCCGGTGGAATCGAAGGTACTTCCTTCGGTGTCAAAGGTGTGGCTGATCTCGTGTCCGATGATGGAGCCGATGGCGCCATAGTTGACTGCCGCGGGCGCATCCGCGTCAAAGAACGGAGGCTGAAGGATTGCCGCCGGGAAGTTGAGCGCATTCTGCAAAGGCAAGTTGACGGCGTTCACCGTCTGCGGAGTCATACACCATTCTTTCTTATCCACCGGAGTTCCGAGGCGGTTGACGTCGTGATGGTATTCAAAGAGGCTGGCGCGCCGGAGATTGCCGATCATGTCATCCGGCTTGATGGTAAGCGCGGAATAATCGCGCCATGTTTCCGGGTATCCGATGCCGACATAGAGAGTGTTGAGCTTGGCCTTGGCCTCCGTCTTGGTGGCCGCGGCCATCCAGTCCAGCCGGTCAATGCGGGTGCGGAAGGCGCTGATGATGTTGGCGACCATGGCTTCGGCACGCGCTTTGGCCTCTGGCGAGAAGTAACGCTGGGCGTAGATCTGGCCAACGGCGTCTCCGAGAACTCCATTGACCACTCTTACACCGCGCTGCCAGCGGGGCCGCTGCTCCGGCGTGCCTGAGAGCGTTTTTCCAAAGAAAGCGAATCGCTCGTCGGAAAATGCCTTGGGAAGCACGCCTGCGTACTGCTCAAGAAGGTGAAAGGCGAGCCAATCTTTCCAGGTGTCAAGCGGAACGCTGGCGACCAGCGCGGATTCTCCGGTGAAGGCAGTGGGCTGCCAGACGGTGAAACTCGCCTGCTTGTCGAGGCCGGCGGCGCGGAAGAACTCATGCCAGTTGAGGCCGGGAGCCTTGACCGAAAAATCGGCTATCTTCCAGGTGTTGTCCGCCTTGAGAATGTCGTCGTTTTCCTCGAGGCTGATGTGCTTCTCGGCGATGGCGTGTTCGAGTTCGATGATGCCCTTGGCGCGCGCTTCCGGATTGGTGAATCCGGCGAGTTTCAGGATGGCGACTACGTGCGCCTGGTATTTTTCGCGGAGGCCGCTCATGTGCTCGCTGTGTGCAAGATAATACTGGCGATCCGGCAATACCAGTCCGCCCTGCATAAGGTAAGGCGTGTAACGGCCGGAGTCATGAAAGCCGGGCGCAACCCAGAGTCCGAAGAGGTTTGGGGTGTGGAAGTTGGTGTTGTTCAGCGCGTCCACGTCGGCGCGAAGCGACTCTCCGAGCGTGCGCGCTAGCTGGCGCTTGTCCTTGATCTCACGGAAGGCTTTGAGTTGCGGTTCAAGCGGCTTGAGCCCTGAGGCCTCAATCGCCTTCTCACTCATATATGAGTTGTAGAGATCGGCGATTTTGCGCGTGCTGGTGCCCGCTTTGGCATCGGACTTTGCCGCTTCCTCGATGATTTCCGCGGTACGCTTGTTGGCCGTATCGTCGAGAACGCTGAAGACTCCGATGGAGGCACGGTCGGCGGGGATCTCGGTCTTCTTCAGCCAGGCGCCATCCGCGTAGGTGAAAAAGTCATCGCCGGGGTTTATCGCGCGATCCATGTGGCCGACCGCGATACCGTGTGCGGCGGGGGCTGCCTGCTGCGCGGTCAAGGCAGAAGCAAATAGGACTAAGACGCAGAATGCGAGAGTGGAAAGCTTGAGCGAATATTTCATTGAGGCTCCATGACTGGACACGTGTTTTGAACGCCAACAAGTTTAGACCTTGGACATCGGAGTTGGGTAGTAGCGGCATTGAGGCAAGTAAAACGCCCCAGCAAAATGCCGGGGCGAAGAGCAATCACCGAGGAGCTATTGGACACGCTCGAACTGGTAGCCTGCGGCGGCTAACGCGGTCAGCAGGTTGGCCACATGTTCATTGCCTCGAGTTTCCATCGTCAGATCGATGGCGGAGTAGCCAAGATCGACGCCGAACTTGCGGTCATAAGAGGTCTCAACGATGTTGGCACGGTGGTCGGCGAGCACTCCGGTTAGAACATGCAGCGCGCCGGGATAGTCCGGCAGATGGATGCGCAGGCGGATCAGGCGGCCATCCTTGGCAAGGCCGCGCTCGATGATGCGGGAGAGAATGCCGACGTCGATGTTGCCGCCACTGATAATGGCGACGATGCGCTTCCCGGCGCAGTTCACCTTGTCATGCAGGATGGCGGCAACCGCTGCGGCTCCTGCGCCTTCGGCTACGGTCTTCTCGCGTTCCAGCAGCAGCAGAATCGCACTCGCAATCTCTTCCTCTTCCACCGTCACAATCTCATCCACGTACTTGCGAACCATGGGGAAGGTGCGGGTTCCGGCCGTGCGCACGGCAATGCCGTCGGCGAGGGTTGAGGCAACTGGCAGCGTTACCAGATGTCCCGCGTCGATAGCGGCCTTCATCGAAGGCAGGCGCGAGGTTTGCACGCCGATCACGCGAATGCGCGGATTGATCTCTTTCAGCGCGCAGGCCATGCCGCTGATCAGGCCACCTCCGCCAATGGCGGTAATGACCACGTCCACATCGGGAGTCTGACCCAAGAGTTCCAAGCCGAGCGTGCCCTGCCCGGCGATGACCACATCATCGTCAAAGGCGTGAATAAAGGTGAGGCCGGATTCGGCGGCGCGGCGCTTGGCTTCGTCGCAGGCTTCGTCGTAATTGGCACCGTGCAGTACCACGTCACCGCCAAAGCGGCGGGTGGCCATCACCTTGTTGAGAGGTGTGGCCAGGGGCATCACGATCTGGGCGGAAATCCCGCGCTTGCTGGCATGGTAGGAGACAGCCTGGGCGTGGTTGCCGGCCGAAGCTGCAATCAGCCCGCGATCCCGCTCCTCTGGCGTAAGGTCGAGAATTTTGTTGAGCGCGCCTCGCTCTTTATAAGCGCCGGTCATCTGCAGGTTCTCCAATTTAAGGAAAACCTTGTTGCCGGAGAGCTGTGAAAACGTTTCTGAAAGAGAGCACGGCGAAAGATAAAGCGACTCGCGGATTCGCGCGTATGCCTTTCTTACGTCGTCAACCGTCACCATTGCTGTTGCCGCACCTGCGGACATTGATTCTTTCCTGAATGCGACGCGCTTAGTCCAATTTGGCTTAAGAGGCTCGCGGGGGTTGCATCAAGTATAAGCGATTCTGTGGGATGCGCAGCGAAATCCACACCGGAGTCAACGTATATACACTTGGGCGCATCTACTTGCATGTAGCAGGCAAAGCTTGGGCTGGATGAGAAGCTTGCAAAGAATATAAGCGCCACGCGGATCGCTGAAGATGTTCAGGGCGCGCACAGAGGACTTACGAATGGGAACGACACGGTCAGAGTTCCGGTCCATCCTCATCTTTGGAGGAGCTGGATTTATCGGCTCAAACTGGACTGAGCGGCTGCTGAAAACCACCGAAGCCAAGATTCACGTGTTTGACAACCTTTCACGGCAAGGCGCACGCCACAATCTGGAGTACCTGCAGAAAGTGGCCGGACGCAACGGACGTTTGCAGATTACGGTAGGCGATGTGCGCGACGCGTGCATGGTGAACCGGGTGGTGAAGTACGCTACTGAAATCTACAACTTTGCCGCGCAGGTCGCGGTCACCACCTCACTGATCGAGCCCAAACTGGATTTCGACGTGAACCTTGGTGGCACCTTCAACATTCTGGAGGCGGCGCGGCAGCACGGACAGGCACCCTACGTGCTGTTCACCTCAACGAACAAGGTTTACGGCAGCGCCGGGGACCAGCGTGTACACACGGAAGGCGAGCGCTACGTTTCGTCCAATTCCAAAGGTACTGACGAGTCGCAGCCACTGGATTTCCACTCGCCGTACGGATGCTCAAAGGGAGCTGCCGACCAGTATGTTCGCGACTACGCCCGAATCTACGATCTGCGCTCGGTTGTGTTCCGGATGTCATGTATTGCGGGGCCCCGGCAGTTTGGCAGCGAAGACCAGGGCTGGGTCGCACACTTCCTGTACTCCGCGCTCCAAGGCAAGACGCTCAACATCTTTGGCGACGGCCGGCAGGTGCGTGACGTGCTCTATGTGGAAGACCTGCTGCGCGCCTTCGAGGCCGCCTATGCGAATCGCGAGAAAACCGCCGGGCAGATCTATAACATCGGCGGAGGCCAGGAAAATACCATCTCTCTATTGGAGTTGATGGACCGCATCGAGCAATTGACCGGCTCGCGAGTGGGCTGCAACTTTGCCGAGGCGCGGGCGGGAGATCAGCTCATCTACGTCACTAATCACGATAAGTTTTCACAGGCTGCAGATTGGCAGCCGCAAGTGAATCTTGACGGCATTCTCAAGGGCATTCACAAGTGGTATAAGGCAAATCGCGAACTGTTCGTGCCCTCGCAGGCCGAACGCCTTGAGGCAGCGTTGCTGACGCCCGCACGGAGGGTTGCGTAGTGCAGAAAGGCGCATCCCGATACGCGCTGGTGAATCCTAACTGGGATTTCGAGGGCTCCACTTATTTCGGATGCCGCGATCCGCACACTCCTTTGGAACTGCTGTTTGCCGCCCAAAAGATTCGCGCCAGCAGCAATGAGGCCCTGGTGCTTGATGCGCAGACCGAGGATCTTACGCTGGGGGAGGTCCGTGAGCAGGTGGCGCAATACGATCCTGACTTCCTGGTGATTCCATCGGCTCCGTCTTACCTATTCTGGCGCTGCCCTCCACCAGAGCTGCGGGTTCCGGCCGAGTGGTTTGCCGGAATCGGCGGGCGGGCGGCAAAGGTGCTGATCGGTCCGCACAGTTCAGCCACGCCGCGCGCGGCCATGCACAAGACCGGCGCGGATGTGGTCATCAAGGGCGAAAGCGAAGATGCGATTGCAGCACTGGCCTCTGAGCCGTGGGAGATGATCGACGGCGTCTGCTTCCGCGACCACGGACGCGAGCACTACAGTCAAGGCTTAGCCGTGGTGGACATGACGACCCTAGCCGCGCTGGACTATGCCGACTACACCGTGGAGAGGCACTGGCACCGCCATCACGTTTTCAACCAGGGCAGTGGGCGCGGAGCAGAAGTCGAGTTCGCGCGAGGATGCCCTTGGAACTGCACCTTCTGCAACAAGCAGCTCTTCCGTAATAAATTTCGCGAGCGCAAGGTAGAAGACGTGCTGCTGGAAATCGATCGCCTGATCTCCCGCGGAGTGGATTACGTTTACTTCATCGATGAGATTTTCGGCGTGGGCAAGAATGTGCTGCGTCTGCTGGAGGGTATTGCCGAACGCGATGTCCGCATCGGCTTCCAGAGCCGCATCGATCTGTGGGATGAGGACAAGCTCGACCTGCTGGGCCGCGCCAATACCATTTCGATTGAATGCGGTATTGAATCGATCACTGACGTAGGGCGCGACGAGCTTAACAAGAATTGCCGCATGAGCACCGAGCGAATCAGCGAGCTGCTGATCTACGCACGGCAGCGCATTCCCTGGGTGCAGGCGAACCTGATTCTCACTCCACACGACGAGCGCGATGACATACGGCGCTGGCAGGAGCGGATGAAGGCCCAAGGCGTATGGGTCAGCGAGCCCGTGCCAATGTTTCCGTTCCCCGGTTCGCCGCTTTATCTCCAAACTTTTGGCGCTGCGCCAGACGATCAGGCATGGGAGCGGGCTCATCGCTACTACACGCAGATCTTCGATGCCAAGGGCTACAGCGACATCCAGGAGCAGCGCCCCATCGCGCTTGAGACACTGGAGAAACGCTAAAGTTTCCACAATTCAGGCCGATGAACGCACTGAGAACTTGCAGAGGTGGCGCAGTTCTGAATGACGATTCAAGCGAGATCGAAATGGCCCTGATGGAGTGGAAGAGCACCTACGCAGTCAACGTTAGAACGATTGACCTGCAACATCAAAAACTTTTTATCATGATCAACGATCTACACGACGCCATGAAATCCGGTACAGGATTCAAGGTCGTTCCGTTCATTCTCAATCAACTCGTGGCATACACTTGCGAGCACTTTGCCGACGAAGAACGCTTGATGCTTCGCGCTTCCTATCCGGTCTACTCTTCTCACAAGTCCAGGCACGAAAAATTTATTGCCGAAGTTGTGAAGATGTCGCGAGAGTTGGAGGATGGAACGGCACCCTTAAGCTCACAATTGGCCGAGTTTTTGAGAGACTGGTTGCAGAACCACATCCTTGTTGAAGACATGAAATACGCTGCCGACATGCATGCTGCGGGCTTCCGTTAATTCACGCCGACAGCTCCACCTACACAATTGCACCGAAGGGCACGAAAGGAAGACAGGTGAACCTGGACACCGTATGCTCGCGCACCGCGATCTGCTGGCAGCTCGCGTTTGTACATGCCGGAAAAACGTTGCATCACCTGACGAGCGCACTGCTCATGTCATTGGCGTCAGCGGGATTAGGCATGGCATGGCTGTGTTGCTGGATTGAGCGCTTTTGCTCGAGTAAACATGCGACCTCGTGGATTATCTCCCCGCATTCTGCGCCTTTGGACAGCACTGCACGCGAGGTGACAATCGGAGCCGATAAGCTTCAGCCCTTCGCCATGGGAAAACCGCAGCCGCGCACAATCGACAGCCTGATCCGCAACAAGGGCGCAGGATTCAGCTCCAAGTTCAACTGAACAACTTGCATTCAGTTCAGCCCCTTGCCCTGGCCGATTGAAAGTCGTCTAGTAGGATTGCACCGCCCTCTCCACCTCTTCCTGGCGATGTGCAAAGCTCTTGCTCATCGCGGGCAGAACAAAGTAGCGCTCCAGCAGCCTTCCCGCCCAGCTAAAGCCAATCTCAAACTCCACTCGATCACTGACCGTCGTGCCCTCGTGGCCATTGCGTCGCTCGGAGCGGAACTCGTGGCGATGGCTCCAGCGGCGCATTGGCCCGGAGAGTTGGATGTCCCGGAAGTATCGCCCCGGCTCCCATTCCTCGATCCGGACGCGCCATTCCATCCTTAATAAGAAGAATGGAAGCGGTTGAAAGGAGAAGACGAACTCCGAACCCACTCCCGCGACCTTGTCCCGCTTCAGCGCCTCGTAGATAGCGCCGCTTCCGGCTGGAGGCGGCACCAGCAGCTTGCGTTCTGTGCGGACACGCAGCTCCGTGGGCATAATGCGCGGCAGGTTGTCGGGGTCGGAAAAGAAGGCGAAAACCGTGGGGAGAGGTACCGGAATCCACTGGTCAGCCTCGAAACAGACCACAGGTTGCCTCCAGTGCGGGCTTTTGATGTTGCAGCCCTCGTACCTACTTTGATTCCGGGATGTAATTCTTGGAAAAAATATTTCAGAAAACAAAGAAATTCTGCATTTCCTTGTTGACACTCAAAGTGGAGTAGATAAGATCGAAATGGAACTAAATGGCCCGTAGTGGAAGTTCTAAGGGCAATTGAGAGTTCCGGTGGTTCACTTTCCTCCTTGCTGACCGAGTCAGCCTGAGAGCTTAGCCCAAGAGAGGGCTTTTCAATGTTTCGCGGCAAATTCTCAACTCGAATGGATGAAAAGGGCCGACTGAAGATGCCCGCCGATTTCAAGCGAGAAATTGACCGCAGTTATGACGCGCAATTCTACATCACCAGCAGGAACGGCGTAGTTATCGAGTTGTATCCGCTCAAGGAGTGGGAAGCGGTGGAGCAGAAGCTCTTAAATCAGCCGATGTCGAACCGGGCGGTGGAGAAGCTCTTAAACACCACGAGTTTGTACGGGCAACAACTTGAGATGGATGGACAGGGGCGTCTGACAATCCCTGAGCGGCACCGCATTAAGTTTGGATTGAAGGGCGAGCTCGCGATCATTGGAAAGATGAAACGGCTGGAGATTCGCCTGGACGAGGAATTCACCAAGTCGGTGGAGTCGAATCTGCCGACGGCGGAAGATTTTGACGAGTTGTCGAGGCTGGGAATTTAGGTGGTTGTTCCAGAGCCGGACGGCAGTGAAAGCGCTCTGACGGGCGCGCATGGCGGAAAAAGATTCAGTCATGCACCAGTTCTTTTAAAAGAGGCAATCGACTTCCTGGCAATTAAGCGCGGGGGGACTTACATCGATGCCACTCTCGGATTGGGCGGGCACAGTTCGGCAATCGCCGCGTTGCTTGGCTCCGAGGGCAGGCTGATCGGCTTCGATAAAGATACCTTTGCGCTGGAAATGGCTCGCAAACGATTGGCTGCCCCCGAGGGGCGCCAGCAGGACTGGCCCGAGATTGTGCTGCACCATGCGTCCTACGCCGAGATGGCGGAACGCGTATCCCCTGGCAGCGCGGACGGTGTACTCGCCGACTTGGGTGTCAGTTCCATGCAGTTTGACGACGCCAGCCGAGGATTTTCATTTCAGGCGGATGGAAAGCTGGACATGAGGATGAATCCTGATGCCGAGCTCACCGCCGATCAAGTGGTAAACCAGTTCGACGAGAGCAATCTCGCTGACCTGATTTACGAATTCGGTGAGGAGAGGAGGTCGCGGAGAATCGCCAGAGCCATTGTACGGGCACGGCCGATAAAATCGACCGCTCATCTAGCACAAGTTGTATCGGCCGCCGCCCGGCCAATGAAACTCCCGAGAGGGAAAGGCATTCATCCTGCGACGCTGACTTTCCAGGCAATCCGAATTTACGTGAATCGCGAACTGGAGGACTTAGGGGCTTTGCTGAAGGCAGCGCCCCAGGTAGTAAAACCGGGTGGAAGGCTGGTAGTGATCAGCTTTCATTCATTGGAAGACCGCATGGTGAAAGACGCCATGCGCGACGGAGCCCGCGATGGAGTATGGGAACCGTTGACCAAGAAGCCGGTGATTGCCTCTGACGAAGAGACCGCGGAAAACTCGCGGGCACGTTCGGCAAAGTTACGCGCGGCAGTCAGGATGGAAGTCCGGGGCCGCGTAAGGAAACGATAGATTTTTTGGAATAGTTCTTAACATCATGTGGAAAAACCTGTGCATGCTGTGGAGAACTTTTTAAAAGGGCAGGAGTGGCGTAATGGCGATCTGGGCAGCGGCTCTGCCGCAAAGAATGAACGCAGCACAACAGAATACGGCTCCGGCCGCCCCGCGCCGTTACATGCCGGGTGCGCCAGAGATTTACTTCCACAAGGCAATCGACAACTCACGACTGGTGCGCTCCACCGACCCCGAGCGCAAGCGTGAGATGCGTCTGTTCACTATCACCGTGGCGGCGTTCTTCCTTATGCTGCTGGTGTATGTGGGCCAGCATTGCAAGTCTGTGCAATACGGTTATCAAATCGAGGCCGCACGCGCGCAGCGCGATCAACTCGCGGACGTGAATCGCACGCTAAGGCTGGAAGAAGCCACGCTCAAGGATCCAGAGCGCATTAATGCTCTTGCGCAGCAGATGGGAATGGCGTTGCCCGCCGTTGGCCAGGTGCAGCGTATGGAAGAGACGGGCGCGCTCGACAACGGCGTGCCGGTGATGGCCCGGGCCAACAACATCTCGGTTATTTCCGTTCCGAACTAAGTGCCGGCGCGAAGCTGGGCTCAGGCGAATGACGGTACTCGCGCGTGATTTGCACAATCCGTGTCTGTACTCGCCGCGATTGCTGTATTACCTTGGAAAGGTGCGGTGTTCCGGCCTTCTTCCAGTGTTTCAGCGCGTCCAGCGCTTCTCTTCATTAGCCTGGAGTTCTCTCCGTGGTTCCGGTTCGGCCGGCATTTTCAGCTCTTGTGCTGGGGACTTTCCAGGCTCCCCGGCGGTGCGGGTGTAAGCGATGGCTACAGGCGGCAAGGCTCCAATTAACGCGAAGTCTCGCCTCCTGAAGTTTGGCGCGTTCCTCTTGGTTTGGGCTGTGATCATCGTGGTGCGCCTGGTGGTGTTGCAGGTGGTGCATTACGGAGTGTGGTTGCAGCGCGCGCAGCGTCAGCAGCAGCGCACGGAAGCGATCTCTCCACAGCGTGGCGTCATCTACGACCGCAACGGGCAGGAACTTGCGATGACCGTGCAGGTTGACTCCGTCTTTGCCGTGCCCAGTGAAATTCCTGATCAGAAGACCACGGCAACCTTGCTGGCAACGCTGATCGGAGAAGATCCAGACAGCGTACTGACGCGCATGCAGGCGCAGAGAAACTTTGCCTGGGTGGCGCGCAAGGTGGATGGCGAAATCGCCGCGCGCATTCGATCGCTGAACCTGCGCGGCATTTACTTCCAGAAGGAACTCAAGCGTTTCTATCCCAAGCGCGCGCTGGCTGCGCAGGTGCTTGGCTACGTGGGCATGGAAGATACGGGGCTTGCGGGCATCGAGCATCTTTACCAGGACCAGTTGAATGGAGTGCCGGGGCGCGTGGTGATCACGATGGATGCGCGCCGCAAGTGGTTTGGGCACGTGGAGCATTCGCCGGAGCCCGGCGAGAACGTGGTGCTCACCATCGACGAAAAGATTCAGTACATCGCCGAAAAGGAACTGGCGCAGGCGATGCAGGAGACGCAGGCGATCAGCGGCACGGTGGTGGTGCAGAATCCGCGCACCGGCGAGATCATTGCCCTGGCGAACGCGCCCTCGTTCAACCCGAACATCTCACGTGAGATCACTCCGGAGAAGTTGAAAAATCACGCGGTCAGCGATGTGTATGAGCCTGGGTCGGTTTTTAAAACCGTAACGTACTCCTCTGCATTTGAGGAAAAGCTGGCGAGGCCGGAAGAGGTCATCAACTGCGATCCGGGATTTATCGTGGTCGGCGGAATCCGCATTCGCGACTCGCACCACATTGGCACCGTGACCTTGGAGAAAGCTTACGCGGAGTCCAGTGATGTGGGCGCCGTGAAGATGGCTTTGCGTCTTGGTGCCGACCGTTTCTACAAGCACATTCAAGACTACGGCTTCGGACAACTCACCAACGTGGAACTGCCGGGCGAAACGCGCGGCTTGGTGCGCAAGCCTGAGCGATGGGCGGCATCGTCGATTGGCTCAATGGCGATTGGACAGGAGGTTGGCGTCACGCCGCTCCAGGTGGTCTCCATGATGTCGGCGATTGCCAACGACGGAATTTATTCCCATCCGCGCATTGTTGCCGGAGTCACTCCGCCCAGCCAGGGATATCAGCGCATCGAGTTTCATCCCCAGCAGCAGCATCGAGTGATTTCGTCCATGACGGCGGCGGTGATGCGGCGACTCACCGAGGAAGTGGTGCTGGAGGGCACGGCGCGCAGGGCTATTCTCGACGGATACACGTCGGCGGGAAAGACGGGCACGGCGCAGAAGATCGATCCGCGCACCCACGCCTACTCGAAAACGGATTACGTTGCCAGCTTCGTCGGTTTTGCTCCGGTCAACAATCCCGTGCTGACGATGGCGGTGATTCTGGATTCGCCGCGTGGATTGCACCAGGGCGGCCAGGTTTCGGCTCCGGTGTTCAAGCGCGTCGCCGAACAGGTGCTCGCCTATTATGGCGTCCAGCACGATGTGGAACCGAAGGCGAACTCAGCGCGCCGTCTGCTGGTGGCGAAAGCCAGCGAGGGCGATCTCGAAGATGCGCAGCAACACGCCGCCGCAGGCATGCCTGAACTGGAGAGTGTAGCGGCGCCCGCGCCTGCCGCGCCCACGCCGTCTGCCGCTGCTGGCACGCAGGTGTCTTCGGCTCAGTCCCTGCACGCGCCTGCGCCGGCTACACAGCCGGATGCGCGCGGCGGAACCGTGGTACTCGATGCGGGAGGGGGTTCCACGATACCATCACTGCTGGGACTTTCCATGCGCGGCGCCATTGAGGCTGCGCACAAGGCAGGTTTTGAGTTGCAGATTGTCGGCAGCGGAGTGGCGCGTGAACAGCAACCTCCGCCGGGCTCATATCTGCCGCTGGGCTCGAAGATCGCAGTCCGCTTTTCGCGTTAGAAATCGCCCACTGGGTTGGAAAATAATTAGTGTGATGAACTTTCTGGAAATTCTCGATGGCGCAGAGGTGCTCTCGCAAAGCGGTGATTGCGGAGTAAAGGGGATCGATTATGATTCGCGCCGTGTGCAGCCCGCGTGGGTCTTTGTGGCCATGCGCGGCGAGAGCACGGATGGCAATCGCTACATTGATGCCGCCATCAACGCTGGAGCGGTTGCGGTGGTAACGGATTGCGCTGAGCAGACGCCGCGTGCGGGCGTGGCTTGGGGGGTTGTGCCGCACGGACGGCGCGCGCTGGCCAGGCTGAGCGCAAATTTCTACAAGCGTCCGGCAGAGCGCCTGCGCGTCATTGGCGTCACCGGAACCAATGGCAAGACCACCACAACCTTCATCGTGGAGGCGATCTTAAGGGCCGCTGGGCGAAAGAATGCACTGGTGGGAACCGTTGAGTATCACCTGCCCGGCGAGGTTCTGGCCGCGCCGCACACCACGCCGGAGGCGCTGGAGTTGAACCAGATGTTTGCTCGAGCGCTGGCCCACGGAGCGACTGAAGCAGTGATGGAGGTCTCTTCGCACGCGTTGCAGCAGGGGCGCGTTTATGGCATTCCGTTTGACGTGGCCATCTTCAGCAATTTCACGCAAGATCACCTTGATTACCACGGCACAATGGCCGACTACTTTGAGGCGAAGCGCATTCTGTTCGAAGGCTGCGGTACGGAGCCTCCGCGCTGCGCGATTGTGAATCTGGACGATGAGTACGGGCGGAAGCTCGCCGAGTTCTCGCGTCGCCGCTCACAGCTCTTCACCTACGGAATCGAGGCAGGCGACTTTCATGCGGAGCATCTGGAGATGACGCCGCAGGGTAACAATTTCGCGGTTACAACGCCAGATGGTCCACTCGAACTGCGCTCGCCGCTGATAGGCCGCGTGAACGTCTACAACGTGCTTGCCGCCTGTGCCGCAGCCTATGCGCGCGGCTGTACGAGAGAGCAGATTGCGCGTGGCATTGCCGGTATGAGCCGTGTCCCCGGGCGTTTTGAGCGCGTGGATGAGGCGCAGCCCTTCGCAGTGGTGGTGGACTACGCACACACTGACGATGCGCTGAAGAATCTTACGCGTCTGGCACGCGATTTCGCCCGGCGCAGCAATGGCCACGTGATTACCGTTTTCGGATGCGGTGGAGATCGCGACCGCACCAAGCGTCCTAAGATGGGGCGTGCCGCCGGCGAGGGAAGCGATTTTGTGATTGTGACCTCGGACAATCCGCGCAGTGAAGATGCTGGGGCGATCATCGCGGAGTCTCTGCCTGCCATGCGCGAGAGTGGAACCCGGTTTGTTGCCGAGCCCGACCGACGCAAGGCCATTGCGCTTGCGCTGGCAGAAGCGAAGGCAGGAGACATTGTGCTGATTGCAGGCAAAGGCCATGAGCGCACGCAGACTACGCGCGAGGGCGTTTTTCCATTCGATGATTACCAGGTGGCAAGCGAGGAACTCAACCGCATCGGATACCGGCGAGGAGGCGCGCACGCATGAAGCTCTCATTAAGCAGGGTTGCGGAATTCGTACAGGGAAGCGGCCGCTTCAATCGTGCCGCGGTCGCCGAGGGCTACTCGATTGACACGCGCACGCTGAATCCTGGCGACCTGTTCTTTGCCATTCAAGGCGAGCGGCTGGATGGCCATGACTACGTGGAAGCCGCGTTGCAGGCGGGCGCGGTGGCTGCGGTGGTGGCAAAGAATCAGCTTTCGCGCTTTGCCGATGAATCGAAATTGATCGTCGTCGACAACAGCACTCTGGCCTTGCAACACCTGGGCGCGGCAGCCCGCAGGGTATGGGGCAAGAAGCTGATTGCCGTGACCGGATCGGCGGGCAAGACCACGACCAAGGAATGCATCGCCCACGTTCTGGGCACGCAGTTTCATGTGCTGAAGTCGCTGGGAAACTTGAACAATCATTTCGGATTGCCGATGCAGTTGTTGCGGCTTGAGACGCAGCACGATATTGCAGTGATTGAGATGGGCATGTCGCACGCGGGCGAAATCACGACGCTGACGCAGATTGCCGCTCCTGATGATGGTGTGGTGACCAACGTCGGCCTGGCGCATCTGCAGAGCTTTGGCGCACAGGCCGGGATCGCGCGAGCCAAGTATGAGTTGATTGAATCGCTGCCCGCCGGAGGCCATGCGTTCCTCAATGCCGACGATTCGTACGTCTCGCAGTTCGGGCGCGACTTCCACGGCAAGGTTACGCTCTATGGTATCCAGCATCCGGCTGACTATCGCGCTGAGAATCTGGAATTACGCGGTGTCTTGGGCTCCCAGTTTGATATTGTCGGCCCTGGATTTCGCGAATCCGCGGTGCTTCCGCTGATTGGCCGGCATAACGTGCTGAACGCGCTGGCGGCGGTTGCAGTGGCTGCCGAACACGGCGTGCGTCCCTCGGATGCCGTGGCGAGCCTTGCATCGCTCAGCGCCGGCGACAAGCGCGGAGAAGTGCGCGAGGTTTCCGGCGCAATCCTTATAAACGATTGTTACAATTCCAATCCTCAAGCATTAGACAGCATGGTTGCCGCACTGGCGCAGACTCCTGCGCATCGCCGGATCGTCATCGCCGGTGAGATGCTTGAGTTGGGGGCGAATGCTCCAGAGTTGCACCGCGAGTGCGGGCGGCACATGGCCGCGAACAAGATGGACTACGTGGTCGGCGTGCGCGGGAATGGCGAAATGATCGCCGAGGGCGCGGCGTCGTCAGGAGTGTCTGCCGAGTTCGTTGAGACTCCCGAACAGGCAGGCGAGTGGCTGGCGCGCAATCTGCGTGCGGGAGATGCAGTGTTGCTGAAAGCTTCGCGAGGCGTGGGCCTGGAGCGAGCGCTGACGGCGTTTGAGGCGCAACGAAAAGATTAGTCTAATCGGCGGGCGAAAGCGCGCATAGATCGAGGACCCATTGCTCTACTGGCTGTTATACGAGTACATATTTCGACATTTCAACGTGGGACCGTTCCGGATCTTTCGCTATCTGACGTTCCGCACGGCGTTCGCAAGCCTCACCGCGCTCTTCATGGCGCTCATCATCGGACCCTCGGTGATCCGCCGATTGCGCGAGTTCCAGATTGGCCAGTACATCCGCGAAGAGGGGCCACGCTCGCACCAGAAAAAAGCGGGAACGCCAACCATGGGCGGGCTGCTGATTGTTGTCTCCATTCTTTTGCCCACGCTGCTCTGGTCTGATCTATCGAACCGATTTGTATGGCTGGCCGTGCTTTCCACGCTCGCCTTTGGAGCCATAGGATTTGCCGACGACTATCTGAAAGTTGTGCGCAAACAGAACCTGGGACTCAACGGACGCAGCAAACTTCTGCTGCAAACACTGGTCGCATTTGTCATCGCCGTAACGTTGATTCTGCTGCAGGCAGAAGGACTGTATTCCACGCACCTGATGGTGCCATTCTTCAAGCGATTCCGTCCTGACCTGGTGGTGACCCCGCTGCTGGGGAACCCGCACCTGTGGCCGATTGCGTTTCTTCCATTCATCATCTTCGTGGTCTTTGTGCTCGTCGGATCCACCAACGCAGTGAACCTGACGGACGGACTCGACGGACTCGCAATCGGGTGTACGCTGATTGCCGCCGGTGCGCTCACGGTGCTTACCTACGTCAGCGGCCATGCCGTCTTCTCTGACTATCTGGAATTGCAGAAGATGCCGCAGGTCGGTGAACTGACGGTGTTTTGCGGCGCAATGGTGGGTGCCTCGATTGGGTTTCTCTGGTACAACACCCATCCGGCAGAGGTCTTTATGGGCGACGTGGGATCGCTTGCCCTTGGTGGCGCGATTGGCACGGTTGCCGTCATCATCAAGCAGGAATTGCTGCTGCCGTTCTTCGGCGGAATTTTCGTGCTGGAAGCACTGTCGGTCATTCTGCAGGTGGGCTCATTCAAACTGCGAGGCAAGCGCATATTCCTCATGGCGCCGCTGCATCATCATTTTGAGCAATTAGGATGGTCGGAGTCGAAGGTGATTGTGCGATTCTGGATTGGATCGCTAATCTTTGCGTTGTTTGCGCTCACTACGCTGAAATTACGGTAACTTTAAGAAGCAAACTGCTCAAAGGCAGGAAGAGACGCTATGGAAGTCAAAGGCAAACGGGTACTGGTAGTTGGGCTGGGCAAGTCGGGCGTGGCCTCCGCGCTTTTTCTTGAGTCGCGAGGCGCGCGCGTCACCGTCAGCGACGCCAAGAGCGAGGATCAACTTACCAATGAGATTCCCGCGCTGCTTGACCGCGGCATCACCGTGGAGACAGGCAAGCACGGCGAGCGCACCTTCCGCGATCAGGATCTGATCGTGGTCAGCCCCGGCGTTCCCGGCGATGTCGGTCCGCTGCAGCACGCGCGCCGCCTCGGCATTCCGGTCATTGGTGAAATCGAGTTGACTGCCCGTTTCTTGCAAGGCACGGTCGTGGCCATCACCGGATCGAACGGCAAAACCACCACCACCACTCTGACCGGCGAAATCATTGCCTCCGGCGGGCGCAAGACCCTGGTGGGAGGAAACATCGGAACTCCTGCGATCACCTTCGTCGATCATTCATCGCCCGATACATGGGTAGTGCTTGAGATTTCCAGCTTTCAACTGGAGTCAATTGAGACCTTCCATCCGCACATCTCCGCGATCCTGAACGTGACCCCCGATCATCTTGATCGTCATGGCTCGATGGAGAACTACATCGCCGCGAAGAAGCGGATCTTCGAGAATCAGAGCGCGGAAGATTTCGCCGTTCTCAATGCCGATAACGAAATCTGCCACTCACTTGCCGCCGGATTGAAGGCGCAAGTGCTCTGGTTCAGCCGCCAGCAGGAGGTGGAGCGCGGCGCGTTTGTGCGAGCCGACGCAATCTTCTACCGCAATGGCGCGGAAGTGGAGATCATGCCCGTCTCAGAGATTGCGTTGAAGGGCGCTCACAACGTGGAGAACGTGCTGGCCGCCGTTGCCATCGGCATGGCTGCCGGATTAGAGCCGGTGGCAATTCGCCGCGCGGTGAAAGATTTCCGCGCTGTGGAGCATCGCCTGGAATACGTGGCCACGCTGCGCGGCGTGCAATACTACAACGACTCCAAGGCTACCAACGTGGACGCCACCATCAAGGCTCTGCAATCGTTCCCGGCAAACATTCACCTGATCATCGGCGGCAAAGACAAAGATAGCAACTACACGGAACTCACGCCGCTCATCGCGGAGCGGGTGAAGCGCGTGTACACCATTGGCGCGGCAGCGGCGAAGATCGAATCGCAAATTGGCCAGGCGGCTCCGGTCACCAGCGCGCAGACCCTGGAATCAGCGGTGCGCAAGGCCGCCGATCTCGCGGTGGATGGCGACATCGTGCTGCTCGCTCCGGCCTGTGCCAGCTTCGATCAGTTTCCGAGTTACGAACATCGCGGGCGGGTCTTCAAGGAACTCGTGCAATCGTTGGCCGCCTTGCAATCGTCTTCGCCCACCGGAGGACGCTAGTGGCGAAGCGAGTCAGCGCGGATCGATGGCTCTTCGGCGTGACGCTGCTGATGGTCTTCGCCGGACTGGTCATGGTCTTCAGCGCCTCGGCAATCGTGGCGAAGGAGAAGTTCGGCTCAGAGACGGCGTTTCTCGTGCGCCAGGGATTGTTCGCTCTCATCGGTCTTGCCGCGATGTTCGCACTGATGAACGTGGACTACCGCAAGCTCAACCGTCCAGCGCTGGTTTTCACTACCTTGGGCGTCACTTCGCTGTTTCTAGCAGCGGTTTTCTTCTTAGATCGTTCGCACAACACGCATCGATGGATCAAACTCGGCATTCTTTCGTTTCAACCATCCGAACTCGCCAAGCCCGCAATCATCCTCTTCATGGCGCACTTCCTGGAGAGTCGCCTGCGCGCAATCACCGATCTGCGTCACACGCTGCTGCCCGCGGTCGCACCAACTGCCGTATTCTGCGTGCTCATCGTGGCGCAGCCCGATCTTGGCACTGCTATGACCTGCGCATTCATCACCGCGGCTATTCTGTTCATCTCCGGAATGGAGAACAAGTATTTCTTTTACGCCATAGGACTTGCTGCGATTCCGATGTACTTCCTGCTCTTCCGCACCGCGTGGCGCGCACGCCGCATGGTGGCCTTCATCAATCCCTACGCGGACCCGCAGGGCGCGGGATTCCACATTCTCCAGTCGCTCATCGCCGTTGGCACCGGAGGCCCGCTTGGAATGGGGCTGATGGAGGGTAAGCAGAAACTCTTCTATCTTCCCGAGCCGCAGACCGATTTCATCTTCGCCGTGGTGGCCGAAGAACTGGGCCTGATCGGCGCGGTTCTCTTCGTTGCGGCGTTCGCCTTCTTCTGCTTCCGCGGATTGCGCGCGGCATGGAATACGCGCGATAACTTTGCGCGATTGCTCGCCGTGGGCGTGACGGCGATGATCGGTATTCAGGCATTTTTCAACATCAGTGTTGTGCTCGCGCTGCTGCCCACAAAGGGGATTCCGCTGCCGTTCATCTCCTATGGCGGATCGTCGCTCATTGTCACCCTAGCCTGCGTGGGCGTGCTGCTCAACATCACGCAGCAGACGGACTGACAATGAAGATCATTCTCGCAGGCGGAGGCACCGGCGGACACGTTATCCCGGCACTTGCGATTGCGGAAGAGCTGCGGCGACGCGGGCATGACGCCGCATTCGTCGGCACCGAGCGTGGCATTGAAACACGACTGGTTCCCAAAGCCAACTTTCCGCTGTACCTGGTAAACATCGGCGCGCTGAATCGTGTCAGCCTGGCAACACGTCTGCGCACCGTTGTTGGACTTCCGCTGTCTATCATCGCCGCGATGCGCATTTTGCGCGGCTTTCACGCACAGGTAGTCATCGGAGTAGGCGGCTATGCGGCGGGCCCGGCAACCATCGCGGCGAGGCTTCTGCGCATCCCGGTTGTGCTCTTTGAGCCGAACGTCGTCCCCGGCTATGCCAATCGAGCGGTGGCACGTTTTGCTGCAAATGCCGCGGTTCATTTCGCCCAGACGGGCCGCTGGTTTCGCCGCTTTGAAGTCACGGGAGTTCCCGTCCGCCCTGCGTTCTTCGCGCTACCCGCGCGGCGCAGCCTGCAGCCCACGCTGCTTGTCTTTGGAGGCAGCCAGGGCGCGCGCGCATTGAATCGCATTGTCTGCGACTCGGCTGCGGAATTACAGCAGCGCATTCCGAATCTCAAAATAGTGCATCAGACCGGGCCTCGCGAGTTCGAAAATGTCTGCCGATTCTTCACGGAAGCCAAACTCAACGTGGAAGTCAGCGCTTTCATCGACGACATGGCACAGAGCTTTGCCGACGCCGACCTGATCGTCTGCCGCTCCGGCGCGTCCACGGTTGCGGAGATTGCGGCGGCGGGCAAGTGCGCTCTGTTCGTGCCATTTCCCGGCGCTGCCGACGATCATCAGCTTCGCAACGCGGAACTGCTTGCCAAGCAAGACGCGGCCATGCTCATTCCAGAGAGCGAATTGACGGTGGAGCGATTTGTGGAGCAGGTGACTTCGCTGATGGCAGACCCGGCGCGAGTTTCGGAGATGGCCGCGAAAGCCCGCGCGCTTGCACATCCTGATGCGGCAGCGCACATTGCGGAGATGGCGTTGAAGGCGATTCGAAGCTAATTACTGCGTCAGGTATTCGCGGATGTATGGGCTGTCAGAGTTCGCGATTTCAGCGGCGGTGCCTTCAAATATTTTGTCGCCGCCCTTCAGTACCAGGAAGCTCGTTTTCGCGTCCCATTCCCAGCCGGGCGGCACCGCTATCATTTTGTTCTGCTTGCGGTCGAAGGCGTGATTCGCCATGATGAACGCATCCTGCAGGCGATGTGTCACCAGCAGTGCGCTGGTCTTGTAAACGTCGCGCTGCTTCACCAGCAACTCCACGATTGTGGTTGAGGTCACGGGGTCAAGGCCCGCGGTGGGCGAATCGTATAGCAGCAGTTCGGGCTCTGCGACAATGGCGCGCGCAATAGCCACGCGCCGCCTCATGCCGCCGGAGAGTTCGGCGGGAAACATATCTACCGTGTGTTCCAATTCCACGAAGCGGAGCGCATCGTCCACGCGCCGGGTAATCTCATCGGGTGGCATCCGCTCTTCACGAAGACGAAAAGAGACATTGTCTTTCACATTCAGCGAATCGAAAAGCGCGCTCTCCTGGAAAACCATTCCAATGCGCTGGCGCAGCGCAAAAAGATCGCGCTCCTTCATTGCCGTCACTTCATGGCCGAGCACCGTGATGCGTCCGCTGTCAGGCTTGATCAGTCCGAGGGCAAGCTTCAGCACCAGCGTTTTTCCTGTGCCGGCTTCGCCAAACAACACCTTGGTCTCGCCGTGGGGCAGCGTGAATGAGAGCTTGTTCAGCACCTGCTTTTCGTCGAAACCAATGGAGACGGCTTCAAAAATAATGACCGGCTCGTGACTGTCGTTTTTCTGATCCATGCGATTCGCTTATGAGAAAGGAAAAAAGTTAAGCAGCAACTGGGTAATGAAGAGATCGGAGATCACCATGACGACACTGGCGGAAACCATTGCCTGCGTGGTGGCGCGACCCACGCCTTGCGTGCCGCCGCGGGCGCTGATGCCGTAGTAGCAGCCGATTGTGGAAATGATGAAGCCGAAGACAAAGGGCTTGAGCAGGCCCATGACGATGTCGCCCTTGCCCAGCGACTGCCAGGCCGTGGACCAGTACTGGTTGCCGTCCAGACGCAACATGAAGACCGCAACCACACCTCCTCCGGCCATGGAAACAAGGTCGGAAATCACGGTCAGCATCATCAGCATAATCACCGTGGAGATCACCCGTGGCGTAATCAGCTTCTTGCTTGGGTCGGTGCCTAGCGCGCGCATGGCGTCAATCTGTTCGGTCACCTGCATGGAGCCAAGTTCGCTGGCCATGCCGGTGGCGCTTCGTCCGGCCACCATCAACCCGGTAAGCACGGGGCCAATTTCGCGCACCATGGAAAGCGATACGAGTTGTCCCGTGAATGAAAGTCCGCCGAATCGCGCCAGCGAGTTCGCACTCTGCAGGGCAAGTACCGCGCCCAGAAAAAAGCCGGTCAGCACAACGATGGGCAATGAGCCTACGCCGATGATGTCTGCCTGTTGAATGGTGTCTGCGACGTAGCGTGGGCTGGAGAAAATGTTGGCAATGGAGTTCCAGGCGAGCAGGGAATACTCCTGCACGGCCAGCACGTTTCTCTTCGCAATGTCAGTCAAAGAAAATCGCATTCGTTCCGGACGCTGCCTCGGCTCTTTCGCCGTGCTTCTTCAACCGACTATATCAAAAAGATACGCGAAACAACTATCCGGCCAGCAGTCGGAGCGGCATTGCCGCGTACCCGGCGTCGTCCGCCGCTAGACGGCTTCACGCTGCCCACGCCGCTTGATCTCTATGTTCAATCGTTTGATCTTCTGGTTCAGCGTGGAGAGCGGCACATGGAATCGCTCGGCTGCCTCCGTCTGGTTCCAGCCGCAGCGCTCCAGCATCGCAGTGATGACCCGGCGCTCGCAATCCTCCACAATTTCAAACAGTGACGCGTCCGGCTTGCTGACAATCAGCGGCAAAGCGTCTCCGCGGCTCACAATGTCTTCAGGGAAGAGGTCAGCGGTGATGACCGGATGCGACGAGAGCACGACGGCTCGCTCGATGGCGTTTTCCAGTTCGCGCACGTTGCCCGGCCATGCATAGTCCATCAAGGCGCGCAACGCATCCGGCGCCAGGGAGCGCTTCGGCCTGTCATTTTCCAGACAATACTTTTCGATGAAATGGTCTGCCAGAAGCTGAATATCTTCTTTGCGATTACGCAGCGGAGGAAGGTCGATGGTGATGACGTTGAGGCGGTAGAAGAGGTCCTCGCGGAATCTGCCTTCCTTCACCGCCTGCCGCAGCTCGCTGTTGGTGGCCGCAATGACCCGCACATCCACCTGAATCTCCTGCACTCCGCCAAGGTGCATGAAGCGCTTGTCCTGCAGTACGCGCAGCAGTTTCGACTGCGTATCCATGGACATGTTGCCGATCTCATCGAGGAAGATCGTGCCCCGGTCGGCCATTTCGAACAGGCCCTTCTTGCTGCTAATGGCGCTGGTGAAGGCCCCTTTGACGTGGCCGAAGAGCGTGGACTCAAGCAGGTCGCTGGGCATGGAGCCCGTGTTGACGGGAACGAAGGGACGGTCTTTGCGTGGCGAGTTAGCATGAATCGCCTTGGCGATCAGCTCCTTGCCGGTGCCACTCTCACCTTGCAACAGAATTGTGGAGCGCGAGGGCGCAACCTGTGCCACCAAGTCGAAGGTGCGCAGCATCAAGTCGCTCTTGCCGATGATATTTTCAAAGTTGTAGCGCTGCTTGAGCTGGCGCTTGAGCTGAATGTTTTCTTCCTGTATGCGCTTGCGTCCGATGGCGGAACGCACGTCGGCCTGCAGCTTCTCGTTCGTCCAAGGCTTGGCGATGAAGTTTGTCGCACCGCCCAAAAGCGCCGCTTTCGCATTGTCGAGCGTGGCGTAGGCGGTCAGCATAATGACGGGGGTTTCGGAATCGCGCTCCAGAATGTCGCGCAGAATTTCCAGACCGTTGCGCCCAGGAAGCTGGAAATCCAGCAGCACAAGGTCCACGGCCTGCGAATCCAGCAGCGCCATGCCCTCTTCGCCGTCTTGCGCGTTGATCACCTCATAACCATCTTCTTCCAGCAGAATCTGCAGCGATTCGCGGATCGCCGCCTCGTCGTCTATGATCAGCACCTTGCCCGCATGAGATAGCTCCGGCGGCGCAGAAGTGCGCTTCACTCCTGCCACATCAGACATGGATAGCCTTTCTCGACATCGGGAATTCCATGAAGAAGCTTGTGCCCTCTCCGGGGCTGCTCTCCACGCGGATCTTCCCGGCGTGTTCCTGAATAATGCCGTACGTGACGGCCAGGCCCAGCCCCGTTCCACCGCTGCCGCCCTGTTTTGGCTGCGTCTTGGTGGTGAAGAACGGGTCGTAAATACGGTGAATATGCTCCGGCGCAATGCCGCTTCCGGTGTCAATCACATGCACCCGCACGCCATGATCATGCGAGGTGCGCACGGTCAGCGTGCCGCCCTGGGGCATGGCGTCTTTAGCATTCAGAAAGAGGTTCAGAAATACCTGCTGCAGTTTGCCTTGATTGCCGTGAATATCCGGCAGCGCAGGCTCCAATTCACCCACTACGCGGATGCGCGCCGTCTTGAACTGGTGCTCCAAAAGGGCCAGTGTGTCATGGATAATGCGATTCAGGTCGACGCTGCCGAACTCAGCGCCGCTGGTGCGCGAAAAATTAAGCAGATTATTCACAATCTCAGAGGCGCGGAAGGTCTGCTTGGTAATCTTGTCCAGCAATTCGGAGCGCTTTTCGTCGCCCTGCAACTGCTTGGCCAGCAACTGCGCGTAGGAGCTGATGACCGCCAGCGGAGTATTCACCTCGTGGGCCACGCCCGCCGCCAGAAGTCCAATCGATGACATCTTGTCGGCCTGTGCCAACTGCCTCTCCAGGTCGATACGCTCGGTGATGTCATCCACGATTACCAGCCGTCCGACCACGGTGAAATCCTTGCTGATCAGCGGCGCAATCGCTACGTTAACAACGCGCGTGTCTCCGGCAGTGGTGCCCAGACGGAACTTGTAAAGATTATGAATGCCGGGATTGTCGCGCACCCGGAAGAACTCTTCACAGAACGGCGGCGGCAGAACCTCGAGAATTGATTTGCCCAGGGCATTCGAGCGCGGCAGCGCGTACATCACTTCCATCTGCGAGTTCCACGACTCGATCTTGTTCTGCAGATCAACCGCGAAGACGCCCACGTTGATGGACTCGACGATGTTTTCGTTGAACTCCTTGAGCCGCTCGTACTCCTGCGCCTTCTCTTCAAGCGAGGCATACAGACGCGCGTTCTGCAGCGCGATTCCGATGTAGCCTGCCAGCGTCTCCAGCAACTCCACGTCTTCGCTTGAGAGGAAGTCGCCTTCACTCGTTTTGCCCAGTCCCAGCATGGCGATGGTGCGGTGCATCACCGTGCAGGGGATGTAATAGTTCAGGTCAAGGGTGCGAATCGCCTGCTGGGCCAGCGGTTCCTCGCGCACCGCCTGGTGGGTGTTGTCATAGAACAGATGGCCTTCGGCAAATTCGGGGCGCTCGCTGCTTAGAAAGCTGAGGTCAAGCCAGCCCGTCTGCGCAATGCCGCTGGATTGGGCCAGCACGAAGCCGCTGCCGTTGTCTCCGGCCAGAAACACCGCCATGCGATCCACCAGCAGCGTGCGTTGAATGCGCTCCAGAATTGCCGTCAGCATCTTGCCCAGGTCGCGCTCGGAGTTTAGTTCGCGGCCAAACTCGATCAGCGTCTTCCGATAGTCGTAGCGCTTGCGATAGAAAAATTTGTCGATGCGCTCCTGCGTCCAGTTCTTGATGGGATCGAAGAGCACGGAGGTGACCACGATGGCCGCAATCAGTCCACCCGGCCCCGCGCTGGGAAAGTTCTTATGGAAGAGCTCGGCTGCCGAGCCGACTGCGGCAAAATACACGGCTGCAATCGTTCCCGCGGCAATCGTGTAGGCCATGCCGCGCTTGAAGATCAGGTCCACATCCATCAAGCGGTAGCGAACGATCGCATAGCCGAAGGTCAGCGGTAGAAACACCAGCGACAGAACGCTGATGCGCATTGCCAGCGTCGGTCCTTTTCCGTAGAGGAACGGAATGACGTAGAACACCGTAAACGGCACCACCGCAAGGAACGTGCCGCGCGTGACCCACTTCATCTGCTGACGCAAAATCGGGGTGCGGGCGCGCTGATACGTGTGCCAGAGCACGAAGGTCGCCGTTAGAAACAGCGCCGCCACGTATCCCATCTGTATCGCGTCGAGGTTCCACAGCAGCAACCCGCTGGGCTCGGCCGCCGTCACCAGCAACACCCAGAAGCTCAACAGCAGCAGCCCCGGCAAGTACACCAGCGGCAGAATCCAGCTTCGCTTTTGAACGAAGGATTTGCGCTCCGGAAAGCTCAACGCAAAGTGCAGGAACATTGCCGGCTGCAACATTCCCGCTACCACGTTGGCCCAGTAGATGGTCCAGTCAAATTGGTTCAGCTTGCCCGTGAACTTGAAGGAGTAAAAGATAAAAGAGACCAGGCAGAAAAGATAGAAATGCCCAGCCTTCGGCGCCGTCCAGCGCCTGAGCAGAACGTACATCCCAATTCCCAGGTACACCAGCGCAATCAGCCGCAGCGCCTGGTTCAGGCTCTTGTCCACCGGCTGCAGAATCACCGGAACGTCCAGGCTCACGTTATCGCGGCTGAGGCCGTAGGAGAGTTTTGTCCAGACTCCGGAGCGGTACATCTGGCGGGCCACGTCGGCGTTGGTGTGAACGGCGTTCCCGCCCACCGAGATCAGTACATCGCCGGCCTTGACTCCGCCAAGGTCGCCGGGACTGAGCGGATTCACCCGCCGTGCCACCATTTGCCCTTGCGACTCCACCCACCAGATGCCGTCCGTGGGCGTTGAAAACTCACGTTCCTTCTCGAAATTGATCCACGCAAACACCACCGCTGTAACTGTCAGCAGTCCGAAGACCACGGCAAAAAAGCGGATTTGAGTTTCCTTGGTCATGGGTGTTCCCGCCGCTGTCCGGGCTGCATCCCTCTCCGGGGCGGAGGTGATCCAAGTCTCTGTTTGCAAGTTGAGTGCCACCTTACCATTCATCATAGATTGCCCAAAGGCGCGAAATATAAGGCTTGTTAGAGATTATACAATCGGAACGAAATCGAAGACTTCCGAATCAGGTACACACCTATGGTTTATGGGATGACGTGGAGGTGTATCGACCCGCGCGTTTTCGGGGCTTGCCATGCCAGCAGCGAAAGCGAAATCAGTCCTGCCAATCTGTTTCTGTACAATGGGTTAGATGGAATTGCCGCTCGAAATTCCGTCCCAAGGAGGATCGCAACTGCCAGAATCTGAGGCTCGCCGATTTCTCCAGCAGCGGGAACTTTGGTTTCCCTGCGGAGCCTATCGGATGCGTTATCTCCGCCTGCCCGCCGTTGAGCCTCCACTGCATGCCTTGCCTGCGTTGGTCTTTGTCCATGGATTAATGGGCTACAGCTTCAGTTGGCGTCATAATCTTGAATTTTTCGCGCAGCATAGGGACGTTTACGCGATTGACCTGCTCGGCGTGGGGCACTCCGACCGGCCTGCGCCGGGTTCCGTGGATTACGGGATGGGGGCTGCCGCATCGCGTCTCACGGATTTTCTGCGCTCGCTCGGCCAATCCCACATTGACCTGGTAGGCACCTCGCATGGCGGAGCCGTTGCCATGCTGGCCGCCAGCCAGGATCGCGCCTCGTCCACTCCGCTCATTCGTAGCCTTGTGCTGGTGGCACCCGCAAATCCTTTTATGACCAATGCGCGCCTGCGCATAGCGCTGTTCCGCACGTCCTTTGGCCGAATGCTACTGCGCAATCTGGCGGCGCGGAGTCGCTTGTTGCGCCGCAAGTCCGTGGGTCGCATGTACGCCCATGCCGCGCGAATTACGGAAGAGACGCGTAGCGGCTATGACGTGAATCTTGCCGACAGGCGCTCCTATGAGTACGCGCTCGAGGTGGTTCGCACCTGGCGCGAAGACATGCAGAAACTCCAGGCCGCACTCGCTTCCATTGCCGACATTCCGACGCTGTTACTCTGGGGCGAGCGGGACCAGGCCGTCTCTTGCAAATCCGGTTTGCTTCTGCAGAAAGTATTCTCCAACGCGCAATATGTCGTGCTGCCGGACGTGGGCCATCTGCCCTACGAGGAAGCTCCCGAAGAGTTCAACCGCATCGTGCTTCGCTTCCTTGAGTCGTAAGACCTGGAATCGTAAGTAGTCGCTCTACGCCACCGCCTTCGAGCCGTGTGGGGCCATGTCATAATGAAATCCTCATGAGCTTGCGCCGGCAGATCGTGGAAGCGCTCCGCGGAGTTGAGCGCGGAGCTTGGGTGCGCTTCTTGGTGGCCCTCTTCGGACTCGCGCTGGCCTTCGCTTCGGCGCTGCTTTCCACCGCTTCGCGTGAGGCGGGAGACGTGCTTGCGACCGCCGTATTCGCCTCTTCCGCGCTGCTGCTCGCCGGAGTGGTTGCCGTCACTACGGTTCCGTACCTGGCACGCCGCGTGGTCGCTCACACCGTCCGCGATGCGCTGAACTACGAGGTCACCCGCGAGGGAATCGTCTATCTCGCGCTCACTCTGCTGATCGCCGTTGCCGCGCTCAACACCGGCAACAATCTTCTCTTCATCGTGGTTGCGGCCATGCTCGGAGCGGTGCTGGTGAGCGGCGTCGTCTCCGCCGTCATGATCAGCGGCCTTGAGATCGAGCTGCACCTTCCTCACCACGTCTTTGCCGGCCAGGGCTATGCCGGAGCAGTGCTGCTCTACAATCGCCGCTGGTTTCCGGCGTTCTCCATCTCCGTGGTGCCTCCGGTGGATAAAGCGTTGCGTTCCGTGTGGCGCTGGCAACGCGCGGAGTTCGTTTATCCCCCGGCGCGCACGGGACGCAAGGCGATTGTCCGCTGGCCCGATTACGCCTTCGTCAAAACCTTCCCTGAGCGTTTAGTGCCGCCCGTATTTGAGCAGAGCGTCTACTTTCCGTTTCTGCCCGCAGGCCATCGTCAGAGCACGGAACTGGACTTCTGTTTTCCTCGGCGCGGACTTTATGCGCAGCGCGGTATCGGCGTTTCCACGCGCTTTCCTTTTTCGTTTCTCTCCAAGACGCGCACCATCGCGCTCGACCGCGAGGTGATGGTGTTTCCTTCCGTTGAGGCCACCGACGAGATGCTCGAAGTGCTGCCGATGATCACCGGAGAGCTGGAAACCAACCAGCGTGGCCGCGGCTCCGATCTCTATCGCATCCGCGACTACGAACCTGAGGACAGCGCCCGTCACGTGGACTGGAAGGCCACGGCGAAATCCGGCGAGTTGAAGGTGCGCGAGTACACGCGCGAAGATGAGCGTCGCGTCTGCATCGTCTTTGATAATCCCGCCGAGGGAGTGCTCGACGAGGCGCATTACGAGCGCGCCATCAACCTGGCCGCATCCATCTCATGGCATTTCTTTCAGGAGAACACCGAGCTCAGCTTTGCCGCCCCGGCGCTGATGGGCACTCCCGATGTGTACGGCTTTCTGGAATACCTTGCCACGGCCGCACCGCGCACCGGGCCGGATTTTCTATCCATGCTCGCTGAGTCGGATCAGTATCACATCGTCATCACGGCATGCCCGCGCGGCCAGATTCCCGGCGCATTGTGGCAGTCGTCCTACGTGCTGTTTGCGCAGGATTAAGAGCAAAGCTCGGTAATGTTATCGATTGTTCTTGGCGGCCTCTGCCGCTTCCGGTTCGTGCGCAAGATAGACGGTTTGCGAGGGGAATGCCAACGAAGTGCCGCAGGCTTCCACAATGTCCATGGTGCGCATCAGCAGGTTTTCGCGCACGGCGGTGAAGTCGTCAAAGTCGCGAGTGAGCACGTAGGCCTGCATCTCCAATTCCAGCGCGCTCTCCGCAAGCCTTGCGAGCCGAATCCATGCCGTTGAGCTCTCCACGCGCGGATGCGCGCGCAGCATCGTAGACACATCGGCCAGAACGCGTTCCAGTTGCTCGCGGCTGGTTTCGTAACGCAGCGGGATCTTGCAGGAGACGCGCATCTTGTCACGGGCGCTGAGGTTCTCCACATTGGCCGTGGCCAGCGAGCCGTTGGGCACAGAGATGAGTCCGCGCTCATAGGTGCGGATGCGAGTGGAGCGCAGTCCGATGTCTTCCACCCTGCCTACGGTATCGCCGACGCGGCAGAGATCGCCGACGCGCATCACGCGATCGGTGAGAATGCTGATGCCTCCGAAGAGATTTTCGATTGTCTTCTGCGCGGCCAGTGCCACGGCGATGCCGCCGATGCCGAGTCCGGCGAGCACCGCGGAAAGATTGAAGCCCGCCAGATACAGAATGCTGAGCATGGCCGTGGTGACCACGCCAATCTTGAGAATGCGATGCAGCAGCAGTGAGAGCGACAGCGTGCCGCGCTCATCAGGGGCAGTCATGCGGCGGCGCAAGCGCCGCGTCCACACGGTGATGAAGTCCCACAGCAACCATGACACGGCGAACAGCAGCGCCGTCCCCTGCACCTTGAGATAGTACTCGCGGAAGAGCAGCGGGACGGTGACCATCCTCATGCCGATGGCGTGCGCAAAGGCCGTGGCGAACAGCAGCACGGGGCCGCGAATGTTGATCCAGATTTCAGAGTTGGCGGCGCGATGATTGATGCGGGCCAGCAACCATGCCGGTGCGCGCAACAGCGTCACCGCGGCTACGCCGGCCAGCAGCGCCACCGGAATGAGCAGCAGAAAAGCCAGCCACACCCACAGCGGAATGGAGAGAATCGTGATGCGCACAAGCATGCGCGGCAGGTGCTGCTCCAACTCATGCGAGCGCACGTCGTTGGCGAGGTCCGCGGTTTTGCTGAGCGTGCTCCAACTGATCAGCCACAGATGACCGCTGTTGCCGTCAGGCACGCGGACGACGAGCAGCGGCAGCTCCTTGCCATTGACGGTGAACTCACCGACGCGCTGATGGTCCGGCTCAAGATGCGGATCGTAGGCGAGGTCGGGATTGTCAGTGATGGTTACGAGGCGTCCCACGTAGGCGTGATCGAGCAGCGCCTTCAAGTCGCTCACCACGCGGGCGGAGTCAACTTCGGATTGCTGGCGGGGAAGCTGAAGATACTCGGCGGCGCGCTCGATATCGCCTTTCTGCGCGGCCTGCATGAATCCGGTGAGAGTGCCGCGCGGCGTGTCACGGCCCAAAGGGTCCACTGCATGGACCGCACTCTGCACGCTGCCGACGCCGTTGGAAAGCGCCCTCAGAACCGATTGGCCGAGCAGCGGAGCACACAGCAGGCTGGTCATCAGCAGAAGGCGAAGGCTGAATTTTACGACTCGCATGATCTCAGGTTACAACCTCGGGCCATCTTGAGGCTAGCCGGAAGAGAGGGAGACGATTGACGAAGTGGGTAATGGTTGAAAGTGGCAAGTTAGTAGATGAGTTAATAGTTGAGCGAGTTTCTAAACGATTGACTGGATATGAACGGGGAGAGGAAGAACGGTTGACTGAATAGCTAATCATTGGAGAAGTTCAGCCTCAAAAGGCAGAGACCCAGCGTTGAAGTCAAAGGTCGAAAGTCAAAGACCCCATCCTAACCGAAAAGCGCGGTTAGGATGGGGCACCCTCAAGTTCTCTTTGCTGCGCTATTTTGTCTCTCGCTTCCAGCGCAAGATTGGTTTGCGGGCGGCGGCAGTTTCGTCCAGGCGCGATAGGCGCGTTGAGCTCGGCGCGTTCTTGATCAGCTCGGGCGTGTCGATTGCCTCTTGTGCGATGGACTTCATGGCGTCAACGAAGAGGTCGAGTTCTTCGAGAGGCTCGCTCTCGGTCGGCTCGATCATGAGCGCGCCGTGTACCACCATGGGGAAGCTGACGGTGTATGGATGGAATCCGTAGTCGATGAGACGCTTGGCGATGTCTCCGGTCTTGATGCCTTGTTTGTTCTGGAGCTTATCGCTGAAGACCACCTCGTGCATGGTGGGCGTTGCGTAGGGAAGTTCGAAGGTGCCTTCGAGCTGCTTGCGCAAGTAGTTCGCGTTGAGCACGGCGTCTTCGGTGGTCTGGCGCAGACCGTCAGGGCCGTTGGCCATGATGTAGGCGAGGGCGCGGACGTGCATGCCGAAGTTTCCGAAGAAGGCGCGGACGCGTCCGATGGATTGCGGACGATTGTAGTCGAGGCTCAAGCGGCCATCAGCGGCTTCAACGACGATGGGCTTCGGCAGGAAGGGCTCGAGATACGCCTTGCAGGCGACAGGGCCGGAGCCGGGACCGCCTCCGCCATGCGGCGTGGAGAAGGTCTTGTGCAGGTTGAGGTGCATGACGTCAACGCCGAAGTCGCCGGGACGGGCCTTGGCGACGAGCGCATTCATGTTGGCCCCGTCCATGTAGAGCAGTCCGCCTTTGCGATGGAGGATCTCGGCAATCTGTGCGATCTGCTGCTCGAAAATTCCGAGAGTGTTGGGATTGGTGAGCATGAGGCCCGCGACATCTTCGTTCATCTGCGCTTCAAGGGCGGCGAGATCGACCATGCCGCGCTCGTTGCTGCGCAGGTTTTCAACTTCATAGCCGACCATGGCGGCAGTGGCGGGGTTGGTGCCGTGGGCGGAGTCAGGGATCAACACCTTTTTGCGCGGATTGCCTCTGGATTCAAGATAGGCGCGCATGAGGAGGATTCCGGTGAGTTCGCCGTGGGCTCCGGCGGCGGGCTGCAAGGTGATGGCGTCCATGCCGGTGATTTCGATGAGTTGATCGGCGAGGGTCTTCATGATGCGAAGCGCGCCCTGCGAAGCCTGTTCGGGCTGGTAGGGATGCGCTCCGGCGATGCTATCAAGACGGGCGACGACTTCATTGACGCGCGGATTGTACTTCATGGTGCAGGAGCCGAGCGGATACATACCGTGATCCACCGCGTAATTCCAGGTGGAGAGGCGGGTGAAGTGGCGGATGATTTCGATCTCGCTGACCTCGGGAAGATCGGCGGGTTCGGCGCGCAGGGCGGAGCCGAGTTCGGCGGCGGCATCAATGGCAGGCACGTCGAGCTGGCGCAGGCGATACGCCTTTTTGCCGGGCGAGGAGTGCTCAAAGATGAGGCCTTCGTTTTGCGAGATGTGAGTGGTGACCTTCTTGATATCTGCATTACTCATGCTTTCACCTCGCTAACGGATATCGCTGCAACTTCTTTCGCGGCGGCGTCAACGGCGGTTTTGGATGTAAGTTCGGTGGCGCACCAGACGGCGGCGTTGCCGAGTTCGGGATAGAACTTGCGGAGAGGGAAGCCTCCGATGATTTTGTTCCTGGCGGCGAGGCGGTGCGAAATTTCGTAAGCGTCTTCGGTGGTTTGGAGAACGAATTCGTTGAAGCGCGGCGCGCCGTCGAAGAGAACCTTTGCTTTGGCTCCGAGGGTCTTGCGGGCGTAGGCGGCCTTGGCGAGATTCTGTTCGGCGAGTTCCTTGATGCCGTTGCGTCCGTAGACATCCATGTAGATGTTCACCATGAGGGCGATGAGCGCCTGATTGGTGCAGATGTTGGAGGTCGCTTTCTCGCGGCGGATGTGCTGCTCGCGGGTGGAGAGGGTGAGAACGAAGCCGCGCTTGCCATTGCGGTCCGTGGTCTGGCCGACGAGGCGTCCGGGAATCTGGCGGATGAATTTTTCGCGGGTGGCGATGACTCCGGCGTAGGGACCGCCGTAGCTGAGAGGGACGCCGAAGGATTGCGCTTCGAGCGAGACGATATCGGCCTCGGCAGGCGGGCGCACGATGCCGAGCGAGAGCGCCTCAGCAATGGAGACGACGAGCAGCGCGCCTTTGGCGTGGACAACGTCGGCAATGGCGGCAACGTCTTCAATGGTTCCGAAGAAGTTGGGCGACTGGATGAGGACGCATGCGGTCTGCGGAGTGATGGCCTTGTCGAGGGCATCGAGATCGACGCGTCCGGTTTCGGTGAATGCAACCTCGGTGAGCGGCAGGCCTTGATATTTGGCGTAGGTGGCGATGACCTCGCGATACTCAGGGTGGACGCTGCGGGCGAGGATGGCTTCGCTGCGTCCGGTGACGCGGATGGCCATCATGACGGCCTCAGCCGCGCCGGTTGAGCCGTCATACATGGAAGCGTTGGCGACCTCCATGCCGGTGAGTTCGCAGATCATGGTCTGGAACTCGAAGATGGCTTGCAGGGTGCCCTGCGCGATCTCCGGCTGATAGGGCGTGTAGGCGGTGAACCACTCGCCGCGCGAGATGAGCGAATCGATGACGAGCGGACGGTAGTGGTTGTAGGCTCCGGCCCCGAGCATGATGTCGAATCCGGTGGCGTTCTCATCGGCGCGGGCGCGGAACCATTCGACGATCTCACTTTCGGCCATTTGCGGAGGAATGGCGAGGTCGCGGGTGAGGCGGAACTCGGCGGGAATGGGCGCGAAGAGTTCGTCGATGGACTTGACGCCAATGGTTTTCAGCATCTGCTGGCGTTCGGCGGGAGACTTGGGAAGATAACGCATGATGATTCGTCCTGATTGCTTGGGCCGCGAAAAAGCGGCAGTTCGTTATCGCAAGAAGCGCTGAGCCTGGATCACTGGTTGAAATGCCTCTGTGGCGTACGCGAGATTTGAGCGGTATAGGGGTTCTTCGCTGCGCTCAGAATGACAGCATAAACACACAGCTCAACTGCCCGCGCTATTGTTCCTCGGCGATGAATTTTTCGTAGTCGGCGACGGAGAGAAGCGTGTCGGCTTCCGAAGGGTTGGTGAGGGTGAGCTTCACCATCCAGGCGGAGTGAGGTTCGGAGTTGACCTTCTCAGGCGAGGTGGCGAGCTCCTCGTTGATGGCCGTGACGGTGCCTGAGACCGGAGCATAGAGATCGCTGACGGCCTTGACCGACTCGACGGTTCCGAAGCTCTTGCCAGCCGTGAGCTCCGCGCCGACCTTGGGCAGTTCAACGAAGACGATGTCGCCGAGCGAGTTCTGCGCGTGGTCGGTGATGCCGATGGTTCCGGTGGTGCCCTCGAGTGAAAGCCACTCGTGCTCTTTGGTGTACTTGAAATCCGGCGGATAGGCCATTGTGATCTCCAGAAATTGATTGCCTGACGGCGACGTAAAAGACGGTTTCCACAAAACAAAGTGAACTTTGAAATTGTATTCCAAAGAGCAAGAGCAAGGACAAGTGAAAGGTCAACGGACCCACATCTGCTGAAAGCGGCAGATTGGGGCACCGAAGGGCAGAGTCAACTTCCCCAGCCCCACTCAAGCCAAAAGAGGGCTTGAATGGGCCACCCGCCCGTGTTCCTGCTACTGCGCCGCTTTGACAACCTTGGGACGCTTGTAAAACGGCGTGGGCACTACTTTGCACTTTACTACCTGCGTGCGAACTTCTACGCCCAACTGGGTGCCTTCGGCGGAATGCGCTAAAGGGACGTAGGCGAGGGCGATGTTCTTCTTCAAGAATGGCGCGGGCGAGCCGCTGGTGACGCAGCCGATGGGGGCGCCATGCCGGTCGAGCACCTTGTAGCCATCGCGCGGAATGCCACGCTCGACGGCTTCGAGGCCGACGAGAATTTTTTCCAGTCCGTGTTCTTTCTGTTTGGCGAGGGCGGACTGGCCGATGAATTCGTCTTTTTCCATCTTGAGGAAGCGGTCGAGGCGCGCCTCCCATGGGGTGATGGCGTCGGAAATTTCGTGGCCGTAGAGCGAGAGTGCGCCCTCAAGGCGGAGGGTATTGCGTGCTCCGAGGCCGCAGGGCAGGATGCCGAACTCTTTGCCGGCGTCGAGCAGGGCGTTCCAGACGCGGATGCTGGTGGGTTCGTCGCTGGGGATGTAAATTTCGAAGCCGTCTTCGGCGGTGTATCCGGTGCGGGCGATGAGAGTGTTGGGCAGGCCGCAGACGGTGCCGTGGGTACACCAGTAGAACTTCACCTGGGTGAGATCGGCGTCGGTGAGCTTTTGCAGGGTGCGCCAGCCGTTGGGGCCCTGAATGGCGATCTGGGTGAAATCATCGCTGAGATTTTCGACCTTGCAGTCGAACCCGCGGGCGGCATCGCTGACCCACTGGAAATCTTTCTCGCGGGTTCCGGCATTGATGACGAGCAGGTAATCGGCGTCTCCGAGGCGGTGAACGATGACGTCATCGACGAAGGTTCCGTTGGGATAGAGCAGGGCAGAGTACTGGGCCTGTCCGATGGCGAGGCGCGAGGCGTCGTTGAAGGTCATGTGCTGGACGGCCTGGAGCGCCTGCGGACCGTGGAGGCGGATGTCTCCCATGTGGCTGACGTCGAAGAGACCGACGGAGGCGCGGACGATCATGTGCTCGGCGATGAGTCCGCCAGACGAACGCTGCGAGTTGGCGGGATATTCGACGGGCATGTCCCAGCCGTTGAAATCGACCATGCGTGCGCCTAGCTGGCGGTGGGCGGAATTGAGAGCAGTTTTGCGGACGACGGATTCGGTGGTGGAGGACACGAGAAATAACCTCTCTTGTTAGCCAAAATGCGAGCTTCGCAGCCGGGTACGCGGCGGAAAGCGCGCCGCTCCGGCTGCGGGCGCTCGGCTCCGGCTGCGGGCGCTCGGCTCCGGCTGCGGGCGCTCGGCGAACCTAGAAAGTTAACACGCGGGGAAGTGCGCAGGCAATGCAAGGGGACGGGAGTTGCATGAAGAGAGAATGAGAGTTAGAGTGCGCCCATGGCTCAAAGATTCCGATGCGTGGTTTGCGAAGAAGTGGAAGAGAGATGCAAGTGCGACAAGTACTGCTATCTCTGCAATAGCGAGCATGATGTCCGGCTGGTGGACGATGGCTGCTTTTACTGCCTGGAGTGCCGCGAGGCGTGCGACTACCTTCCTGAGGGCAAAGACATACAGCACGAGAATTAGGGATAGGGGCTTGCCCGCTGACAAAATCAACCGCGTGGGTCGACAGCCCACCCTCCGTCGAAAGAAGCTTCGCAGCCGGGTACGGGCCAGAAGATGGCCCTCCGGCCGCGGGCGCTTCGATTAGAAGTTAAAGACGAGGCCAGCGCGAATGACGCGGGTTCCCTGCACGAGGTAGACGGTGGTGCCGTCAGCGCTGAGGATGGGACGGTATCCCTGGGCGAGCAGGTTGCGAACATCCACCAGAGCCTCAAGCCCGTTGGGAAGCAGGTGCATGGCGGGGATGGGCTGGCGGATGAAAAAGCTCAGGTACGGGTCGGTCTGTCCGGCGGAAGCGTTGAACATATCTACCGGGGTGAGGCTGTTTCCACTGAGCCACTGGTAGCTTGCAATGACCTTAGTTTTGGTGCCGGGCGCGGTTCCGGAGAGCTTGGCGGCGGCGGCGTGGCGCTTGGTGGTGACCAGAGAGGTTGCCGTCTGGCTGACGGCGATGAGGCTTTCAGGGGCCGTGAGAGCGCCGGCATAGGAGTAGTCAAGAGTCGCATCCATGCCGTGGGCGACGGGGTGCGAGTAGACGGCTCGCACGCCCTGAGTACGGAAGTTGCCGCCGTTGGTGGTGAATGTTCCGGAGAAGGGATCGCTGATCAGGGCGTTGGTGTCAGAGGTGAAGCTGGCGCCGGTTCCGGTGAGGGCGGCGTTGTGAACCATATCCGAGAAAACTGCGAGCTGAATCTTGTTGCTGCCGAGGCGCTGCGATATTGAGATTTCGTGGTGGGCATCGCGCTCAACGTACTGGCCCATGGGGGTGACGGTGACGCGGGGATTGCTCTCACTGAGATCGGCAGGTGAGGTGTCATAGCCTTTGGCAGCGCGCAGGCTGGGCTGGCTGGTGGCGTAGCGGTACTGCAGGATGGTGTTCTTGCCGGGGTGGGCGCTGACGGTGGCAAAGGGACGGATGCTGGTGGCGCGTTCGCGGAACTGCACCATCTGCGTTTCCTGTCCGTAGTCGAGTTCCAGGTACTCGCCAAAAGTCATGGTGTTGGCGACCGAGAGCGCCAAGGCCTGGATGGCCGGCTGATCGGGATTGAGCGATGCAAAGTGCTTGGCGGTGATGGCAATCTCAGGGAAAGAGCCGTCCGCCATCTCACGCGAGTATGCGGCGCGAAGCACTGCACTGGGATTGGTGGCGCTGCCGACTTCGCCTCCGAGCGACCATCGGGCGGGCGTGAGGTTCCTCTTGCCAAACACGGACTGCTCGACCTGGAAGTTGGTGCTGGAGGAGTTGAACTGGTCGTCACTGCTGGAGATGAATGAAACTCGCGCCTTGAGTACGCCGTCGCCGCCATTCTCACCTTTTTGCACTACCACCAGCGGCTTGTCATCGGCGAGGCGGAGAATGGGGCGATTTGCCATGGAACGGAGCGCCCATCGCCAATCATCGTCGCTTTCCGCAGAGGACTTATGCTTGGGGACGAGCTGGATGGCCTCAAACAGGGTGTTGAGCGTGAGGTTGAGCAGGACGTTGGCACCGGGCTGAAGGTGGATGCGTTCGCGGATGGTGGGCAGAAAACTGGGTGCGGTGACCTTGACGCTATAGAAGCCGGGGAGCAGGCCAGCGATGGCGAATGCGCCCTTGGTGTCAGTCAATACGGTTTGAGCGCGGGCAGCGGAGTTGGCGACAATTTCAACCACTGCGCCCATCTGGGGCACGCCGGAGGTATCGCGAACGGTTCCGGTGATGACGCCGGGGCTGACGGAAGCGGACGCGCCAACGCAGAGGAGCAGTGCAATCGCTACTATCCCGAGCTTATGCGTCATGCAGCCTCCCTAAGGAGCGGACCGTTGTGAGCAGGCGATGCGGGCCTGACCGCGACAACGAATGCCAACCGCGAATAACGTGCCAAATTGGCACGCCAGCATTATAGGAAAATTCTACCCTATTCGACCTGAAAACGGGCTGAAGGATTAATGGTCTGCTTTGTCACCTCATCATTTACGGTGATTTTCAGACTATACAGGCCCGGTTCGAGGTTTGCCAAAGGCATGGACTTTTCGATGGTGATCTGGTCGCCGGTGTTGCCATAGACGGCGGAAGCTTCATCGGCGTGCAGCACGGACTTGTTGGTCTGGATGTTCACGACGTCATAGCTGATGCTGCCGCGAGTGCGTTTGGTCTGCTGGTCCGTTTGCAATCCATAGACCTGCAGGTAGATGTTGAGGCGCTGGGCGCGCTTGAAGCTGGCCGGTTTACCGTCAGCGGCATCGACGCGGGGACGGACCTTGGTATCACCGATGATGAAGCTGCCGGAACCGATGTTCTTGGCCGGAACGCGCTCCATGATGTCAGCCAGGATAAGAGATGAAGACGCGAGCTTTTCGTCGTCGAACTCTGGAACGCGAATGGAGCGTACGAGAGTTCCCACGCGGTCACCATTCACGTCTTTCACGGCGACATCGATTTTGTACATGCCGGGCTTCAGTGGAATGGCCTTCCAGTAAATCTGGGAGGTGAGCAGCGCTTTTTCCAGCAGATCGTTGGGTTCGTCAACGCCCACGGTGTCTTCAAAAGTTGCGGCGACGCGTCCGGTGATGGTGGAGATGCGGCCAAAGATGTTGATGGCGGCACGCTGGATGCCTTCCTTCTGGAGGAAGGTCATGTCCTTGGTTTTGACCTGGATGGTGATGGGCACGAGCACGGTATCGGCGGTGACCTTCACGAAATCCGAGCGCATGTCAAAGGGCATGAGGTTGTAGCGAATCTTGGTATTGACCTTCTCCTCAAGATCCTTGAACTTGATGGGCGGCGGGGAGGTGAGCTTGGCATAGCGCTCGATGGCGTCAAATTGCTTGTTGCCGCCGTTCAGGGGGCCGGTTCCGCCGGGAGTTCCCATCATGCGGTCGGCGCGGCTGCCACGGCCCATCTGCTCATTCATGGTTGCACCGGCACCGGGAGTGTGGAGCAGCGCGTCCTTCTCATTGGGATCCGTGGAGATGTGGTAATCGTTGCACTGGCAGGTGTCTACGAACTCAATGATGACCTCATTGCCGATGCCTTCAAGATAGCGATAACGCCAGCGCTCGAACGGGAATGTAGAAGTGGAACCGCCGCCTTCACTCTGGTCGCGCTGATAGTTTCCGCCGGAGGGATGGGACTCAATTTCATCGGCTGGACCCCAGACGATGTAGACGCGCCCACGATCAGTTCTCCAGCCGGGGATGCCGGCGGCGAAATGTTCATTGGCGTACTGGATGCGGCGATAATGCTCTTCGCGGAATTCGTTCTCCTCGGTATCAGGAGTAGGGTCACGGCGGAGCCAGAATTGCTCGATAAACTGGTCGCGTTCCTCATCGGTTCCGAGAAGTTTGAAGGCCTGCTCTTCTTCGGGAGTGATGATGTAACGGACGTCCTGGTCAAGCCAGTTCTGGTATGTCTTGCTGACTTCCTTTTTGAAACTCTTGAGGCGCTCTTTGCGTTGCTCGGTGTTTAGTTCCTTGGATTCGGCGGGAGCTTCCTTCCTGGTTTTCTTCAGATCCTTGAGGGAAATGCCTTCATCCTTTTCCGGCGCTGTATCCTGCGCGAGGAGTGGTGAGGCCAGCAAGGCGGCTGCCGCTAAAACCAAGAAAATATGACGTGATGGGAAAAACCGCATGGACAGTCTCGCTCCTGAGAACCTTTTGGGGCTTTACAGATTGTAAGTATTAGGAGGAAGCAAGGCAAGGTTGGATTCAGAGGTGGCTGGAGCGTGCGATGGACGGCTAAGAGGATGGCAATCCTGAATATGAGGGGTGGGATTCCAAGTGCTTTGGCAAGATGAAGATGATAGCCTCGGTTTACAATCAAGTTTATCTGCGGGACGGGTTGCGGCGGCGATCAGGGCGAATGCCGGTTCTGTGCCGACAAGACGCTTCGCAGCCGGGTACGCGGCCAACTGAAGGCCCTTCCGGGCCGGATGGAACTTTGAAGGTGCGCTATCCGTATGAAGGATGGGGCGCGAATTTATGAATTCCGACCGCTGCACGCCCTGCGAGTCTGCGTGGAATGCGGACTATGAACGAGGACCGATGAAAACCTGGAAGAAGGTATCGCTTGCTGTCGGTGGAGTAGTTCTGGTGGCGGGAGCTGTCGCTTTCGGCGTCTACCAGAGCCGCAAAGGAGTGGTTGAGGTTCAGACGGGCAAGGTGTCTCGTCAGGAACTGACTGCGCTGGTTACGGCGTCGGGCGAAATACGTCCCAAGACGTTTGTGAACGTGGGCGCCAACGCCATGGGCAAGATTGTGAAGCTCAATGTGAAAGAGGGCGATCACGTGGTGAAGGGGCAGATGCTGGCGCAGCTTGAAAGCGTGCAGTCTGCCGCCGACGTGAACGCGACCCAGGCCTCGCTGACAGCGGCTGAGGCTGATTACTCGGCAGGCGTGGAGACGCTGAACAGCAACATTGCCGATCTGGACCGTGCCAAAGCCGATCTGGAGCAGAAGCTCTACGACTGGAAGCGCGCGGAAGGCTTGTACAAAGACCAGCTCATCGCGAAGAAGGATTACGACGCGGCCAAGAACTCGTACGAGTCGGCAGTCTCAGGATTGAGCATGGCGAAGGCGCGGATTGCGCAATCGAGAGCCGCGGCAGAGGCGTTCAAGCGGCGCATTGCGGTACAGAAGGCGAATCTCGTTCACTTTGCCGACGTGCTGAGCAAGACGGAGTATCGCGCGCCGTTTGACGGCGTGGTGACGAATCTGCCGGTACGCGAGGGCGAGACGGTGGTGATGGGCATCCAGAACTCTCCGGGGTCGGTGTTGATGACGCTGGCGGATACTTCGGTGATCACCGCCGAGGTGAAGGTGGATGAGACCGACATTGTCAACGTGAAGTTGGGACAACCGGCAGAGGTGAGCATTGACGCCATTCCGAAAAAGAAATTCAAGGGCACGGTGACCGAGATCGGCGACCAGGCGCTGCTGCGCTCGACGGGCGTATCGACCTCGCAATCGACCGGAAGCACGCAGGAGGCGAAGGATTTCAAGGTAGTGGTCACGCTGGCGGAGGTTCCGGAAGGATTGCGGCCGGGACTTTCCACGACGGCGAAGATTACGACGGCGAATAAAGCAGGCGTGCTCTCGATCCCCATTCAGGCACTGACGATTCGGCAAAAGGGCGACCTTGCTCCGAAGAAGAAGTCAAAGGACAAGGATGCGGTACAGGCGGCGGAAAAGCCTGAGAATATGAAGGCCGCCAAGGAAGAAGTGCAGGGCGTGTTCGTGATTCGCGAGGGCAAGGCGCAGTTTGTGCCAGTGCAGACCGGCATTACGGGAACCACGGATATTGAAGTGGTTGACGGTCTGAAAGAAGGCGACGAGATTGTGACCGGAAGCTACAAGGTGCTGCGAACCCTGAAGCCCGCTGCCAAGGTGAAGATCAACAACGTGGCTCCGAAGAAGGATGATGAAGACAAGTCGTAATCGGGTTGGGCGTAATCGGTAAAGCAGTGGGACTGAGCAGCAGGGGAGAATAGACGGAATGGCAACGCAGATCGCAGACATTGGACAGCCACCGAAGGCGCCGCCGCCGGAGTGCATCATCTGCACGCAGGACCTTTGGAAGACATACGACATGGGCAGCGAGCAGCAGGTAAATGCACTGAGCGGAGTGGATATCTCCATCAACCGCGGTGAGTATGTTGCGATCATGGGGCCGTCCGGTTCGGGAAAATCGACACTGATGAACCTGATCGGCTGCCTGGATACTCCGACGAAAGGCGTGTACTGGCTGAACGGGCATCTGGTGAGCGAACTGGATGACGACGAACTGGCGCGCATCCGCAACAAAGAGATTGGTTTCGTTTTTCAGACGTTCAATCTACTGGCGCGGGCATCGGCGCTGCACAATGTGGAACTGCCGCTGATCTACGCGGGAGTATCGAGCGAAGAGCGGCTGGAGCGCGCACGGCAGACGCTGATCAGCGTAGGCATGGGCGAGCGCATGAATCATAAGCCAAACGAACTCTCAGGCGGACAGCGGCAACGTGTGGCGATTGCGCGGGCGCTGGTGAACAAGCCTTCGATTATTCTTGCCGACGAGCCGACGGGCAATCTGGATACGAAGACCGGAAACGAGATCATGGCGCTCTTCGACGAACTGCACGCCAAGGGAAACAACATTGTTCTGGTGACGCACGAGCACGATATCGCCGAGTTCGCGCACCGCGTGATTCATATTCGCGACGGCAAGGTTGCGGGCGATGAGAAGACGGCGAGAGCGACAAGCTAAGGTTTCAAGGCTTCAGATGTTGAGTCCCTCGGCTGCGGTCGGGGGATTTTCATTACGCGTGTTATCTTTCCCTCTACTTTCCTTATTGACCAGGTGGGTCTCAAATGGAGCCAGAATACCGGGAGCTAGATGATCGCGAGAGGGAGATACTCGAAGCGTTGTTAGAGGCTGAGTTTCCGGGTGGTCAAGAGTGGAGGGAGCAACTGGCTTCGATGACTGTCAAGCAGATCATTGAAGATGGTACGCTGAGCCTGCGCTGCGACTCCGGCCCTCCATTGCCGACCAAGTATCTGAAGCTCGGGACTGAAGGCGTGTGCAAAGACGGGGACGGCGGGATGATCGCGATATTACTTCACGCGGACAAGAACGGATTTCTATCGATGCTTGAGATTCTAAAGTACGATGGGACGCCGATCTTAAAGCCTCCTTCTGCCGCCGAAATGGAAATATTTTGAATTTGTTTTCCAATCCGATGGATGAGGCGGCGGAGGCTTCTGACCGGACTCGGCCGCTGGCGGAGCGGATGCGTCCGCGCGACCTGGATGAGTTCGTGGGGCAGGAGCATATTCTGGCTCCGGGCAAGGCCTTGCGGGTGCAGATTGAGCACGACGATATTGGCTCGATTCTGTTCTGGGGACCGCCGGGAGTGGGGAAGACGACGCTGGCGAAGATCATTGCGCGGCGTACGAAGGCGGAGTTCGTTGAGTATTCGGCGGTGATGGCCGGGATCAAAGAGATCAAGCAGGTGATGGTGGAGGCCGAGCGGGCCAAGCAATACGGCACGCGGACGATTGTTTTCATCGATGAGATTCACCGCTTCAACCGGGCACAGCAGGACGCATTTCTGCCCCACGTGGAGCGGGGCAACATCCGGCTGATTGGGGCGACGACGGAGAATCCTTCGTTTGAAGTGAACTCGGCGCTGCTGTCGCGCTCACGGGTGTACACGCTGAATCCGCTGACCGAAGAGCAGATCGTTCTGCTGCTGGAGCGTGCGCTGGTGGACGAGGAGCGCGGGCTGGGTGGGTTGAAGCTGACGGCCAGGCCAGAGGCGCTGGCGCGGATTGCGGCGTACTCCAGCGGGGATGCTCGCTCTGGATATAACGTGCTGGAGATTGCGGCGACGCTGGCGGTGGAGGCGGCTGGTGCTGGGAAGGTCGGGTACGCGGCAACGAACGCCGCTCCGGCCGCTGGCGCCGGGGCCGTGGAAGCGGCCGGCGAGAGGGTTATAAATCAGGCACAGGTGGAAGACGCTTTGCAGAGGCGGGTACTGCGCTATGACAAGGCGGGCGAAGAGCACTACAACCTGATTTCAGCGCTGCATAAATCGGTGCGCAACAGCGATGTGGATGCGACGCTGTACTGGCTGGTGCGGATGCTGGAGAGCGGAGAAGATCCGCTGTACCTGGCGCGGCGGATTGTGCGCATGGCGGTGGAAGATATCTCGCTGGCCGATCCGCACGCGCTTGAGATTTGCATGGCGGCGCGGGATGCGCTGGATTTCATGGGGCTTCCCGAAGGTGGGCTGGCGCTGGCGCACGCGGCGGTGTATCTGGCGATTGCGCCGAAGTCGAATGCGCTGTACAAGGCTTATGGAGCGGTGAAGCGCGACGTGGAAGAGACGGCGGCAGACCCGGTTCCGCTGCACTTGAGGAACGCTCCGACGAAGTTGATGAAAGAGCTTGGGTATGGTGAGGGCTACAAGTACGCGCATGATTTCGACGAGAAGGTTACGGATATGGAGTGTCTGCCGGAAAATCTGAAGGGCCGGCAGTGGTACTATCCCACCGAAGAAGGTGTGGAGAAACGGATTCGCGAGCGGCTGGCGGCGCTGAAGGTGGCGAAACAACGGATGCAGAAGTAGTTCGGGAGACGTGAGATGAAGCGGCCTCGGATTTCTCGGATCATTGCGCTGTTGCTTGTGGTGCTGGCTGGAGTGTGGTTCTGGGCGCGCCCGCTGAGCTTTTTCAATCAGTACATCCATCTGCGGGGCTGGCTGGACGGGACGGAGAGCCGCTGGGTTGAAGTCGATGGCTACCGCATCCACTACAACGTGCTGGGGCCGAATTCCGGTCCGTCGGTGGTGCTGGTGCATGGACTGGGCGGACGCGCCGAGGACTGGCAAAAGCTTTCCGCGTACTTTGCCAGGGTCGGCTATCACGTCTACATGCCCGACCTGCCGGGTTTTGGACGCAGCGACAAGCCTAAGGACTTCTCCTACTCAGTGCGTGACCAGGCGGCGATACTGGTTGGGTTTCTCGATGAGCTGGGAGTGGAGCAGTTCGAACTGGGCGGATGGTCGATGGGTGGATGGATCGCGCAGCGCGTCGCCGTCAAATATCCGGACCGGGTGCGGCGTTTGATCCTGATCGACAGCGCCGGGATTGCGGAGTATCCGGCGTGGGATACCCGGCTGTTTACGCCCACTACGCCCGCTGAACTGGATGAGCTGAACGCGTTGTTGATGCCGAATCCGCCTTCGGTTCCGGGGTTCATAGCGCGGGACATGCTGCGCGTCTCAAAGCAGAATGCGTGGGTGGTGCAGCGTTCGCTGAAGGCGATGCTGAGCGGCCATGATGCCAGCGAAGACATGCTGCCATGGCTCAAGATGCCGGTGCTGGTGGTTTGGGGCGACGAAGACCACATCTTTCCGCTGAGCCAGGGCGAAAAGATGCAGCGTCTGATTCCAGAAGGAAAGCTGGAACGGTTTGCCGGTTGCGGTCACCTTGCTCCCGAACAGTGCGCCAGCCAGATAGGTCCGAAGCTGGTGGAATTCGTGATTCATTGAACTCCACCAGCTTCAGCGCGCAGGTTAGCGCTTGGTGGTGAACTCCTCTACGCGGCTTCGGGCTTCGGTTCCGGTGCCCTCGCCCTGGCCGGAATCTACTGTGTAGTAGTAAGTGGTGCCGGGGCGCAAGTGCTCGATTTTCACGCGATGAGTGATGCCTTCACCGTTCTTGCTGTCCGCGTAAGGCGACTCGGCCATCTGGCTAAGCCGATTGCGATCTGTGCCGTAACGCACCACGGAACTTCCTCCGGTGTCCGTGGACCAGGCGACGGTGGCGGAAGAGTTTCCGACGGACTCCACATCAGGGCCATGAGTGATTCTCTCCGCGGGCGCATGATGATCATGATTATCGGCCATTGCCCCGGCTTGATGATCGGCATTGTTCTGCTGATCGGGATTGTTCTGGTGGTCGTCGTGCGATTGTGCGATTGCCAACCCACTCAGCAATAGAGCAGAGATCAGCAGCAAACTGAACTTCTTCATAACTCCTCCGGATCGATTAAAGACTGGTGTGCGCAAAGGGATAGAGTCCGGAGCGGAGCGGGGTGTTGCCTTGGGGGGGAGTTACTTCAACTTAAACAACTTGATAGGAAGGCGCTTGGCATAGCCATCGAAATCTCGGTCCAGGGTGAAAATGGACCAATCCCGGCGCGCCGCAGTTGCACAAATCAAGTAGTCAACGATGCTCCCTGAGATCCCTTTGGCTCGGCAGGTGTTGCTCATGCGTGCCGCTTCCTCATAATCTTCCGTCTCCAGGCGGACGTTGGGGAAGGCTTGGAGCAGTTTACGGAGCCGTTCAAAGTGTGAAGGTTCGCGCAGCCCACCTAGCATCTCCTGCCGGACCACGCCCAGCAATTGGGCGCGCCCATCCGAAGCTATTTCTCCCAGCGAGTTGAGTAGGGAGCGTTGCTGCAGGTTGAGAGCTGTTACCGAACGTCTGTAAGCCAGCGACCAGACTGTCGTGTCCACGAGTACGTTCACGCGCGTTTTGCCTTACGCTCGGCTTTATAGTCGTAGGCCGGATCGAAGTCGAAAGTGCCGAACGCCTGGATAGCCTGCTGCCTCTTGTGAAAGCGAATGTACTCGTCCAGCGCAGCGGTGACGGCGGCTCTTTTCGTCTTGTGGCCACCGAGTTTCTGTGCCGCTTCAATCAGCTTGTCATCAAGGGCGAGGTTCGTAGCCATTGTGTACTCCTATGTGTGACATTATACACAATCTGTCAACTCACCGGCTCCTCTGTCTTTGCGCTTCGTAGAGCAGGATGCTGGCGGCGATGGCGGCGTTGAGGCTTTCTACTTTGGGCGAGTGGGGGATGAGAATGGCGTCGTCGGCGCGGTCAAGCAGGGCGCGCGGGACTCCCTGGCCTTCACTGCCGATGAAAATTGCGGTAGGGAGGGTGAGGTCAATCTCATGCACGGGGCAGCCGTTGTGGCTGGAGGTGACGGCGAGGCGGAGTCCGTGTTCTTCGATGGCGGTGAGGGCTTTGGCGGTGGAGAGTTTGACGCAGGGGAGGCGAAAGACCGATCCGGCTGAGGCGCGGGCGACCTTGGGATTGGCCGCCGAAACGGTGCCGTCGGTGGAGAGCACGCCGCTGGCTCCAAAGGCTTCGGCGCTGCGGAGGATGGTTCCGAGGTTGCCGGGATCTTGAAGACCGGCGCAGCCGAGGATTAGCGGCGTGGTGGTGAGCGGGGCGTCATCGTTGGACGCGCGAGAGGGGCGGAAGAGATCTTCGAGCGTGGAGGCGAGCGGGTAGACGAGGGCGGCTACGCCTTGCGGAGTCTCGGTGGCGACGGCGCTCTGGAAGATATCATTGGGCAGGAGAATGGTTTCCGTGGCGTGGCCGAGCTGCGGAAGCAGACGGTTGGCGCGTTCGCGGCCTGATTCGGAGAAGAAGACGGCGCGCAGACGCAGGCCGCTGCGGATGGCCTCCTCGACAAGCTTCACGCCCTCAATGGCGACCGACCCGTCCTCGACGGGAGTGGCCTGGACGAAGGCCTTGCGAAGATCCTTGACGAGCGCGTTCTGGCGGCTGGAGATGGCTCGGAGGCGTTCGTGCGGCGGATTGGATGAGGCCTGGGACATGTTCCTCCGATATTATGTGTACGGCTTCAGGGTCGTGCGGTCAACTCAGGGTCGGGTACGCGGCGAATGCTGCCGCTCCGGTCGCTGACGCTGGGGCGGGTAACGGGCCAACAGACGCCGCTGCCGGCTGCGGGCGCTCGGCCCTTCCGGTCGCACACGCCCGGTTGTAGAATTGGAATACCAGCATGGGACATGATAACTCCCAAGGCAAGGTGCCGAACGATGCGGCGCGCCAAGGGAGTTGTGAGTTAACCTTGTTCGTGGATTTATCTTGTATAAGGTTCGCTGGTTTGAGCCTGGAAGACGAGGTACAACGGGTGCGCCCGGAGATCATCAAAATTCATGCAGTTGAGCCTGAGCCGTCACTTGTGAACTATGTGGCGGATAGAATTCGCCAAGGCAGCGTGGTCGGAATGCCGACCGACACGTTTTACGGTCTGGCCGTGGACCCCTACAATCTGCACGCGGTTGAACGCGTGTATGAGATCAAAGAACGCGGACGTCACAAGCCTCTGTCTCTGCTGATTGAGAGCGTGGAGCAGGCTGAGGAGCTGGCTCACGAGCTTCCGGATGAGTTCTTTCTGCTGGCCGACAAGTTTTGGCCGGGTCCGCTGACGATCATTGTGCGGGCGGCTCCGCGGCTGCCGCTGAAGGTGACGGCAAACTCGGGCAACATCGCGGTGCGCATGCCGGATTCGGCGGTGGCGTTGGCCGTGGTGAGGGCTCTGAAGTGTCCCATTACGGCAACGTCGGCAAACCTGGCCGGGGCGATGGAATGCAACACCGCCGAGGGCGTGGTGTTGCAGATGGGCGACCGCGTGCAAGTGGTTGTGGACGGCGGTACAACGCCGCGCACGGTGCCGAGCACAATCATCGATCTGACAGAGGATGGACGATGGTCCATACAGCGCGAGGGCGCGATTGCGCTGAATGAGATCGAGGACCTGCTGGGCGATCAATGAGCGCTGGGGCAGGCCGGAGATGGCTGAGTCCGGGCATGGTGGCCGGCGTGTTGCTGGCGGCATATGCCGGTTATTTTGCCTGCACCTGCGCGCGCATTGTGGCGCAGTCGGGGCGTGACGAGGCGCGACCGGCAGACGCAATCGTGGTGTTCGGCGCGGCGGAGTATTTCGGCAAACCTTCTCCGGTGTATCGGGCAAGGTTGGACCATGCGCTGAATTTATACGAACGAAAACTTGCTCCGGTGGTGATCACCACGGGAGGCAGCGGCGGCGAAAAGACGTTTACCGAAGGTTCGGTAGGCCGCGACTATCTGACCGAACACGGCATTGCCGATAAGCACCTGATCGCCGAGACGCGAAGCGACAATAGCGCGGAGAGCGCCGAGCGCATTGCGACGATCATGGATGCAAACAACATGCACTCCTGCATTGCGGTAAGCGATCCGTATCACGTTTTCCGAATCAAGCAGTTGCTGGAGGCCAAGGGGCGGGTGGTGTACGCCTCGCCGCGCAAACCTGAAATCGCTCCGGGAAACGCGGCACGGGCCTGGAACGTGGCTCGCGAGGCATTGAGCTATACGTTGTGGCGGTTGCATGTGTTTCGGCGGTAGAGGGACTTTTACGCTGCAACGTGACCGGCATCACTGAGGCATGGCGGGGCGGGATTTTAGGATCAGAAGATCAACATGGAGGAATTGGAATGGCGCATGAAGCGGGGACGGAAGCTCCTCAGACAGGTATTTACTGGTGCAGCGTGTGTAAGCTGCCAGTGCAGTTCAAGGCAGGCGAGACCTTGCCCACGTGCAAGAATCTTTGCGGAAGAGGGAAGTGGGAGTTTGTGAGGGCGGAGAAGTAAAAGCCCCGTTCGAGAGTCAGAGCCGGAGCCGAGAGGCTCCGGTTTTTTTGTGGGCGCGAGCGGGATCTAACTACTGAGTGCATTGGCGATTATCCGACAGCAATCGCGAGCGAGCCATTTACGGTCCGTCTTCTGCGCGTTTCCAGACTGACCACGCCACTAGAGACACAAGCCATGTAGCACCCTGTCTTTTCAGAATCCAGAGATGACTGCCGGAAGTGGTTTTCGGTGTCATGTTCTCCAGCGAGGAAAACGTCGTGGAATAGTTTGCGGTCAGATAGGCGAGTTCGTTTGAGACTCGAATCCGGAGGTCTGAAATCTCAACTTGATGAATTTGATTGTTTCCCTGCATCAGGTAAGCAGATACTGGTACGCGGCCAATTACGGGCGGAGCATCCGGGGGGCGGAATTCGATTTCATCTGAACATAGTGCCAGAACACCAGGAATGTCGCGCGCACGTTCACACTGGATCCAAGTTGAATGGATGCGCTCAACATCGGAAACAGCTCTTGATATGGCTTCGTGCATAGAGTATGAGGTGGATATCGAACGCGCTCGGTCGATAGTGTGAATATCGCTACATTTAGATTCAGATATGGTCGCGCTGGCGCACGATTACATTTCTTTACCAGTCGATAACTGTCCTTATCACTCACTATCTCAAATCAAATCCACCATGCCCAGCGCTGGAGGAACAGGACGGCGATTGCGAGGGCGGCGGCGAAGGCGGTGCTGCTGAAGTTTACGCTGTTGTTGCCGAGCTGGCCGGGGCGCTCCAGGGTGGCTCCCAGAAGGCTGTCTACGATGGTTCCAAAGAAGGCGGCGGCGGCGACCGTCCAGAAGTAGCGGGGGATGAGCAGGCCACTCCACTGGCAGGCGGCGCAGACGATGAGGATGGCGCAGAGCGAGAAGATGGTTCCGGCCGGGGTGATGCCGCCATCCTGACCGGGAGCGACCCGGCGGAAGGTGGTGATGAGCCGGGGGTGGCCGCCAAAGGCTTGTCCGAGTTCGCTGCTGACGGTGTCTCCGGCGGCTTCGGCGAGTGCGGCTGAGGCTCCGGCGAGCAGGAGGAAGCGGGCGTGGGCGACGAAAAGGAGAGGTGAAGCGCAAAGCACGGCGACACCTATGTTGGCGAGAACCTGCAGTGGGCCGCGCCCGTTGCGGCGTTCGGCGGTGCCGAGGCGCTCCTTTTTGCGTGAGCCGACGCGGGTGGTCAACAAGGTGAGCAGGAAGACCGTGACAATTGGAATGAGGCTGGCGGGACCGGCGGCAAGGCAAAGAATGACGGTTAGGAGCACTCCGGTGAAGGCTGCGGCGGCGGTGACGGCGCGCAATCCCCAGGCGCAGAAGGCAAAGGCCACGGAGAGGCCGATGGCGGGGAGCAACATAGGAATAGCCAATGGGACGGCCAGGAGCCAGCTCTCAAAGAAATTCATGCCCAACTCATCGTACTCCGAAATGGCCCTGGTTGGGCGCTGCGAGCTTTGATGGCAGCAGAGAGGCCTGGAGTGCGCATCCAAAGGCAGGGTTTCAAAGTTTCATGGTTTCCAAGTCGGCGGGAGGTTGAGGGATGGCAGCTTCGGTGTGGTCCGGGTATTTGACGTTTGGTTTGATCTCACTGCCGGTACGGCTCTACAGCGGAGCACGGGGCAGCCGGATTTCATTTCACATGCTGCACAAGACAGACCTGTCAAGGATCAAACAGCAGCTCTGGTGTCCTGAAGACGGACGCGTGGTGGAGCGCGACGAGATTGTGAAGGGCTATGAGTATCGCAAGGGCGAGTACGTGGTGATTGAGCCCGAGGAGTTGAAGAAGATTGAGCCGAAGACGGCCAAGGCAATGGAGATTGTGCAGTTTGTGAAGGCCGAGGAGGTCGATCCGATCTACTTCGAGTCGAGCTACTACGTGGCGGCCGAGGATGCGGGGAAGCGTCCGTATGCGCTGCTGGCGCGGGCGATGCGCGAGAGTGGCTACATGGCGCTGGCACAGTTGACCATGCACAATCGCGAATACACGGTGTTTCTGCGGCCATTCAAAGACGGACTGGCGCTGCACACGATGTACTACGCCGACGAGGTGCGCGCGATGGAAAACTTCGGCACCGATACGGTCGAGGTGAAAGAGACGGAGTTGAAAGTGGCGCATCAGTTAATTGACGCGCTGGCGGATAAATTCGAGCCCGAGCGCTTTCATGATTCCTACGAGGAGAACCTGCGCAAGCTGATTGACGCGCGGTTGGAAGGGAGGGACGTCTCAGCGGTGGAGCGGCCTGGGAAGATGGCTCCGGTGGTGGATCTGATGGATGCTCTGCGGGAGAGCCTGGCGCGAATGGATGGCAAGAACTCGGCTACGGTGACAAGCGCGGCGCAAAAGGCGTCAGAGGTGCAGGAGATCGCGACGGCGCCGAAAAAAGGGCCGGGACGAGCCAAGCCGAAGCGGGCCGCGTAATTCTCCATGCGCTCGGAATTAGGCGTGAAATATCCGGTCTTGCGCGAGCGAGAACGGATTCGCTTGAATGCACCCGCTTCCTTTACAATGGTCGCACCCGAACAGAGCAGAATTCCGAGGGCGGAGTGCGAATGAAAGTGATATGGAAAGCCGCGTTTGCGGCCGTCCTTTTAGTTGCGGCAACAACGATTGAGATTGGCTGTGGCGAAACCTATCGTCCGGTTGCAACTCCCTCACCGGTCACAACGGGCAATCCGGCAGGATTTGAGAGCGAAGTTGTGCTCTCCTGCTGTCTGGTTCCAAGTCCGGACAGCCCGAATGCGGTGACGACAACGCCGAGCAGCGTGATCACTGACGTGGACGTGAGCGGCGACTCGAATTCCGGCAACAAAGTATTGGGCAACGTGGTAGCCACCGCGACGGGCAACGTGGCCGGAACGGTTGTTAGTCCGATGGCGTTCGACTACCTGCGCACGACGGTTTTTACGGCAAACACGGCGACCGACTCGGTGACGCAGTCAGGGCTGACCACCTCCTCCGCAGGGTTTTCGACCAATACCACGACGATCTCGCTGTTGCCTGGCTCCAAGCCGATTGGCATCAGCTTCGAGTTTTTCGGCCCCACATATGCGCAGGATTACGTGGTGAATTCCGGAACCAACGCGACCTGCCCGAATGGAGGCTCTCTGGGCGCGATTCTAGAGTCCACCGCCGCATTGAAAGCCACGATATGCGTGGGCGTAACGCCGGTGTATGCGTGGATTTTCAGAGATCAGAGCAAAGTGTTTGTGCTGGACCAGACGGAGAACCAGGTCTATGTGGTGAGCGCCAGCAAGTACATGGTGACCAACAAGATTCCGGTTGGCGCGGCTCCGATCAAGGCGGCACAGAGCGCGGACGGCAACTACGTCTACACCGTGAACAGCGGAGACGGAACGATTTCGATCATCAATGGGCTGACGGAGACGGTTGTGGGGACGGCTATGCCCAGCTCGAACGCGGCGTGCGGCGCGATCTGCAGCTCTCCCGTGGTGGACATTGCACAGGACCCGAACTATAACGACACCTCGGCGAACTCACAGTACAACCACATCTGGTTTCTTCACAAGAACGGCACGGTGAGCGTTTATGACGCAACGGTGCCCGGGACGCTGAGCTGGATTACGTCTCTGACGACTGGCGCGAATCCGACGAACCTGGCGCTGATGCGCGATGGCACGATGGCTTACGTTGGCCTCGGCGGCACAGACCAGATTGTGGCAATCAATACCAGCCTGCTCGCGGTCGGCGGAGCGGTGACAGCGAACGCTACAACCACGATCACGGTCGGGGTTCACCGCACGCTCACCGGCACCATGACCGACAGCAACGGCACGGTATTCAACATCTCAGAGACCACTACGCCGACGGTGAACTACGTTGCAGTGTCTCGAGGAGGCAACAGTTCGGACCTCTCGAAGGCATATGCATCGACAATCACGAATACGGTTTACGCCTACTTCGATGCGAACATGAATCCGACGATCAGCCGCCCGGCGTCTGACCCCACTCCAACGCCAATACAGGGCCAGACGGCATGGTGTAGCGACAGCGGCAACACAACCACCTGCGCCAATCTGTACAACGGTACTTCGGTGGTTGCGGCGGCGGCCGACGGCACTGCGCCGATCAATTCGTATGTGACGACCATTCCGGCGCCGAATCAGGTGACCTACTGCACGTTTGCCACAGGGCTGGTTGACGGACAGAAGAGCTGTCCGCTGATGACGCCGCAGATGGTGGTGGGGCGCAGCTAAGATTCACGCGGATCTGGGATACCCGGCGCACGCAATTCAGCCCGAGATTCACAGAAGGAAAAAGTAAAGGGCGAGCTTAACAGGCTCGCCCTTTAGTTATGCAATGTTGAGACTACTTTCGCCTGGCGTCAGCGCGGCGGCGGCGGTTGTAGCGCATGGCAACATTCATGTAGACGCTGCCGGAGGATGAGCCGAAGTCCATTACGAGCGCTTCGGTGTCTTCCGTGCCGTGGAAGCCCCGGTCGGCAGGATGATCCACGGGCGGATGGACCTTGAAGCGGAAGCCCTGGTCGTTGAGGGTGGTGACGGCGTTTCCGATGACGAGGTTGGCAAGCTCGGCGATGGTTTCGCGGATGATCTGCGGATCATGATCGAGTTCCGTGGCGCCGGAGATGGTGCAGGCGACCTTCATGGCCGCACTGTCTTCCACGTCAAAAATCACTCGGCCCTCAATGTCTCCGGAGATTTCTATCAGGGCGGCGGTGGCGCGGCGCTGGTAGGGCTGCTCGTTCATCGAAATGTCAGAGACACTGATTGGGCAGGCAAGGGTCTCAGAGAGCACCGCATCGGCTGCGTTGATGAAGGGCTGAATCAGCTCCATCCTCATAAAAACTACACTCCTGGCTGGGGAAGCGATGCGACGACGGCAGCTTCTCCCAGTACATACTTGACGACTTCATATAGAAGCTCTGGCTTTACGGGTTTCTGCACGAAATGGCGCGCGCCCTTCTGCAGGGCAGCGACGATATTTTCCTGGTATCCGACGCTGGAGACCATGATGATGCGGGCCTCGGGATGCTGACGCACGATGCGCTCGGCGGCCTCGATGCCTTCCATCTGCGGCATGGTGATATCCATGAGGACGATGTCAGCGGCGGTGCGGTCATACTCGGCGATGGCCGTGCCTCCATCTCCGGCTTCGCCGGCGAGCACTCCACCATAAGAGTCGATGATGCGCGCAAGATTCTTTCGCGCAAAGACCGAGTCATCTACAACCAGGTAGCGCACGGGTTCTAAATCGGTAGCACGTAGCAGAGCGGGAAATAGCTCCATTGTTACCTCACATAGGTCCGACGGTGCGGACAGGGTACGTATCCTTGAACGGCAGGGCACGCGACGGAGCGCACTGCGCAGTCAAGGTGTTGGCCATTGCTTCCAGTGAAACGATTCGATTGGCAAAACCACGTTCAATGCCGGCTCGGGGCATTCCAAATACGACGGACGACGCCTCATCCTGGCAAATGGTGAGCGCGCCGGAAGCCTTCATCACTCCCAGACCCTCGGCTCCATCTTCACCCATCCCGGTCATGAGCACGCCAATGGAGTCGGCACCGAATTCCTGGGCTACGGAGCGGAACAGAACATCTACAGACGGGCGATGACCGTTGATCTTCACATCATCGGATAGCACGACCACATCACCCAGGGGCATTCTGCGGACGCGCATGTGGCGGCCTCCCGGGCAGATGAGCACTCGTCCGGCAGAGAGCAAGTCGCCGGATTGCGCCTCCTTAACTTCGAGAAGGCAGCACTCGTTCAGGCGTCGAGCGAAAGTATTGGTGAAACCTGGCGGCATGTGCTGCACCACGAGGATTCCTGCAGGGAAGTCCGCCGGTAGATGGCCGAGCATGTACTCCAGCGAATTGGGGCCGCCGGTGGAGATACCGATGGCAACCACCTTGGAGGCTGGACCGAGCATGCCTGAGCGCTTGGGCTTGGAGATCTTTGAGGCAGTCGGCATGGGGCGCAGCCGCAAGGGACTGTTGACCGCGGCCTTGAGCTTGGCAATCAGCTCGGTGGCAATTTCGCCCATGCCCTCGCTGAGAACATCCTCCGGCTTGGCGACGAAATCGAAGGCTCCCATGTGCAGAGCCTTGAATGTGGCGCTCGCGCCTTCATGGGTGTGGGCGCTGACGACTACGACCGGAACCTGCTGCTGCCGCATGATCTGGCGCAAGGTCTCGATTCCGTCCATGCGCGGCATCTCGAGATCGAGGGTGATGACGTCAGGCTTGAGCTCTTCGATCTTCTTGAGTGCGAATGCGCCATCCATCGCCGTTCCCACAACGTGGATCGAGTTATCGCGCTCGATCAGTTGCGGAATGAGTTTGCGCATGAGGGCTGAGTCGTCCACCACCAGTACGCGGATCATCTGTTTAGCGGTGGTCATAGACGGGGCCCCTGTACTTCTGCTGCAACGGTGCTGCGGCGATATCCGCGACCGAGTTTCTCTACCACATCGGAGATGCTGAGGATGAGCACGACGCGTCCGTCGCCAAGAATGCTGGCGCCGCTGACCATCTGACTGCCAATCAAAGAGTCATCAAGAGCCTTGATGACGAGTTCCTGCTCGCCGATGAGACGGTCCACCACGAGCCCGCACTTGCGGTCACCAAGGCTGACCACCACGACAAAGAGTTTCTGCCTGCGCTCCGCGCTGGGGTGCATACGGCTGAGACGGATGAGCGGCACCACCTCTTCGCGAATCTGCAAAACATCCTGACCGTCGATGAAGTGTACGTCGCTTTCACTGGCGCGCAGAATCTCAAGTACGTTGCCCAGCGGCACGGCGTAGAGACGTTCTGAAACGCGGAAGAGCAGGGCCTTGATGATGGCCAGAGTCAGCGGCACCTTGAGGCGGAAAGTGGTGCCTTCGCCCTTGATGCTGCGCACGCTTACCGTACCCTTCAGCCGGTCCATGACGGCCTTCACCACATCCATGCCGACGCCGCGGCCACTGAATTCGGTAACCTCGTCGGAGGTGCTGAGTCCGGCTTGAAAGATGAGATCGAGCGCATCGTTATCGCTGAGGCGCGGCGCCTGTTCGGCGGTGATCAGTCCGCCGGCGATGGCCTTGGCGACGACTTTGGCAATCTCAATGCCGGAGCCGTCATCGCTGATTTCGATGACCACCTGGTTGCCCTGATGATAGGCGTTGAGGCGAATCGTACCCTCGGGCGGTTTGCCGGCGGCGGCACGGACGAGCGGCGATTCAATGCCGTGATCGACGGCGTTGCGCAGCAGGTGCATCATGGGCTCGGCGAGTGCGTCAAGAATGCGCTTGTCGAGATCGGTGTTGCCGCCCTCGATGACGACGTTGACCTCGCGGCCGATCGCCTTTGCAATGTCACGGGCGACGCGGGGAA
>Ga0302320_10000818_pt1 | contig 73713 bp, 78 predicted proteins | sample Bog_T0_3_FD_202130 | JGI IMG/M metagenome (GOLD analysis project Ga0302320, IMG submission 202130) | Peat permafrost microbial communities from Stordalen Mire near Abisko, Sweden - Bog_T0_3 | ecosystem: Environmental > Terrestrial > Soil > Wetlands > Peat | place: Sweden: Abisko, Stordalen Mire... | reverse complement strand
AACAGCCTCCAGAGGAAGCTGGCAAGGAAAGGAAACCTATGGGCCGCAAATGGCTTGAACTGGCACACTGGCGCATTAAGCCGGTCGGCCTCAGCGTAACCGGCGAGGCTAACGGCGAAGCCGGCGGCAACGGAAAGAGCAACGATAAAGGCGAGAAGGAGAATTTTATGCCCCACGTAACTCCACCCACGGAAAAGGCTCCGGCGCATTCTGCGCGGGAGGTCCAAAATTTCCAAGTCGAGCTGCCCCCCACGGAGGACATTTACCGCGAGGCTGGGATCATGATTCCGCGGAAGGGATACAGCATCCAGAAAGTGGTTGAGATGCTGAACAGCGAGCACATCCGCAGCTTGTCGAAGGAGATGAAGCGGGCGGCGGTGCTGATGGCTCTCGATGCCGCCGGCATTCCACTCGATCAGGTGCAACAGGATGCCAAAGTGCGTCAGGCGGCCCTCGATGCCTTCGAGGCCGGGCAGAAGAAGCAGGTTGAGGTAGAGTGGGCCAGAAAGGCGGAAGAGATCGTCCAGATTCAAGCGGAACTGGAGAGCATCAAGGCCCACTACATGGCACGGGTCAGCCGCAACCTGGAGGGGGTAGCGCGAGAGAAGGTTGCGTTCAGCAGTTGGCAGACCATGAAGCAGCAGGAGATTCAAAGCATGTCGGAGGCCGCGGAACTGTGTTTGAAAGCTCCTGCCGCCGCGCCACCCAGTGCTGCGCACACGGAGATCAGCTTGGCAGCCGCCGCCAGCACAAGGCCGGTATGATTCCATCACAGACCTCGGCATGCGTCGCGCGAGCGGAGCCTGACCTGCAAGCCTAAGTGGGTATTGTTGCCCTCCGCGCGTAAGTGCGGCGAAGAGACGACCGCCGAACTCCGAAAGGCGAAGCCAACTTCCCCCGCCGCTCCCCTCGGCTTTACACTAAATATGTGAAGATTGCGCTTGGGCAAATCAACCCTACGGTCGGAGATTTCTCCGGCAATCGGAATAAGATCGTCGAGTATTCCCGGCGGGCGCAGGCGAGCGGGGCTGGGCTGATTCTGTTTCCAGAGCTGTCGGTGTGCGGATATCCGCCCCGCGATCTGGTCGAGCGGCCAACGTTCGTCGCGCGCAATCGGGAGAGCGTGGAACAGATTGCTGCTGAGAGCAGCGGCATCGCCGTGATCTGTGGCTTAGTGACGCCCGCGGAATCGGAAACCGGCAAGTCCGTGATGAATTCCGCGGCGCTGTTGCAGGATGGGAAGATCGCCTTCCTGCAGTCGAAGATGCTGTTGCCCACCTACGACGTTTTTGATGAGATGCGCAACTTCGCTCCCGCCAAGAGTCAGGAACTGTTTCCTTTCTGCGGCAATCGCATGGCACTTACCATCTGCGAAGACGCGTGGAACGACAAGCAGTTCTGGAACAAGCGGCTGTACACGGTCGATCCGGTCGATGCCCTGGTGCGAGCCGGTGGAAACTTCGTGCTTAACATTTCCTCGTCGCCGTTCTGGATCGGCAAGCGCGAGCTGCGCCGTGACATGCTGGCCTCCATCGCCCGTCAGCACAAGGTTCCGGTCGCATTAGTCAATCAAGTTGGAGGCAATGACAGCCTGATCTTCGACGGCTCCAGCCTGGTGCTCAATCGGGAAGGCGAAGTGATTGCGCAGGGACGATCGTTCGAGGAAGATCTCATCTACTTCGATTCCAAGAACCTCACCGGCGATTTACACGAGCAGATCGAAGGCGAAGAGGCGAGCGTGTATGCCGCGCTGGTATTGGGTACGCGCGACTACATGCACAAGTGCGGATTTCAAAAGGCAATCATCGGCTTGAGCGGCGGGATTGATTCGGCGCTCACGGCAGTGATCGCCGCCGAAGCGGTGGGTCCGGAGAACGTGATTGGCGTGGGCATGCCGGGCCCGTACTCTTCGCAGGGATCGATCGACGATGCCCGCGCGCTGGCGGAAAATCTTGGTATCCGCTTCGAGTTGCTTTCGATCAACCGGGCGTACGAAGCGTACCGGGAAACCTTGCGCGAAGTGTTTGCGGGCCGGGAGGAAGATGTTACCGAGGAGAACATTCAATCGCGCGCCCGGGGCACGCTGCTGATGGCGCTCTCCAATAAGTTCGGCGCGATCGTGCTTTCCACAGGCAACAAAAGCGAACTGGGCGTGGGCTACTGTACACTCTACGGGGACATGGTGGGTGGACTGGCGGTCATCTCGGATGTACCGAAAACGCTGGTGTACCGGCTGAGCCGGTATGCGAATTCGCGTCGAGCGGTGATTCCGGAGGCCACGCTGGAGAAGCCGCCATCGGCGGAATTGCGCCCCGACCAGAAAGACAGTGACTCGCTGCCACCCTACGAGATTCTGGACGCGGTGCTCGAGGATTACGTGGAAGATGCGCACTCAGCGGAGCGGATCGCTTCCGATCATGGCTTTGATATCGAGGTGGTGCGGCGCGTAATTCGAATGGTGGACCGGGCCGAATACAAGCGCCAGCAGGCGGCTCCCGGCATTAAGATTTCTCCCAAAGCGTTTGGCTATGGCCGCCGTATTCCCATTGCTGCGAAGAATGAGGTTTGAGGGATGCCGGTCGGGTTGTCCCGCGAGGCGGCCGCGCCAAGTAATTTCTGAACCTGTAACTTCTGATTCTGAAAAATCTCTGATTCTCGCTTGAAAGGAAACCATGCGCAGTTCTATCAAATTGATTCCCGTTCTTTTGCTGACATGCATTGTGGGGGCTGCTCAATCTTCGACAACCGGGAAGCCTATGGATAAGCCAGCCTCGGGCGCGGCCGTGAACCTGCCTTCGGAAACCACGGTGGACTCTTTCATGCAGCAGACCTTTGGCTACGAGCCGCAGGTGAGCTGGAAAATCGCGAGCATCAAGCCGGCGCCGGTGCCGGGACTGGCTCAAGTGGACGTCGTTCTAGCCAGTCCACAGGGCCAGCAAATCAGCCGGTTCTACGTTACGGCGGACGGCGAGCATGCCGTGATTGGAGATATCATTCCATTCGGCGCCAGGCCATTCGATCCGGTGAAGAAGACGCTGGAGAAGGGAATCACCGGCCCCTCGCGCGGACCGAAGGATGCGGCGGTCACGATCGTGGAGTTTGGCGATCTGCAGTGCCCAGTTTGCAAGGCGGCTCAACCTGTGATCGAGGCGCTCATCGCGGCTGAACCCAAGGCGCGCTTCGTCTTCCAGAATTTTCCTCTGGAGATGCATAACTGGGCGGCGAAAGGGGCGGCTTACGCGGACTGCGTGGGGCAGGCATCGAACGACGCGTTCTGGAAGTTCATTGGCAAGGTCTACGAGACTCAAGCTGATATTACCGCCGAAAATGCCGATGAAAAGCTGACCGCGCTGGCCGATGGGGCTGGAGTGAAGGGGGCAGACATTGCGGACTGCGCGACAACGCCCGTAACCAAGGCCCATGTCGAGGCTTCCATCGCCTTGGGAAAGTCGGTTGAAGTCACTGGCACCCCCACGCTGTTCATCAACGGCCGCAAACTTGGCAGCGTCGATGCGCGCGGGGGGGATGCCTACAAGGAGTTGGTGGAGTTTGCCGCGAAGGACGGGAAGTAGGCGACTTGGGGCTTTGCGCTCGCTACTTCTCGGTCACCCAGATCTCGTCCGTGACCCGGCCCCGGTTGGAGACCACGTGCGGTGTGATCATGATGAGCAATTCGTCGTCTTCTTTCATCAGGTTGTTATCGGTTGCGGCTTGATCGAGGCCGGGAATGGCGGCAAGGCCGGGGATTCCGGCCATTGATCGCTCGTCATTGGTAGTGATTTCTCCGGCTACCACGGCCGGTTCGCCATCGCGAAGCCGTATGCTGCCCTTGTATTCCTCGTTGGAAATTACTGGCACACCGTTTGAACTCTGTCCGGTCAGCGAGCGAACCTGCATTTCGAGCGCCATGCTGACTTCTCCATCGCCATGGATGACGGGCTTGGCTTTAATCGATAGCCCCAGGTCTTCGTAACTGACAGAAGGAAAAGGCGGAACGTAGCTTTGATTGCCCAGCACCGCGGAGATCGCCGAAGAATTATAGATGGGCGCGTAAGTGCCGTTCAGAATGGGATAGCGCTCGCCCAGGTGGAAGGTGGCTTCGTTGCCTTGCGCGGCGCGCAGGGTAGCGTGGCTGAGGCTGCGTGCCCACGATTCGTTGAGCGAAAGAGCTGCCGTAATGTGATCCAGGCTGACGCCGGAGAACGTAAGGCCGTTGCCGAAGGTGGCCAGCGGCTGGCTGAAGATGGAATTCTGTCCACCCTGAAGCTGTGCCAGAAGCCCGGAGAGCGCCGAACTGCCGGCCTGGTTGATGCCGCCGGAAGAGATCAGTTGGTTGACAAGCGAAGAGATGCTTTGTCCGCCGAGCGCCGCGAGGGCGGCCACCGGAATGTTGTACATATTGAAAGTGTCCGGAATGTGCATGCCAATTTCGCGGGTGAAGTTGTGGCTGATCTGGTAGATCTCGATATCGAGCACCACTTGCGGACGATCGCTGGTCAACTGGCGCATGAGCTTGGTACACGCCGCTAGAGTCGCCTGCGGCGCACGCACTTCCACGGTTCCAATTTGTCCAGAATTTATCTTTTGGAAGTCGCAGATATTGCGCAGAGAGGTGACCAGTTCGGTGGCCTCTTGGGGCGTAGTGGCTCCGGGCACCACAAAAGTAGCGAGCGACATGCGATCAAACTGCTTGTGATTCTCGGCGTTATCGGCCGCAATCAGCATCTGGTGGGCGTCGAGCGCGGTCCACATGGTTTTGCTGACGCGGCAAGCCAACTGGAGAGCAGTGAAGAAATCCACATCGTCGACGTAAAAACGCACGGTCTTGTTCTGCACTGAATCGTCAAACTCGGGAGTTACGCCATAGGCTGAGGCCAACTCGTTAAAAAGGCCGCGAACATCGCCGCGGTAGTGAAACGTTGCCCGCTCGGCCTTGGGCTGAAGGTGGATTTCGCCGTAGTCGACCGGCATCGCCGGTACTTCGCCCAGACCCGAAAGCGCCGGAGAGCGCAGAGCATCTTCGAGGCGCTGCTGCATGTAGTCGTTATCGGGATCGATCTTCAGCGCGGCGCGAAACTCGGCCGCGGCCTGCCATCGCTGGGCGTTCGCCAGGAGTGCCTCGCCCCGTTCCGTATGCTGAAAGACCAACTGCGACTTCGCCACTTCGCGTGCGGAAAAGAATTGCGAATTCTGCGGAACCAGCCGCGAGGCTTCGTCGAACTGAGCGAAGGCTTCTGCAAGGCGCTGGTGATTTTCCAGTTTCAGCCCGCGAGCATAGGCGTTGCGCGCTTCCTTGAGATCGTTCTTGGAGGGAACGCAGCTGATGCCGCCTGGGATGCCGTTCCCGCAGGAGATGGTCTGAGTGTCGACGGTGGTAGCGTCCCCGGCAAAAGCGGAAACGAGCGGCATTGCCGCCAGAAGACAAACCGCCGGAATAGACCACAGGTTACGCATTCGCTTGATTTTACCCTGCTGCCGCTCCTCGGAGAACGCTAATAGTGCCGGGTACCTTCGGTTCTAACGGGATCAGGGATCGAGCGGACAGCACCCTTAGAACGACTGACTGCTGCTTCCTTGCAGGAATGCGAACTCAACTCAGCATCAGGCGCTCTATGTCGCGTGCCTTGCCAGTCTTGTCGTCGCAGTCGATGACCACGGCGCAGAGGCGGACGTCGCCCGTGGCCGGCTCAAAGCGCACCGGCATGCCGTTGAGGAACTTGTTGACGACGAGTTCCTTCTTTACCCCGATCACGCCGTCGTAAGGACCGGTCATGCCGACATCGGTGACGTATGCGGTTCCGTTGGGCAAAATGCGTTCATCCGCAGTAGGCACGTGGGTGTGGGTGCCTACGACTGCCGTGACGCGGCCGTCGAGATACCAGCCGAGAGAAATCTTCTCCGAGGTGGCCTCGGCGTGGAAGTCCACGAAGATTATTTTGGCGTCGATCTTCTGCAAGAGTTGGTCGGCAGTGCGGAAAGGATCGTCGTTCGAAGCCATGAACACGCGCCCCTGCAGATTGATGACGGCGTAAGGAACTTTTGCTTTGTGGCCCTGATACACGCCCCAGCCGGGCATGTCCGAGGGATAATTTGCCGGACGAAGCACGCGGCGCTGCGGGCCGTGGCCATTGCCCTCGGCCATCTGGAAGAAATCGATGATTTCGCGTTTGTCCCAGACGTGGTTACCGGTGGTGATGACGTCGATATTCAGCTCAAAGAGTTCTTCGGCCAGCGCGGGAGTGATGCCGAAACCCGCGGCCGAGTTTTCCCCGTTGGCAATGACGAGATCGATGGCCTGATCGCGGACAATGCCGGGCAGTTTGTCCTTGACGATGGTGCGTCCAGGACGCCCGAAAATGTCGCCGATGAAGAGAATCCGCATGGGTTACGCCGAAGTTCGATGGTAACACGCGAATTCAGGCAACAGGCTGCTCGGCCAATCGCTTGACCTGGTTCAGCATGGCGTTGCGGATCATCCCGGAAAAGGGACGAACGAAGATCCAGTACATACGAAATCTCACGGTTGCGGAACGGCCGAACGTCTGCACTCGTGTTTCGGTCCTAAGCTGCGTGCCGCCATCCGAGGGTGCGAGTGAGAAGTTCCAAACCGCCTTGGCGTAGCCTTCGCGGTGAAAATCGGCGAACTCCGCTGAAGTGAGGCCACGAACGATTCCGCCGTCGGGTCTCCAGAATCGGCCGGCAATGCCCAGCAGGACCTCGCGCTGTGGAACTGTTGCGAGTTCGAGGAAAGAACCGTATCCGCCGGGTTTCGTATCGGACTGTGGGTTTCTGCCGCGGCCGATCCGATAACCGCGCAGCCGCATCAGTCCTCGAACGATGGAGAGATTTGAAAATTCGGCGTTCTTTAGGGCAGCGTAAGTTTTTTCAACCGAGGCGTGCACGAGGACCGAATGGCAAGAGCTCACTTGATACTGTGGCAGCCATTCGTCGATTGCCATCATTTCGCTAACTCCGCCGTGCGTAGAAAATCGTAGTTTCCTGCTGGATTCAACTTCAGATTCACGACTCGTTTGTTGTGGACGAGAACATTATCGAGATACCAAAGATCGATGTAAGGCAGTTCCTCGGCAAGGATGCGCTGGAGTTCGGCATAGATTGGCTTGCGGACTTTGGGGTCGACTTCGCGGCGGGCCTGGTCGATGAGAGCATTTACTTTAGGATTCGAGTAATAACCGCGATTGGCGCCGTTCGGGGGGAATTTAGCCGAGTGAAAGGCGTATTCGAAGATGTCAGGATCTTCATTGCCCCCGATCCAGCGCAGCCCGTAAAGCTGAAATGCCCCGTGGGTCACATCGGCGAAGAAGGTGGCGAATTCGAAGCTGCGAATGTCGAGCGCGATTCCTACCTCGCGCAACTGCTGCTGCATTACAGCCACCATCAGGCGCGTGTTTTCATCGGTTGAAGTCTTCATCGTGAGGTGGAAGCGCACACCATTCACAGCGGGATAGCCCGCGGCGTCAAGCAACTTTCGAGCCGCGTCGGGATCGTGGTTGTAAAGCGGTACATCGCCGTTGTAAGCCCAACTTTGCGGCGGAAGCACGCTGCGGGCCGGTTGCGCCCCGCCGCGCCACAGATACTCGATCATGGGCCGGCGATCGATAGCATAGGCGACGGCCTGGCGCACTCGCACATCTTGCAGTATTGGATCGCGCAGATTGAATCCCATATAAGCCAGCACGGTTCCCGGAGCACGCTCGACCGCGAGCGATGGATCGCGTTCCAGCGTCACCACGGTATCCGGTGTGAGTGCGTTGATGGCGGCGTCGGCGCTGCCTTTGCGCAGTTCGAGGGCGCGCGTGGTGGCATCGGGAACCACCGCGAAACGCAGGCGGGGCAGCCTGGCCCGCTCGCCCCAGTAATTGTCGTTGCGTTCGAGGATTACCTCCTTGTCGGTTTCGGCTGCGACAAACTTGAATGGTCCGGAGCCGATGGGGTGAGCGGTTACTTCATTTCCACTGCCATAAGGCACGACTCCGACCGCGCCGTCCGACACGTTCCACAGCAAGGTTGCGGAGGGTTCTTTCATGTGAAAGATGACGGTGTAGTCGTCCGGTGCGTCGATGTGATCCACGAAGCGGTACACTGCGGCTTTGGTGCTCCGAACTTGGCCCTGAAGCAGGGAATCGAAGGTCCACTTCACATCGCGCGAGGTGAGCGGGCGTCCGTCATGGAACTTTACGCCGTGATGCAGGTGAAAAACATAGGTTAGCGGATCGGGAATGTCCCAGCGCTCGGCCAGTCCTGGCGCGACATCCAGGTTGTCGCCGCGAAAAAGCAGATCGTCAAAGATCAGATTGTCAATGCGCTCCGACTGTGCGTCGACTCCTATGCGCGGGTCCAGATTTGTGGGGCTCGATTCAATCAGCATCACCAGCGTGTTCGGATCGGCCTTGCCGGAGCAGGAGAGCAGCGAAAGCGTCAAAGCGAGCGTGGCGAGAACTGCGAGGGCAGTATGAATCCACGAAGTCTCGCGCATCAGCGGCAGTCCAGACACATCTGGTGAAGGGTGTTCACGGTTTTCCAGTTGCGGGTGGTGGTGACCACCGCCAACACCCGGTCTAACGGGTTTTTCATCAACCTGCTTTCGGAAACTCCATTCGGCAGATAGAGGTAAATCTCCTTGCCGAGACAGCGGGACTGATCCGGCGCGGTGGTCAGGTCGGCCAACCTCTTCAGAGCGGCCGGCGCTGGGGCCTCGGACAAGAAGGTGACATGGAGCCTTTCCGGGTCGATTTCTCTTTGCTTTGCGAACGGATTACCGGTGATGGTGTTGCCCATTTCGTCGACGGTTCTTGAGATGACAGATACCGAATGGCCGAAGTCGGTGAGGATTCTCTCTTCGATTCTCTTCGACAAGGCGAGCGTGGAACTCTTACCCGTCTTGAACACCACGTTTCCGCTTTGGATGTAGGTCTTCACCTGATCGAGACCCAGCGCTTCGAGGGACGCTCGAAGCTGGTCCATCTTTATGCTTTTGTGACCGCCGACGTTGATTCCGCGAAGCATAGAAATGTAGATCGCCATGAGGTTCCAAGTCTTCGCTTACGAGTCTTCCCTTACAAATCTTCTTCACTTACAAATCGTTTTTCCTTACAAATCTTAAGGATACGAGATTTTACCCAGGACCGCCGCGCGCTTCGCTCCTGTCGCCGAAGGAACATTCGAAGGGCGCCGGTGCCACGTCTCGTGCGCCAGAACGGCAAAGGCCACGGCCTCTTTCGCGGCCGAGGGCACGCCGAATTCGTCAGAGAAGCGCAGCCGCAATCCGAGCGGCGCGAGCTCGCTGGTTAACATCGACACGAGCGTAGAGTTTTTGGCTCCGCCGCCGGAAAGAATCATCTCCTGAAACGCCGGCTTCCGCGTGGAGGGAGAGTTCTTCGCCGCATGCGGCCGCACGGCATCCGCAATCGACCTCGCGGTCAGCGCGGTGGCCGTAGCGACTACATCCTGCTTATGAGAACGTTCGCAGCTTCGCAGAAATTCACTGACAAACTCGCGGCCAAATTCTTCGCGGCCCGCGGTCTTGGGCGGAGCTCTCTTGAAGAAAGTTCGTTGCAAGAATTTCTTGATGACGTTATCCAATACCCTTCCGGAAGCGGCGATTCTGCCGCTGCGGTCGAACGGCTGGCCGAACAGCTTCTCGGTGACAGCGTCGATCACCATGTTGCCTGGGCCGGTATCGAACGCGACTACATCGTTTGCAGACGCGCCGGCGGGGATCGCGGAAAGGTTAGCGATGCCGCCGACGTTTTGCACAATTCTTCCAACGTGGGCATCGCGGAACAGCATGTAGTCGAGAAACGGAACCAGCGGCGCGCCCTTGCCCCCGGCCGCCATATCCGCTGGACGAAAATCCGAGACCACCGGCACGCCCACTCTCGCCGCGACGATCGCGGCCTCGCCCGTCTGCCAGGTCGCGACCAGGTTGCGCCCGAGAAAGCGCTGGGGCTCGCCTTGATGATAGAGCGTTTGTCCGTGGCAGCCGACCAAGTCCGCTTTCACGTGGAACTGGCGCTCGGCGGCCAGTACAGCGTCGGAATAAAGTTCGCCCAGCAGGAAATTCAGCCGCGCCAGATCGGCCACGCTGGCTCGCGAAGCATTCATCGCGGCCAGCACCGCCGCGCGAACTTTCGTCGGATAAGAGTATTCGGCGTGGCCGAGCAATTCGAGATTCGGGCGAGCGAACCTCGTGCGTGCGCGGCTTGAGTCTTCGCCCATGCGCACCAAGGCCACGTTGATACCATCGGCGGACGTCCCGCTCATCACCCCGGCCACGATCATTTCTTTCTTCGTCATGTCCGCGGCCGCCGTGACTTCTCGCGATCATCCTCCGTCTGATCTTCTTCTGCTCGGACCAGAGCTTCCAGGCGTACTTGCTCGCTGAATTCCCACAACTTCCGCGAGAGTTTCACAATCGTTGCCGCGGATGGAAGTTTCGTCTTGCGCAACGTTTTGGCCGATTGTTTCTTGAAGGCTAGTACGCGCCGCACCGATTCCGCCACGCGCTTGGCGAACTGTGGGTCGCGTTCTATCGTCTCTACCAATTCGTCGTAGGCGTCTGCAATGTAGTCCTCACGATGGCAGATCAGGCACAAATCTCCACCGGCTCGAACGAACTCAACGGCGGCGTTTCCCACTGGAGCTGCCGACAAGACTCCACCCATTTCCAGGTCATCCGATACGATCAGGTTGCGGTAGCCAATACGTTTGCGCAGGATGTCCGTGATCCAAACTCTCGAGAGCGACGCGGGGGTCTTATCTTTCGTGACCAGCGGATAAGCCGCATGCGAAGCCATGACCAGCGGCATTTGCGCGCGGAGCATGCGGTAAGGGAGCAGGTCTTCGGCCCAAAGCTTTTCTAGCGGCTTCTTGATTACCGGCAGTTCGTGATGACTATCGAGTGTGCCCTCGCCCAGGCCGGGAAAGTGTTTGCCGCATCCCAGGACGCTTGAAGCGCGCAGCCCGGCGAGAAATTCGCGCGCATAGGCAACGGTTTCGCGCGGGTTCGCCGAGACCGACCGCGAGCTCATCACCTTCCGCGAGGCTTGAAACGCCAGATCGAGCACGGGAGCGAAGTCAATGTTGAATCCCAGGGCGCGGCAGTTTTCTGCAATCACCTGTCCATGCTTGCGGAAGAGTTTGCGGTCGCCGGTAGCGAACACTTCCGCTGCGGAAGGCGCGGGACCGAACACGTCGCGGAAGCGGTCCACGCGTCCGCCTTCGAGGTCGACACAGGTGAACAGCGGCGTGGAAACGCACTTCTGGCAATCCCGCAGTAGTTGCCAGGTTTGATCGGCGGTCTTTATATTCCGCGCGAACAGGATCACTCCCGCCGGCTGGAGCCGCGTGAGCAGGGAAGTGAGGTGCGGCGTCATCTTCGTGCCGTCGAAGCCGACGATCAGGAGCTGACCGATCTGATTCTCGATCTTCACGAAGCGGGGCTCTCTCGATCAGATGGAGGATGCTGATGAATAGCAGAGTCAAGCCATTTCACGATAACAAAGGTCACTATGATCGCAGCCGACGCAGTGAGCACTTCTCCGCCGAGTGCAGCGACACGCTGCAATCCGCGGGACGCGCCAGCGAGCCAAAGGGCGGCGCGAACTGCAGCTTGAGTGCCAGCCATGGCAAAGGCGAGCCTTAACGGCATTGCCCTAAACTGGAAGATGCCAGCGGCGCAGAAGATCGCGATCACGACCAGAGCGAGCGACCGACCTGGGAGCCGGCCGGGTTGTGCGAGCATCAAAATTAGGTTCCAGATCGACAAAATTGCGATGCAAATGACGGCTGCGAGCATGAAGCCGACCTTTGCGGTCATCATTCGATCACTGTTAGTTGCTTGCTCGAACATGGGACTCTTCCTGATGCCGCTTAGTCTGTTGCCATCCTATTCGATCTGCTTCTTCAACTCCGCCAGCAGATTCAGCGCTTCCAGCGGTGTGAGCCGGTTCAAGTCTACTTCGCGCAACTTCTCCAGTACCGGTTGCGACAGGGGCGTGAAGATGGTTAACTGCGTAGGAGGAGGCGTGGCTCCGGGCGAAAGATGCTCCGTCAGCTCGCGCTCCGCCGATTCATGCTCGGCCAGCACCTCGCGCGCCCGCGTGATCACTTCATTCGGTAAGCCTGCCAGCTTGGCGACTTCGATGCCGTAGCTGCGGTCGGCCGCGCCCGGCTCGACCTTTCGCAGAAAAACGATGCCGCCACCGGTTTCTTTCACCGAGACATGATAGTTTTTCACTCCCGAAAGCTGCTCGGCTAATTCCGTCAGCTCGAAGTAGTGCGTGGCAAACAAAGTCTTGGCACGCACCCGGGCGTGCAGATATTCGATGGCGGCCCAGGCAATCGCGAGGCCGTCGTAGGTCGAGGTGCCGCGGCCCACTTCATCCAGCAGGATGAGTGAACGATCGGTCGCAGTATGCAGAATCGCAGCCGTCTCGGTCATCTCGACCATGAAGGTCGAGCGCCCGCGCGCGAGGTTGTCGCTGGCGCCGATTCGAGTGAAGACGCGGTCCACCACGCTGAGCCGCGCCGAACGAGCCGGAACGAACGAGCCCATCTGCGCAAGGATGACGATCAGCGCCGTTTGCCGCAGGTAAGTCGATTTGCCGCCCATGTTCGGCCCCGTCAGCAAAAGAATTGTGTGCGTGGATGCGTTCAGGTAAAGATCGTTGGGCACAAAGCGCTCGCTGCCGCCGGCCAGTTCCTGCTGCTCGATCACGGGATGCCGGCCCTCGACGATCTCGAGATCACCGGCCTCGCCGTGCGGCGTGGGCTGCGGCGCAGCCTTGTCGGTTGAAGCGATGAAATGCGGCCGGCAGTAATTCCGCAGGGCCGCGATGTTGGCCAGCGAACCCAGGACATCTACCTCTGCCAGAGCCAGCGCTGTCTGCCGGATTCGCTTCGCCTCGGACGCGATCGCGGTGCGCAACTCGGTGAACAGACGCCGCTCGATTTCGACAATCTTTTCCTGCGCATCGAGAATTTTGGCTTCGTATTCCTTCAGCTCGGGCGTGGTGAAGCGCTCCGCACCGACCAGAGTTTGCTTGCGTTCATAATCCTGCGGGACAAGGTGCAGATTCGGTTTCGAAACCTCGAGGTAGTAGCCGAAGATGGAGTTGAATTTGACCTTGAGCGATGCAATCCCGGTTCGCCCCCGTTCGCGCTGTTCGATCTGAGCCAACACCTGCTTGCTGTTGCGGGAGAGTTCGCGTAATTCGTCCAAATCGCGATCCACGCCCGGGGCAATCACTCCGCCATCGGCGAAGCTCAGCGGCGGTTCCGGAACAATCGTCTTTTCTATGCGGTCGCGCGGATCGCCTAGTTCGTCGAGCAAAGCGTGCAAAGTCCTGAGCCGCTCTGCCGCTAACCTTCCAAGCGCAGCCTTGATCGCCGGAATCTTGCCAAGCGACGCCGCCAGAGCCAGCACGTCCCGGGGATTCGCCGTCTCCAGCGTGACGCGACTTAAAAGTCGTTCCAGGTCGAGCACGCCGTCGAGTGCGCGGCGCAACTCTTCGCGCGCGATGGTGTTCTTCACGCCCGCTTCCACCGCATCCAGGCGCGCATTGATCTCGGCCAGATCGAGCGAGGGCCGCAGCAACCACGCTCGCAGCAGCCGTTTGCCCATGGGCGTGACCGCGGCGTCGATGGAGCGAAATAGGGTAACGCCCGCATCCGTCCCGGCAAACAGCGGTTCAATCAGCTCCAGATTGCGAACCGTAACCGCATCCAGAACCAGACAGTTCTGCCGCTCGTACCATCCGATGCGGTCGACGTGGTCGAGCGATCCGCGCTGGGTCGAGCGCACGTAGTAGAGAATTGCTCCGGCGGCGGCCGCCGCGGCCGTGCGTCCGGCCAGCCCAAAACCTTCCAAAGATAAAACTCCGAAGTGATTCTCCAGCAGCGGAATCGCATGGTCGGGAGAGAAGATCCAATCGTCGAGAGGAGTTTCGGCGCAGGCGGCCGCAAGCGTCCGAGGCCGAGGCGTTGGTGTCGACTTTGGCTGGGCTGCGAGCGGCGTTTCGCTCGCCCGGCCGGGCAAAGCTCGGCTGGCATCGAACAACGGCGCGGCCGACCCATACAGCAACTCTTTCGGCCGTAGCTGCTCCAGCTCTTCCTGCACCCGCCGCAGGGCGGTCTCCCCGGAAAACTCCGTGGCGCGAAACTCTCCAGTGGAAAGATCCAGCGCGGCAAACCCCACATGGTCTCCAACCTGTGCGAGTGCGGCCAGGAAATTGTTTTCCTCCGACCCCAGCAACGAATCCGCCGCCGTCCCGGGAGTGACCACCCGCGTCACTGCGCGACGAACCAACTTTGTGCCGATCTGCTTCTTGGCCAGGCGGGCATCTTCCATTTGCTCGCAGATGGCCACCTTAAAACCTTTGCGGATAAGCTTCCCAATGTAGCCTTCCGCCGCGTGGTGAGGCACCCCACACATGGGCACCGCGATGCCTTTCTCTTTGTTGCGCGAGGTGAGCGTGATCTGCAGTTCTTTCGACGCCACGATCGCGTCGTCGAAGAAAAGCTCGTAGAAATCCCCCAAGCGGAAAAACAGCAGGGCAGTGGGATGATCTTTCTTGACGGCGGCATATTGCCGCATCAGCGGAGTGGACGGCTCGGTCATTATTTCGGTCGGAAAGCGGGCTTGGCGCGGATTATAACAAAGCGCTCATCTTCATCTCGTTGTGCCGGCCTGAAAGTGCGATTCAGAAATGGCAGTTGACGCAGCTTCTCCCACAATGTTTACCTAATACATGGAACTCCGCAAAGATCCTATCACCCGTTCTTGGGTCATAACGGGAGATGACCCGGCCGAAAGCTCGCCACGCCCTGAAACTGCCTGCCTTTTTTGCCCGGATTCCGCCCAGTCGCTGCAGGTCATCTCCGCAACCCCCAGTTCGAGCGCCTGGTCGGCGCGCTCGGTGGTGCATCCCACGCCGCTGTATCACATTGAAGGCGAGCCCGGGCGCCGCGGCGATGGCATTTACGACCGCATGAGCTCGGTTGGCGCTCATGAAGTTCTGGTCGAGAATCCCAGGCATGACCGCCAGCTCTGGAATGCCAGCGACGATGAGATCGGCCAGTTCCTGCGTCTCGCCGCCGAGCGCATCATGGATCTCAAGCACGACGCGCGCGTCAAGTACGTCAGTCTCTACAAGGACTACGGGCCCAGCGCCGGACAGGAATTCAGCCATCCCACTTCGCAGCTCACCGCAACGATGTTCGTGCCGCGGCGCGTGCTTTACGAATTGCGGGCCGGGCGTGAGTATTTTGTCGCCAAGGAGCGCTGCGTCTTCTGCGACATTCTCGCGCAGGAGGAGCGTCAGGCTTCGCGCGTGATCGAAGCTCGCGGCGATTATGTCGCGCTCGGGCCCTACGCCCCGCGCGTGCCTTACGAAACCTGGATCATGCCCCGCAATCACGAGGCCTCATTCGAGCGCACGGGACTGTCGAAGCCGGGGTTGCGGATCAATCTTGCCGCACTGCTGCGCCGCACCTTGCAGAGAATTCTCACCGTCACGGAAGGTTTCCATCTGGTGCTGCACACCTCGCCCAACAGCTTGCATCCTTCCAAAACTCTCGGCTATTGGAAGACGATTGACGACGACTACCACTGGCACATCGAGATCATGCCCGTGGTCGCGGCCAAGGCGCGTTCGTACACCTTCAAGGAGGTTTATTACTCGCCGGTCAGCTCCGAGACCGCGGTCAAGCAGTTGCGCGAGGCGAAGATTGACGGCTGAGGAGAAGTTCAGCACGAGACCTGGCTCGGAGGTTCTCCCTTGAAACATTCCGTCTGCTTTGTACTTCTTCTCACTACCGCACTCGCGCAGGCTCAATCCTCAACGCGGTTCACTCCGTCGCCGGAGAAACAGAAAGTCCTCTGGCAAAAACTCGAATCCTCCATCCACGATGTCGATCAGCACCTCGATGGCGTGATGGGCGTCGCCATCGAAGACCTCAAAACCGGCGATCAGTTCTTCCTTCACGAAAATGAAGTGTTTGCTCAGGCCAGTTCAATTAAGATTGCAGTTCTCGCCGATCTGTATCTCCAGGCGCAGCAAGGCAAGCTCAAGCTCGCCGACTTCTATACCGTGCAGGCTTCCGATCTCGTCCCCGACAGCGACATCATGGGAGGGCTCACTCCCGGCGTCACCCGCCTCACGCTGCGCGATCTTGCCACGATGATGATCGCAGTCAGTGACAACTCCGCCACCAACGTGTTGATCGACCGCGTCCGCATGGAGAACGTCAATGCCATGCTTGGTTCGCTCGGACTCGCGCACACTCTCCTGCGCCGCAAGATGATGGACCTCGACGCCGCCAAGCAAGGCCGCGAAAACATTTCCACTCCGCGCGAGATGATGACACTGCTCGAATCCATCTACCGTGGGAAGCTGCTCAACCAGGCATCGGCCGACGATTTCTTCACGGTCCTGAGCACGAACAAGGATTCGTGGATCCCCCGCGACTTGCCCGCCGGCGTTAGGATCTCCAACAAGCCGGGAGCACTCGAAGGCGTGCGCAATGACTCCGGCATCGTCTTCGTCGAAGGCCGGCCCTATGTGATTTGCGTGATGACGGCGTTCCTGGCCAACGAACGCGATGGCGAACAAGCCATCAGTAAGATTTCACTCGACGCCTGGCGCATGTTCGATCGTCTCAGTCGCGCCTCGGAATACGGCCGAGTTGTTTCCCCGGGAAACGGCAGCAGATAAGCAGTCCCAATATCGCGGGCGAGACGGGATCCTTCCGAGTCCACTCATTGCGCATTAAGAACGATCTTGCTCTCGAAGCTGCACTTTAGTGCGTGTGTAATAGTTTTGTCGCAGTGTAATAGTTTCGTAATGTGTATCCGAGATCACCGCGAAATTTTCCTTGAGACGGTACGCTCCATACATCAATCATTATGGAAACTCATCCCAACGGAAGTAACGCTCGCGTGCTGTTGAGTTCGGTTTTCGGGCCGTATGCGCAGGACGATGAATTCGGCAGCCGCTCCATCAATCCGATGGAGCTGTATCACAACCAGGTCACCCGCGCGCAAGGCAGCTTCTCGCTGCGCATGTTTCATCGCTCCTGGGGCATCATGATGATCCAGGCAAATATCACTGCGCCGTGCAGCGTGCTGGATTTTCCCACGCGCGAAGCCTTTGCCCGTGAGTTAACCACGAACCACTACGACATCGTGGGGATCTCTTCGATCATCGTGAATGTTCTGAAGGTCCGGGAGATGTGCCGCATGGTGCGCGAACTGTCTCCGGATTCGGTGATCGTGGTGGGCGGACATGTAGCGGCCGTCCCTGACCTGGAAACGATGATCGATGCCGACCACATCGTACGCGGGGAAGGTATTTCCTGGATGCGGCGGTACCTGGGCGAAGACGAGCACGCGCCGATTCACCATCCCGCGATTGTTTCCGGTCTGCAGACCCGCATCATGGGAGTGCGTCTGCCGCAGCGCAAAGGCGGGACGGCCGCGACCATTATTCCGTCGGTCGGCTGCCCCATGGGATGCAATTTCTGTACGACCTCGGCTTTTTTTGGCGGCAAAGGAAAGTTCGTCAACTTTTACGAGACCGGGGATGAACTCTTTGCTGTGATGTGCGGGATTGAAGCAGAACTCAAAGTGCATTCCTTCTTTGTAATGGATGAAAACTTCCTGCTCCACCGCACCCGCGCCATGCGTTTGCTGGAGCTTATGAAGCAGGCCGGCAAGAGTTGGGAGCTTTCGGTTTTCGCTTCCGCGAATGCGATTCGAAAATACACCATGCTGGAACTGGTCGAACTCGGCATTTCCTGGGTGTGGATGGGATTGGAATCTCCCAAGTCCAGCTATGCGAAGCTGCAAGGTGAGGACATTGGGCAACTGACGCGGGAGTTGCGCGAACACGGCATACGAGTGCAGGGCTCGACCATCATCGGACTCGAGCACCACACGCCAGACAACATTGCCGAGGAAATCGAATCGGCGGTCAGCTACCAGACTGACTTCCATCAGTTCATGCTCTACACGCCGGTGCCGGGCACGCCGCTTTACAAGGAAATGGCCGATCAGGGCCGGCTGCTGACCGATGTGGACTTCGCCGATGTCCACGGGCAATACAAGTTCAATTTCCGGCACGGCGCGATCTCCCGCGAAGATTCAAAGAGGTTTCTGGATTGGGCATTCTGGCGCGACTTCGAGCGAAACGGCCCGAGTCTCTATCGGCTGTGCCAGACTATGCTCCTGGGCTGGCAACGCTACAAGAACGATCCCGACCCCCGCGTCCGCGAGCGTTTCACGCGGCAAGTGAAAAAGAGCATTGGCGTTTACAACGCCGCGCTTTGGGTGATGGAGCGCGAATTCAAGTCAGTGAATCCCGGCGTGAGTGAGCAGATCCACGAACTGCGCCGCGAAGTCGAGAAGGAGTTTCCGGTCATCGCCCGGCTCACAGCGGCCGTTCTGGGCCCTATTCTGTTGTGGTCCACGCGCCGAGAAGAGAAGCGGCTGGCGTCAGGACATACCTACGAGCCCCCCACTTTTCTCGAGCGTTGCAATTGGGCCCCAGCTTTGTAGCTGTGGATTGCATCGAGGTGTGCAGGAGTGTGCTCGCGCTCTACGTATTTACGCTCCCGCCACTTTGGCGAGTGGGAGCGGATTCCGCGCCCGCAAGAGTTGTTCTGCTGCCTTGGCCTCGACCGGCTGGGAGAACAGATGTCCCTGCCCAAGTTCACAACCGAGCTGACGGAGGTGGTCGAGCTGCTTGATGGATTCAATGCCCTCCGCAATTACTTTCAATTTCAACTTATGCGCCAGCAGGACAATCAGCTCCACCAGGTCACGAGCAGCGCGGTCGACTAGCATTCCGCCCACCAGGGAACGGCCGATCTTCAGTGTTTGCACCTCCAGTTGCCGCAGCCCGCTCAAAGATGAAATCCCCGTCCCAAAACCATCGAGCACCAGCCCAACGCGCAGGTGCTTAAGCTGCGAGAGGACGTTTGCAGTCACCTTGGCATCGGCAGTCGCCACGCTCTCCGTCATCTCCAGTTGAAGGCGTGACGGATCAAGCCCGGTTTCTCGCAGAGTTGCTTTTAAGTCGGTGACGAAGCGAGGATCGACCAACTGCTTGGCGGAAATGTTCACGCTTATGTTCACCGCCTCCATCGCGGGAATCGCTATGTCCCAGGCCCGCAATTGCTTGCATGCCTCCAAAATGACCCACTGGCCAGTGGCGACCAGCAGTCCCGTGTCTTCCGCCGCTGCCAGGAACTTGTTCGCAGAAATCAAGCCCTGCTCCGGATGTTGCCAGCGCAGCAGCGCCTCAAACCCCGTAATCTGCCTGGTCTCCAGCTGCACGATGGGCTGGTAGAACACGCGGAACTGGCGTTTCTCGAGCGCTTCGCGCAATTCGGCTTCCAACTTCAGGCGGTTGACGGCGTGGGCGTGCATGGCTTCGTCACAGACCTCACAGCGGGATCCTCCCATGGCTTTGGCCCGGCGCATCGCGACGTCGGCATCCTGCAGAACATCTTCCGCCCGCCTGTGCGTGATGGTGCTCAAAGCGATTCCCACACTTGCCGAAGTGTGCACCTCGCGTCCTTCCAACAGGAGAGGCTCGGCCACGGCGGAGAGGATTCGCTTCGCGACTCTCATCGCGCGGCTCGGGCTAGTGACTTCTTCCAGCAGAATGGTGAATTCGTCGCCGCCCATCCGGGACAGAACGGCGTCCATCGCAGGCAGTTCGTCCTGGACTCGAGAGATCGTATCGTCCTGGCGCAAGCAGGCCTCTAGGCGCTGGCCAATATCGACGAGCACCTTATCGCCGACCGCTGGGCCCATGGTGTCGTTGAACACCTTGAAGCCGTCCAGATCGACGAACAAGACGGCGTATTGGCGCTCCGGGCTACGCTGCGCGCGGGCATACAAGTGCCGCAGACGATCCAGGAAGAGACGCCGGTTCGGCAGCCCAGTCAGAGCATCATGAGACGAGTTGTGCTCCAGTTGCTCTTCCGCCTGTTTGCGCTCGGTGATGTCACGATTGACGATGACAAGCTTGGCGACGTCGCCCTTCTCGTCCCGGATGGTGCTGGCGAGCGACTCCAAAACCCGCCAGCTGCCGTCTTTGTGGCGGATGCGGTACTCCAGTCTTTTTCCGATGCCCGTGCTGCGCGCCTCTCGGGCCGCTTCCAGCACCTTGAATCGGTCGTCAAGGTGGATCTGTTCGAACGCAGAGGTTTCCCCGAGTTCCGCCGCGGAATAACCGAGGATTCTTTTGTACGCCGGACTGTTGTATAGGCGATTGCCCTTTATATCCACCAACGCAATCATGTCGGCCGCGTTTTCCGTGACGATCTGAAACAACTCTTCGCGCTGCTTCGACAGGCTACGAGCCCGGTACATGCGGACCTGCTGGTAGACCACCAAGCTGGCCAGTGCGCCGAGAGCTATCCAATTCCATTGCGGCATCATTTGTTGCGAAGGCTCGTCTTCATGCAAGCTATCGGCAATCTGGGCAAGAAAGTTAGCTCCATGATTGCTTTGTCCGAGCCTCGGTAAGGCGTCCTAGCCGCTCGCCGTCAGCCGGTTATCAGCGTCCTGGCCGATGTGGTCCGACTTGGAACGAAGACAAACCACTCACAACCGTTCATAATGTCCGCATGTCTCCGGAGAAGACCGTCCGCCGCCTGAAGACCTACGCCGGTGCTCAGGGATACGTCTACCAGTATTACTTCGTCGGTGAGAGAGCAGCGCTGGCAGACGACGCCGAAGCGTCAGCCACGGAATTCGTCTTCGACGTGACTTCCGATCGCAAGATAACCTACGCGGTGAGTGTCTTTCTGCCGCAAAAATCGCTGGCGGCCTGGGCTAAGGCTCACAATCGTCCGCTCACCGACGCGGAACAGTACGCCGCCGCCAAACTCCGCCTGTTCCGTGCTTTCGACGAACTGGAGGACGTGAAGGCCCATGGCCGCCGCCTGGTGATTGACGCCGCGGGGCTCGAAGAAGCGCTCGCGAGCCTGGGCGTGGAATAGGGCGGTGTGATCCAGATCACATCTACCCGTGACGCTTGCCGTTTCTCCGTTGCCCGTTCTCTGTGCAGAATATAATGCGTGGAAAGGGATGGGGTTCCTGGGGTTGAACAAGTCTCGACGAGCGCAGCGTGTGACCTCGCCTGACTTGCATTAAACTCAGCAGACTCTGATACTTACCTAGCTTATGGCATTGCTTTGGTTGCGCTTCGCGCTGGCTTGTTATTTCATCGGGTTGACCTACGCCTTCTTTGCGCTCACCCGCACCAGCGATCTTTTCAGCCGCATCGCGCTGCACGCCGCCAGCCTGGGGATGGTCTTCCACTTCGTCTCGCTGGTCGAGCTATTCCTCTCCGGCCACGTTGTATGGGCTTCGGTGCATAACGGAGAGTCGCTGCTGGCCTTCTTTTCGATGACGTTTTTCATGATCATCTACGCCATCTACCAGACCACTTCGCCCGGAGTGGTCGTGTTCCCCATTGTGTTTTTTCTGACCTTTGTCGCGGCCTTGGACCAGCAACCGGTTCTGCTGACCTCTTTCGTGCAGCATAAGGGATGGCTGATTGCGCACATCATCCTGATCTTCACTGGATATGCCGCGCTCGTGCTAAGCTTCGGCGCCAGCCTGCTCTACCTGCTGCAGGAGCGTCGCCTGAAAGCCAAGAAACCCAGCAGTCTGATTTCGTTCTTGCCCGCGCTCGAAGTGATTGACCAGATCGGCTACCGCTCACTGCTGCTCGGTTTTCCTTTTATGACGCTCGGTTTGATTACTGGCTCGATCGTGGCCATGTCGACCTATGGGCACATCGATTTTGCCGATCCGAAGATTCTGTTGTCGATTTTGATGTGGGCCGTCTACATGGTCATGGTCGTCACGCGCTGGAATTCGGGATGGCGTGGACGCCGCGCCGCGGTGCTCGCAACATTTGCTTTTGTGGCCGCCATCGTGGCCTGGGCTGCCAACTATTTCTCCACTATTCACAGGTTTGCCGCCTCATGAGATATCAGCTCATCGGCGTGAATCACAAGAGCGCTCCGCTCGAAGTGCGGGAGCGATTGGCGATTCCGGAATCGAAGCTTCCGGATTGCTGCCGCGATCTCACCGCGCATCCCGGCGTGGAAGAGGGCATGATTATTTCCACCTGCAATCGCGTGGAAATGATCACTCACACCAGCAACGGCTCGGCGGACCTGCGCGGCTTTCTGCACGACCACTTTCACCTTACCGCCGCCGAATTGGATGCGCATTTGTATGAGTTCCGCGAGAAAGAGGCGGTACGGCACATCTTCCGTGTGGCTTCGAGCCTGGATTCGATGGTGGTCGGCGAAGCGCAGATTCTGGGGCAAGTGAAAGAGGCCTATGCAACCGCCCGCGCCGTCGGCTCGGTTCGAGGACAGCTCGATCAACTCTTCACTCGCGCCTTTGCCGTCGCCAAACGCGTGCGCAGCGAGACTGCGGTGGGATCGTCTTCGGTTTCCATTGCTTCGGTCGCGGTGGAACTGGCCAAGAAGATTTTCGGTTCTCTGCAGGGCAAGAACGTTTTCATCGTCGGGGCGGGCAAGATGAGCGAACTCGCGGCCCGGCATCTGATGGCGCATGGCTGCGCTTCGATCTTTGTCGCCAATCGCACCTACGAACGCGCCATCGGACTGGCGCAGAGGTTCAACGGTCAGGCCATCAAGTTCGAGGATCTCTACAATTCCTGCGACAAGGCCGATATCGTCATCACCTCGACCGGCGCGCCCCACGCTATTTTTCGCCGCGAGCACGGCGAGCAGTTCCTCGCGCGCCGCAAGAACAAGCCGATGTTCTTCATCGACATTGCCGTGCCCCGCGACGTGTCGCCGGAAATGGCCAAACTCGACGGCATCTTCGCCTACGACATTGATGACCTGCAGCAGGCCGTCAGCAGCCACGTCGCCGACCGCCGCAAGGAAGCGCAACTCGCCGAAGCCATCATCACCAGCGAAGTCGAACGCTTCGAAGCCCGTCTGCACACGCTAGACGTAGTGCCGACGATCGTGAGCTTGCAGGATCACTTGGAAACGATTCGCCAGGCGGAAATCGACCGCGTGCGCGGCCGCATGGGAGCGTTGACACCCGAACAGGAAATGGCTGTGGAAGCACTAACCCGCGGCATCATCAACAAAGTCATGCATACTCCGATCACTACGCTGAAGACCGCGGCGCGTGAGTCAGAGGCAACCACCGTGATCGATGTTGTGCGAAGGCTGTTCAATCTGCACGACAAAGAAAAGGGCCCGGCTTCGCAGCCGAACCGGGAAGCGCCAGGCAAAAAAGAAGTAGAAACGCGCCACTGACAATTTATGACGACCTTGTCGAACAGGCTTGAAAAAAACTGGCGTCGCATTATCGGCGACGAGTTCGACTATGTGGCGATGGAACAGTTCTTGCAGGGAGAGGAAGACGACGAACGCCCCTTCTGTCCCAAGCATGCGGACATTTTCAACGCGCTCAACTTAACGCCACTTGAGAAAGTTAAAGTAGTGATTATCGGTCAGGATCCGTATCACGGCGAGGGGGAGGCGCATGGCCTTTGCTTCTCGGTCCCCAAGGGCATTGACATCCCACGGAGCCTTAGCAATATCTACAACGAGATCGATGACGAGTACTACCCTAAAAAAATGCTGCGCCATGGCGACCTGACGAAGTGGGCGGAGCAGGGGGTATTGCTGCTGAATGCGACGCTGACCGTGCAGGAGGGCAAAGCCGGCTCTCACAAGCGCATAGGCTGGGAGAAATTCACCGACGCCATTGTCCGCGCCGTCAACAAAAAGCCTGAGCCTGTCGTTTTTCTGCTCTGGGGTCGCGACGCACAGGAAGTCTGGGATCGCTGCGCGCAGAAAGAAGGCGCGCCGATCGCCGATCGCAAAAAGCACCTTGTGCTGAAAGCATCGCACCCTTCGCCGTTTTCCGTCGGCCGCGGATTGCGTGATGGCGAAATCCACAGCTTCGTCGGCTGTGGCCATTTTAAAAAAGCCAACGACCACCTGAAAAAACACGGAATTAAACGCATTGTCTGGCAGAAGCTTGGGCAAGGGGCGTAAGGCAGTGGCAGAACCCGTATTACGTTTTGCCGGATTATGTGGAATCATAGGGCGGTCACGCATGCCAATGAGGGAAAGAGACGAGTTGCGCGTCATTAGAAGTTGCTCAAACATCGAATTGCTTTCGATGAATAGCTCGTCGCATGGTACTTTCAAAATGGTTCTCAAGCGTGGTCCAGCACCATTTCAAGGCGGCCTAACCAGCCGCCTTTCGCTTTTGCCCAACATCCTGCCTGGAGTCGCGCATTATGCCTAAACTCCGCATCGGCTCCCGCGGCTCGCAACTTGCCCTCTGGCAATCCAACCACATTTCCGCACTTCTGCGCGCGCGCGGCCACGAAGTCGAGATCGAAATTATCCACACCACCGGCGACAAGATCACCGACGTCGCGCTCGCCATGGTCGGCACCAAGGGCATGTTTACCAAAGAGATTGAAGAAGCTCTCGCCGCCGGCCGCGTCGATCTCGCCGTACATTCGTTGAAAGACCTGCCCACCGAACTGCCTCCAGGATTCGAAATCGCGGCCATCACCGAGCGCCAGGACCCGCGCGATGCTTTCTGCTCCCGTCACTACCCGAGCTTCCAGGAGTTACCGCAAGGCGCGCGCGTGGGCACATCCAGCCTGCGCCGTCAGGCGCAACTCAAGGCCATCCGTCCCGATCTTGATATTCACCCTCTGCGCGGCAACGTCGACACGCGCCTGCGCAAACTCGAACAAGGCGAATACGACGCCATCATCTTGGCTGCATCCGGACTGAAGCGCCTGAGCAAGACGGAACTGATCAAGCAGATCATCCCCGCCGAAATCATGTGTCCCGCCGCGGGACAGGGCGCACTCGGCATCGAAATTCGTTTAGGCGACTCGGCCACGCGCCAGCATCTTGAATTCCTGAACGACCCAGCCGCCCGCGCCGCCACCACCTGCGAACGCGCCCTGCTCAACCGCCTCGGCGGAGGCTGCCAGGTTCCCATCGGGGCGTTCGCAGAAATGCGGAACGGCAGGCTACATCTCGAAGCCATCGTCGCCGACCCCGATGGATCGAAGCTTCTCCGCGAGTCGCGTGACGGCGACTTCAACGATCCCGAACAACTCGGCAACGCCGTCGGCGAGACGTTGCTCAGCCGTGGCGGCGATGAAATTCTCGAAGCTGTCTACGGTCGCGGCCTGGCCGTCCCGCCGCAACCGTGATTTCGGATCGTGGCCGACCATGAAGAGCGGCAGCGTTCTCCTGCAACTTCTTGGCGGCACCAAGAGTTCCCATGCTCTCCGCCGCTGGATCAACCTCTGGCCGCCGTTCTTGGGCGCGGGCATTCGCGTCAAGCGCATTGCGCCCGACATGAAAGCAGTAGACGTCGAAATGAAGCTGCGGTTCTGGAACGCCAACTACGTGGGCACGCACTTCGGCGGATCGCTGTTTGCTATGACCGATGCGTTCTATATGCTCATGCTGATGGCGAACCTGGGCCGCGACTACATTGTCTGGGACAAAGCTGCGACCATTCGCTACCGAAAGCCGGGGAGGGGAACGGTGCGAGCGGAATTTCGCTTGTCCGATAGCCAAATCGACGACATTCGCGAGAAACTGAAGACGTTGCCGAAATACGAGCCAGTCTTTTCGGTGGAAGTCAAAGATGAAGCTGGAGTTGTGGTGGCCCAGATCGAGAAGGTTCTGCACGTGCGAAAGAAATGACTGCAGCGTGTGAGGGTTGCTTCGTCCTGCGGATTGCCGCTCGATAGATCATCGTTCTGTGCATCATAGGAGATCCGAAACATGTACATTCCTGAATTCAACCGGGTTCGTGACCACGCGGACACAATCTCCTTCGTCCAGGCGAATCCGTTCGCGATTCTCGTTTCCGCGGCGGACAGCGGTCCCTTCGCCACTCATATCCCTATTCTCGCGCGGGTGGTTGACAATCAGATGGTGCTGCACGGACACCTCGCTAAGGCAAATCCGCACTGCGGTCTTCTGCAAAGCGATCAGGAGTCTCTGGCAATATTTCATGGCCCTCACGCCTATATTTCCCCCAGACTGTACGAGAGCCGGGAGAGCGTTCCCACCTGGAACTATGCTGCCGTGCACGTGTACGGCCACACTCGCACGGTTACCGACACTGAACGTCTTCTGGAAGAGACACGCGACATCATCCACGCCTTCGATCCGGCCTACTACGAGCAATGGATCAGTCTCAGCGACAAGTTTCGCCAGGGGATGTTGAAACACATCGTTGGCTTTGAGTTGGTCGCGAGCCGAATCGAGGCCAAGTTCAAGATCAGTCAAAACCGTACTAAGGCGGATCAGGCCGCGATCATTATGTCTTTGGCACAGAGTTCGGACTCAGCCGCTGCCGGAATCGCTACTCTGATGGAGAAGCAAGGTCTGGGGGTCTGATTGCGGAGCATGAACCATCGCACGGAAATCGCAAAGGTGCCACGGCTTCCGCTGGCCGGGGTTCGCGTGCTGGTAGGCAGGGCGCGGCATCAGGCCAGTGCGCTTTCCGGCGAACTGCGCAAGCTGGGCGCGACGGTGATCGAGATTCCATTTATTGAAATCCGCACGCCGCGCAGCTTCAAGCCCCTGGATACGGCGCTGCGGGATCTTGACGGCTATGATTGGCTGATCCTGACCAGCGTGAACGGAGTCGAGGCGATGTGGAAGCGGCTGACCAAGCTGCGCCTGACGAAAGCAAGTCTCAAACACCTGCACATTGCCGCGATCGGTCCGGCTACGAAGAAGGCGATCGAGCAGCGCGGCGGCAAAGTGGAGGTTGTTCCCAAAGAGTATGTCGCAGAATCTGTGGTGCGCAGTCTGCGGCGGCGGGTGAGAGGGAAGCGCGTGCTGCTGGTGCGTGCCAAAGTTGCCCGTGACGTGATTCCGCGGGAACTGCGCAAAGCCGGAGCACACGTGGATGTGGTGGAAGCTTACGAAACCGTGGTGCCGCAGTCTTCCCGCACGCGATTGCTTGGCGCGCTCGCGAATCCGCAACGGTCTCCACATGTGGTCACATTTACAAGTTCGTCGACCGTGCGCAACTTTGTGGCTCTGCTCGGCTCAAGCAAGGCGCGCGTCAAGGGGATACGGCTCGCCTCTATTGGGCCCGTTACTTCTTCGACTTTACGCGAGCTTGGCCTGCCGGTGGACATTACAGCCAAAGAATTCACCATCCCCGGATTGGTGGAAGCCATTGCCGCAGCAATGAGCTCGAACCGGAACTAGCTATTCCGTCAGCGAGCAACTGCAATCCGCCGGGGGAACGTGCGCCAGCAGAAAGTCGGCAACACGCTGATAGGCGTCGATCTGATTTTCGACACGCGCGAAGCCGTGCCCTTCGTTTTCATAAATCTTGTAATCCACCGTCCCGCCACGCTTCTTGATGGCGTCCACCACCTGCTGCGTTTCTGATTTCGGGCAGCGCGGATCGTGTCCTCCGGCGAGCAACAGCAACGGCGCTTTGATCTGGTCGATGAAGTTGATGGGAGAACGATCTTCGTATAGCGCTTTGTTCTTCACCACATCGCCCATGGTTGCGAGATCGGACTGCTGCAACACCGGATCTTCGTTTTTAATCTCAGTGAACCAGTTTACAAACGGCACAATGGGTACGCCCGCCGCCCAGACGTCGGGCGCCTTTGTCACCGACATCATGCTGAGATAGCCGCCGTAGCTTCCGCCCATGACAGCGATCTTCTTCGGATCGAGATGGCCGGTCTGCTTGATCCAGTCGACTCCGGCGAGCACATCCTGTAAATCGCCGCCGCCCATGTCGAACAAGTTCGCCTGCTGGAATTCTTTGCCGTATCCCGTCGAACCGCGATAGTTAGGCGCAAGCACCATGTAGCCTTGATTGGCCGCGTATTGCACGAAACGGTTGAACGAATTCATGGTCTGCGAAGTCGGGCCGCCGTGAATGTAAACGATGGCGGCATTTTGTCCGTTGCGCGCCATGTTGAAGGGTACGTACAGAAGCGCGGAGATCGTCCACTTGCCGTCGCGGCTGGGATAGTGAACCAGATAAGGCTCAACCATGTCTTCGGAATGCACTCCGGCGACCAGCGAATGCGTGACTTGATGCGACTTACCTGTGGCGAGTGAGTAAACCCAGAGATCGCCAGGAGCCGTCGGACCATTGTGGTAATAGAGCAGGCGCGAACCGTCTTTGGTGAAGGCGGAATGCCCGCCGGCAGGCTCGTTCACGCCTTTGGGAATCGGCAACAGCGTGGACTTGCCGGTCGCTAGATCGTGTAAGTAGATGTCTTCATTGCCGTCGACATTTGCGCTGAAAGTGATGTGCTTGCCATTGGGTGAGAACTCGCTGCCGCGGATTTCCCATTTATCTTTGGTGAGCCAGGTGATCGGGCCAGGGCGAGGGTCGCCCCTAGTGCCTACCAAAAGACGTCCGATGTTGTCATAGCCGTTCTGTGCATTGGATGTGAACAGTACTGTCTGAGCGTCAAACACACCGAGTGTCGAAATATCATTCGCGAAGTAGCGCTGTTCGCCATCATGCGGCGTAAGCAGCGTGCTCTTTCCTGTCGCCACATCGGCAATGAAAATATTCGAGTCTGTCCCCTTCGCCTGCTCCTGCGTGTAGACGATGTATGCGCCATCCTTCGACCAGATCGGATTCGAGTTTCCCTTGTCCTGCGGCGTGCCGGTGGTGAGGTGCTTCACCTCGCGCATCACGGTGTCGTAGATGTCGATTTCGGAAGCGGCCGACGTTTTCGGTTTCACGAGGTACGCAAGATAGCGCCCGTCGGGCGACCATGTCGGATCGGTTTCGGCGATTTCGCGCGTGCTGGTGAGGTTCAGCACTTTGCCGGTCTTGGGCGAGACCAGAAAAATGTCCCAGAGTTCATCGCCGTCATAGTCGGATTGATAGGCGATCCACTTGCCGTCGGGCGACCACGCAGGCGCGGTCTGGCGCTGGTCGCTGACCGTGAGTTGCACCGGCCATCCGCCTTCGGCGGGCACGAGCCAGAGGTTGTTGCGTCCGCTCATGTTGGAGATGAAGGCGATGCTCTTGCCGTCGGGCGACCACGTGGGCCGGCCGACCTGGCGCGTCATGTAGAGCTTTTCGATGGTCAAGCTGCGCGGCTCGACCTGCGCGTTTGGTTTGGAAGCGATCTGCTTGGGATCGGTAATGGCCTGAGGCGCGGGGAGAGTCTGGGCCACGATGGTCTCAGTGACAACTGTGCTCATGAGTATGACGATAGCAAAGAGAGCGAAGCGGCGCATGGGTTTGATACCTCGGAACGTGAGTCGAAAAAAAAGTCTAGCAGAACCGGCTTGTCATCCTGAGCGGAGAGAGAAGTGCGCAAAGCGCGCTCCTCTTGTAGTCGATGGATCCCTGACACGTTGCCGCTTCCTCCGGACCTTGACAGGAGTTCTCACACGGCGCCCGTGAACGTGTCAGTAAGAATCCCTCGACAAGACAATGGTACAGCACGGGGTAAAGGGATCCTTCGACTGCGCATTTGCGTCGGCTTCGCCGGCGTAAATGCTCCGCTCAGGATGACAACACGGTTGAGAGGCCCAAAAGCCTTATGCTTTCGCGTTCTCGTGCATGTCCACCGTGCTCCAGGTTTTGTCGGCGGCGTGGCAGAGATTTTCCAGGGGGCAATCGACGCACTTGGGCTTGCGCGCGATGCAGAGTTTGCGTCCGTGCCAGATAATCTGGTGAGAAAAGAGAATCCACTTGTCGCGCGGGATGATCCGCATCAGGTCCTGTTCGATTTTCTGCGGGTCGTCGTTCGTCGTGAGTTCGAGGCGGCGCGAGATCCGGTGCACGTGGGTGTCAACGACTACTCCTTCAGGTTTCTTGAACCAGGTGCCCAGCACAACGTTCGCGGTTTTGCGCGCCACACCGGGGAGGGTGAGCAGCCTATCCATGTCGTCGGGAACCTGGCCGCCGAAGTCGGCGACGATCTTCTTCGCGGCTCCCACGACAGATTTGGATTTATTGCGGAAGAAGCCGGTGGAGCGGACGTCCGGTTGAAGCTGCTCAGGGGTGAGAGCGGCGAAAGCCTGGACGGTCGGATATTTGCGGAACAGTTCGGGCGTGACGCGGTTCACGTTCACATCGGTCGATTGTGCGGAAAGGATGGTCGCTACCAGGAGTTCCCACGCGCTGGCATGAGTGAGTGCACAGGTGACTTCAGGATAGAGCTGGTCGAGGCGTTTCAGGATTTCGGAGATGCGCTCTGGGGCCAGGGGATTATAGGCGGAAGTTGTGCTGGCCTTTCGACTGTTGGGCGCTGCCGCCGGGGCTTCGCCCCGGGGACGCGCGGGAGCGCCCGTCCCCACACGGGCATCTTTGGTTATTCGAGTATCTTTGCTTCCGCGCGACTTTTGGGGCGCTGGCTTCGTGGACAGGGGCGCCCGTGCCACACGGTCTTGACGGCCGGTGCGGGCGGGCTGGCGGGGCGTGCGTCCGCGAGGCATGAGGGCAACATCTTAACAGAGACCTCGGTAACCACGCGGGGAATTGACTCGCACCATGCACCCCGGTAGTCTTGAGACAATCTCTCAGCATTCAGGAAGCTATCGTGGCCGTAAGTTCCATCCAACTCGGGCAAGTCTGGCGCAGCGATGCCGATGGCCAGGACTATTTGGTCACCAAGGTCTATCACGAAGTGTTTGCACAATACGCCATGCTGCGGCCGGCTGGCATTACCGCTCCTGACGCGCCAACCGTGCGCATCAAGATAACCAAGACCCCGCAAGGCGCGGCGCTGCCCGGCTACACCTTTACCCAGGACGGCTCGTTCTAGCGCGGCCTTTCCCTCGCAAATTTCCGATACACTTGAGTTCAGTGCCCAGTACCTAGTACCAAAGTGTTTGGTCCGAAAAGTTTTCACTGGGTACTGGCAACTGCTTCTCCCAATGACTGAAAAACTTCTGGCTGTCATCTTCGTGTTCATCAATTCCGTAATCGCCGCGACCGGTTACGGCGGCATCGTGCTGCTGATGGCGATTGAGTCGGCGTGCATCCCGTTGCCCTCGGAATTGATTATGCCGTTTGCCGGCTATCTGGTCTTCCAGGGCACATTCAAGCTGCTATGGGTAGCGACGGCGGGTGCGCTTGGATGCAATCTTGGCTCGTTGGTGGCATACGAGATCGGGTGTTACGGTGGGCGTCCTCTGGTGGAGCGCTATGGGCGCTGGATTCTGATGGGGCGGCGGGAACTCGACTGGGCCGACCGCTTCTTCGCGCGCTGGGGATATCTGGCGGTGTTCATCGGGCGTCTGCTGCCGGTGATTCGCACCTTCATCGCGCTGCCGGCGGGAGTGGCGCGCATGCCGCGGGGACGGTTTCATTTGTACACGTTTCTAGGGTCGTGGCCGTGGTGCCTGGGCCTGGCCTATCTCGGCATGAAGCTGGGCGAGAACTGGCGCGAGCTGGGAAAATACTTCCATAAGTTCGATGCGGTGATTGGAGTCGTGGTGGTGGCAGGAGCGGCCTATTTTGTCTGGACTCACTGGCAGAATAGGATTAGCCGCCAGGCATCAGCGGCCACCCGTTAGTGACGCTAGCGCGTTACTTGTCTCCGGCTCCCCGTGCCAGCTGTGATCCCACAATCTGCCACCTGCCATCGCGCTTCACCACCACGTCCATGTAGATATAGCGAACCGGGAATCGTTGTCCATCTTGCTCGACGTCATCTTCTTCTGATCCATGAACGATGGCCAGTTCGTCGCTGAGCAGGCGAATGCCGCGGCCCGTAGACGTCATCGAGAGGTAGCGGGTTGCGGCGGTCTTTAGATTGGTGATCACATCCTGTTTGGTTCGGGACTCGCCGAATTCATCGTATTGCATGTAGTCGTCGGCGAAGATGCGCGAGAGTTCGGCGATGTCGGCGGCGATCAGGGCGCGGTCGCCGTCTTCGAACAGCTTCAGGATTTGTTGCTTGTCGCCTTCCAATGCGTTTCCTCTTAGCCATCGTTCGGACGCCGCCGGCAGAGACGTCGCAAGCGACGTCTCTACGATATTTTTGTTAGTGTACTAGCTGACATTTACGAGGAGGGCCCCGTGATTCGAATGTCCCGTGTTCTCGCATTGCTTCTTTTCTTCACCATCACGCTGCTCAACTTTTCCTACGCCCAATCCGCACCCGCGACTTCCGATAAGCCCTTCGTGGTTGAGTATTACTACAAAGCCAAGTGGGGGCATGCGGATGAGTTTCTCAAACTATTCAAGAAGAATCACTACCCCGTGCTCAAGAAGGAAGCGGAGATGGGGCGGATTGCGAAGGTCTGGATGGATCAACCGCGCTATCACACCACGGAAGACGGGCGCTGGGATTTCCGCGTGACTATCGTCTTCAAGAATGCGACCGTGGCCAATGAACCGTTCGATGAAGCGGCGCTGCAGAAGCAGATGTATCCGGATCAGGAAACTTTCCAGCGCGAAGAGCAGCGGCGGTTCGAGATTTTGGACGGACATTGGGATTTGCCGGTGAAGACGGTGGACCTGGAGATGAAGTAGGAAAATGAGTCGCGGACAGGATTGGGTCATTGAGAGATTGAGCCATTGAGTCATTGAAAACATATCCTGCGGCAGCGCGCTACGCAAATTGGCTCATTGACTCAATCACTCAATCTTGTTCAATCGATCTTCAGGAAGTTGGCCACCAACTTCTCGTGCCACTTCCACGGTAGGATGCGCTTCAGGGCGAGCTGAATCTTGGCGTCGCGGCCGACCAGGTAGCGGAGCTTTGGGTTGGGGTCTTGCGCGATTGATGCGATAAGGACATCGAGGCGGCCGTGGTCGCGAACTACCGAGTCAACGAAGGCGGGGAGCGCGTCGAAGTTGGTTACGTCGAGCGCACGGACTTCGAGTTGGGCGGCGATCCCCGCCGCAGTTGCGGCTTGATCGAGGCGGTCACGGCGTTTCAGATCACGCATGGTGGCGACGACACGAAAGCCGGCCTTGGCCAGTTCGATCGATGTAAGCAATCCGAAGCCGCTGGAGGACCCGGTGATGAGTGCGACCTTATCGGACATGGAGAGTGACTCCGCAAAAGTTTTAGCACAGATATGGGAATCGCGACGAGGCGATGCGTCGCTGCCGCAAAGGATGTTAAAGGACGGTAACAATTACGCGGCAAATCGTTCATGGCAATCATTGAAATTTGGAGTTAGACAGAGCATGAAAAGAGCCGATAATCTTATTCATGGACCCATTCATATCAGTAGAGGACTCACATGTTGATGTGCTGCACGAGATTGGCGTTCGGTTGGCGACCGCGGACGGTTTCCACGGAGTACTGACTCGTGTAGTCGATTTTGCTTCTGCACTGGTGAAGTGCGATTCCTGTCTTATTTATGTGCTGGAGGGCGAAGATCTGGTTCTGCGGGCTTCGAAGAATCCGCATCCAGAAGTTGTCGATCGCCTGAAGGTGCGACTGGGACAGGGCATTACGGGATGGGTGGCGGAACACCAGGAGCCGGTGGCGGTTACCGAAAAGGCGGCGCTCGATCCGCGGTTCCAGTTTTTCCACGAGCTTCCGGAAGACACCTATGAAGCCTTCCTGTCGGTGCCCTTGATGTGCAGGGGGCGCGTGATGGGGGTGATCAACGTGCAGCATCGGCTGCCGCACACCTACACCCGGCGGCAAGTTCAGACGATTGCGACGATCGGATTTCTGGTCGGCGCGGAGATTGAGATGGCACGGCTGGAAGGTGCCAACTCCACTTTGTGGGAGCAACTGCAAACCCGCAAAGTGGTGGAGCGCGCCAAAGGAATCCTGCAGCGCGATCTTGGATTGAGCGAGGAACAAGCCTACCTGACGTTGCAACGGCAGAGCCGGCAGAAGCGCAAGGCGATGAGGGAGATTGCCGAAGCCATTGTGCTGAGTGAGGAAGTAAAGGGCAACGTCAGCTCACCGAAGCCCACCTAAGGAAACCAACCCTCCCTGCTCCAGGGGGTGATGTTTTTTGTCACATCCTGGGCCTTCATTTCGATCACAGAGCGGTTTCTGGGGCGAAGTCAGGAAGCGATCCCTCGCGCACCGGGGGGAATTCAAACAACGCAAGGAAGGCCCGAGGACAGAAAGGGGATCTGCCCTCGGGATTTGGGCAGGGATCAACTAGCGAGCGGCGGAAGCGGTCGTGGTTGCGACGGTTTGCGCCACTTCACGAGTTTCAGCGGGCACTGCAAAATGCAGCGTCATTCCGAACTCGGGAAGCTGCATCGTGCTGACGAAGTTTCCGCTTGATCGGGAAACCACGACGAGCTGGCTGAGTTCCGACGGCCCGGAGGCTTCCTCGTTGTTCACCAGCAGCATGAAACGGGTTTCACTGCCGCTGAGCTTCCGCAGCGTCAGCATTTCCGCAGTGCCGTTCGATCCGATGGTGAAACGGTACTTTCCCGCCGGCACAACGGCGTTCTGCCAGTGTACTTCGTGGCCCAACGTGAAAGTTCCGGCAGCTTCCTGGGCGGAAGCCAGGCTGGGCGCGAAGTTCAAGGCACTCAAGGTTAAGGCAGCGGCGTAGGCGAACTTGCGAATCGATTTCATTGGAATCTCCTGTTCTTTTTTCCTAGTCTGAAGAGGCACACTACCGGCGCAAGGCCGAATGGCGTGGACTCAGATTGAGTGGAGAACAACAGGGTCAGGAGAATTGCAATGCCGCAGCAAGGCTGGCATGCAAACATCAGCTTCGCGGGACCGGCTGCAGAGCTGGTTTGCGAAGTGATTCCACTATGAAGGATGTTCGCGCTAGAGTCCAACGCAAAATATTTATGGGAGTCATTCGCGACTGTGCCGTGACCGCAGTAGCGTCACGCCGATCAAAGGCCGCTGGTGTTAAGGATGGGGCTATAATGCCGCACGAGGTGAGGTGCGATGGAACAAGTAAATGCGCGGGGTGCTTCTGGGATGCCACTCTGGTTGATCAAGTCTTTCGCCGTCGTCGTCACGGTAAACGTGTGCCTCGCGGTCTTCGATCACTGGAAGCGGTTTGACTGGAGCCAGAGGTTCGTCGCGTTTGCCCTACTATTTTGGTTGGTCCTGATGCCCGTGGCCGCGACCGGGAGTTGGAAAGCAGCGAAGCGGCTCGACTGGGCTAACCTGTGGTACGCCTATATGCTGCTGATGCTGGCGATTATGCTTTTCGGCGGGCGATTGTAGACTCTTCCAACCGATGCTCGCTCTGCCCCGTTGAATTGATTTTTTGCGCGTTTGGCCGCTCTCATTTGCAAAAGTCCCACCTGATACGAGAACATACAAGGTTTGCACATCCATACAGATTCTTACTGAGGAAGCGGCCAAAATATGGCGATACGGAAGAAGTCCGCAAGTACGGCATCGAAGACAACGCGCATCGAAGTGAAAGACGACGTGAAGTCCGAAGGCAGGGCTCACAGCGGTTCCAAGAACAACGGCACGATCCAGCCCGCAAAAGGGAAGCTGGGCGTGATGATCCCGGGTATGGGCGCGGTGGCGACCACGTTTGTCGCGGGAGTGGAGGCCATTCGCAAAGGCCTGGCAAAGCCGATCGGCTCGCTCACTCAAATGGGTACAGTGCGCCTGGGAAAGCGCACGGACGGGCGTTCGCCGAAGATCAAGGAGTTTGTGCCGTTGGCCGGACTCGACGACCTGGTCTTCACGGGCTGGGACATCTTTGAAGACAACATGTACGAAGCGGGCTCGAATGCGGGAGTGCTGGATCAGAGGTTGCTCGACCAGTTAAAGCCGTTTCTTTCTTCGGTAACGCCACGCTCGGCGGTGTTCGATCACAACTACGTGAAGAAGATCGACGGGCCGAACGTAAAGAAGGGCAAGACGAAAATGGATCTTGCCGAACAATTACGTGACGACATCCGCGACTTCAAGAAGACCAGCGGAGCGAGCCGGCTGATCACCATGTGGTGCGGATCGACAGAGTCCTACATCGAGGCGACCGAGGCCCACCAGTCGGTGAAGTTGTTCGAGAAGGCGCTGCGCGAGAACGACGAGAAGATTGCGCCCTCGATGATCTATGCCTACGCGTCGCTGATGGAGGGTGTGCCGTTCGCAAACGGCGCGCCGAACCTGACGGTGGACTTGCCGGTGATGCTCGAACTCTCGCGGAAGAACGAAGCGCCGATCTGCGGCAAAGATTTTAAAACCGGGCAGACTCTGATGAAGACAATCCTCGCGCCCGGCTTCAAGGCGCGCATGCTGGGCCTGAACGGATGGTTCTCCACCAACATCCTGGGCAACCGCGACGGCGAGGTGCTGGAGGATCCGGGTTCGTTCAAGACCAAGGAAGAGTCGAAACTTTCGGTGCTAGAGCACATTCTGCAGCCGGAGCTTTATCCCGAACTCTACGGCAACATATGCCACAAGGTACGTATCAATTATTATCCGCCGCGTGGCGATAACAAAGAGGGTTGGGACAATATCGATATTTTCGGATGGCTGGGCTATCCGATGCAGATCAAAGTCGATTTCCTGTGCCGCGATTCGATTCTGGCGGCGCCGATTGTCCTCGATCTGGTGCTGCTCATGGATCTCGCCAAGCGGAGTTCGGAGCTGCGCGGGCGGGGGATTCAGGAGTGGTTAAGCTTTTACTTCAAGTCTCCAATGACGGTGCCGGGGCTCTATCCCGAGCACGACCTGTTTATTCAGCTGATGAAGCTGAAGAACACGCTACGGCATCTGAAGGGCGAGGAACTGATCACGCATTTGGGGCTGGAGTATTACGACTGAGATCACGGGCCGTTCGAACTACCACACCGTCCTGAGCAGTGGGCTTCTACGGATTCTCTCGTCGTGAGTGACCAGAGTCAGGCCCTCAGCGCGGGCTGTGCCGCCGATGATGCGATCTGCGGGGTCGTGGGAGTAGTCGTCGGGGAACAGTACGCCGAGGGCACAGATTTCTGGAGTAATTGGGCGCACAGCAACATCCTCCAGGAATATCTGAATCGAGGCTTCCACCGTACCGAAGGCTCGCACTCGCCCCCGAGTCAGGAGAGAGGAAATTTCCCAAATGGTGATTGCGGAGATCGCCAGACCTCCGCTATGTCGCGCCCTGCGAATCGCCGATGCAGCGGCTCTCGAAAGCTTCTTGGAATCGTCCACCGCCCAGATCAGAGCATGTGTGTCGATAAGAATCAAAATGCGGACTCCCATGACTCCGGCGGATCCGAGTCAAGGTCGCCGACAATCTCAATCACCCCTTTGAGCCTGCCGATGAAGGGCCGCCCTTCCTTGCCCGTAGGCACCAGCTTCGCTACAGGCTTCCCTCGCTTGGTGATGACTATGGTTTCGCGAGTGCTACTGACGTCGTCCATCAGGGTGAGACAGCGAGCTTTGAATTCCGCGGCAGAAATCGTTCTCATGACCAACTCCTCTAAGACATGGTCATTGTAACATGGTCACCTGCCCCTTATGTCAGCTTCTTCTCCCGCTTGTACTCGTCAAACTTCTCTAGAAAGCGGTCGATATCCTTCCTCTGGAGATAGTAAGGCGTCGACAAGCGCAGCTTGTTCGGGTCCGCGCCGCGGATGCGGATCTTGTGGGTCTTCCACATCCAGTTTTCTAAATCCATGCGCGGGACGGGTGGGACGTTCACGGTGACAATCGCACAGCGCAGGGCGGGATCGGGTGAGGTCCAGGATTCGGCTCCGCGTTTTTTCATTTCATCGAGTATGTAGTCGCCGAGGGCGCGGTGGCGTCGCTCGATGCGTTCCAGGCCGATGTCGTTGGCCAGCTTAATCGAGGCTCGCAGTCCCCACAGGGCCGGCACATTCGAACTGCCAATGCGCTGGAAGCGTTCGGCGCGAAGCTTGGGATCGTCCCAACCCTCGGTGACGATGGTATTCCACAGGCGATCGATGACTTCGTCGCGCACGTAGAGGAAGCCCGAGCCTTTGGGCGCTTGCAGCCACTTGTGCGGGCTCGAAGAGTACATGTCGCAGCCCAGGTCGTGAACGCTGAGGCGCATCATGCCGGGCACGTGGGCGCCGTCGACAGCGGAGAGAACGCCTTTCGAGCGTGCCAGTGCGCTGAGTTCTTTCGCGGGCAGCACGACGCCGGAGAACGTGGTGATGTGGCTGAAGAAGAGGACGCGCGTGCGCGGCGTGATGGCGTCGTTGAAGAGATTGAGAACTTGCGCCGCATCTTTGACCGGCCGCGGCAGCGTGACCCTCTTCACCACGATGCCGTAGCGCTTGGCTTTGAGGTTCCAGGGATGCTCGCCGCCGGGGTGCTCCTGATCAGTCATCAGGACTTCGTCCCCCGGCTTCAGGTCGATGCCATTCGCGATGTAGCTATTAGCTTCCGTGGCGTTGCGCAGCAGGGCAATCTCGTCGCGGTGGCAGCCGACGAAATCGGCTAGTGGATCGCGAAATTCGTTCCAAGCGGCGTATCCCCAGATGGGATAGTCTTCGGGATCCTGCTGGTCCATTCTTTCGGTGGTGGCGTAGCCGTCGAAGATGGCGCGCAGCACGGGAGCGGGGCTGGAGCCGACGGTGCCGTTATTCAGGTAGATTTCGTCTGCGGGGATGAGGAATTGGCGGCGCAATTCGGCCCAGTAGGCATCTTCGTTCTTCTCGAAGAGGGAATGGTCGGGAAGCGTTGAGGGAGCTTTATCGAGTTGGGCCAGGAGATTTCCATGGAAAGCCATGGTGGCGGCGAGGCCGGTCGTGGCGGTGAGGAAGCGGCGGCGGTCGAGCAAAGGTACCTCCAGGCTAGGAGAAGATGGAACGGGCCATGTTACGACTGAGCGGGGAATGCGGCAAGAGCGGAATGGAATGGCAGGTTGGGACGATCTGGATGGGCTGGGAGGCCTCAATCTGCGGCGACTCATTCCCGGATAACCCCGGAGTGGAAGGGCGCGTCTAACTGAGAGGATAAGTTCGGGCTGGATTTGTGTGGCGGCGTATAATCGCCATAAGAGTGGGTCGGCCGCAAAGGAGTTCCTATGAAGTTGCGTTGGTTGGCAATCGCAGCGGGATTAGCCGCGTTCAGCGCGCCCTGGGCGTTGGCACAAACACAGCCTGGGCAAAATCCCAGTCAGACGCCCGGTCAAACCCAGAATCCAGGTCAGACACAGACTCAGACGCCAACCCAAGTTCCGGTTCCAGATCCGGACAAAGACCAGCCCAAGGCTGGCGACGTGCAAAACGCGCCCGCCCAGCCGCCGGCTGCGCTGCCCACTCAGGATGACGGTCAGATCAAGCACAATGGCACCAAAACCGACGTGGATGCGGTGGGAAACCGCAACGTGGGGTGTGGTCGCGGGGTGGGCAACTGGTACAGCGTTGAAAGGCAAGTGGCGATGGGCCGGGGTTATGCCCAGCAGATTGAATCGCAAATCAAGCTGGTGAATGATCCCGTGGTCACGGAGTACGTCAACCGCATTGGGCAGAACCTGGTGCGGAACTCGGACGCACAAGTGCCGTTTACCATCAAGGTGATCGACTCCGACGTGGTGAACGCCATGGCGCTTCCGGGCGGGTTCTTTTACGTGAACTCGGGGCTGATCCTGGCAGCTGACGAAGAAGCCGAGATGGCGGGCGTAATGGCTCACGAAATCGCGCATGTGGCGGCATGCCACGTGGCCCGCGAGCAGACTCGCTACACGCTGATGCAACTGGCGACCATTCCTCTGATATTCGTGGGCGGCGGCATTGGCTATGGAGCGTACGAAGCCGCCGGACCAGCGGCCATGATGGGCATTCTGAAGTTTTCGCGCGGGTTCGAAGCGGAAGCCGACTATCTCGGGGTCGAGTACATGTATCGCGCCGGGTACGATCCGTCGGCCTTCGTTTCGTTCTTTGAGAAGATTCAGGCGATGGAGAAGAAGAAGCCTGGCACCCTGGCCAAGACCTTCGACACGCATCCGCAAACCCCGGATCGCATTGAGAAGACGCAGGAGGAAATTCGAAAAATCCTGCCGGCGAAGCAGCAGTACGTCGTGACCACCTCGGAATTCGATGATGTAAAGTCGCGGTTGGCGTCGATTGAGAATCGCCACAAGGTTCTGGATCAGAAAGACGCCAACAAGCCCAGCTTGCGGCGGACTTCCACCAGCAGCGACCCCAACGCGGGGGACACCAAGAGCGATGACGACCGTCCAACCTTGAAGCGGCGGGATGATTCGTCTTCAAACTAGGCGGGGGGAGGAATTAACTTCAGCGAACCGGCGGCCGGTAGGCCGCCGGTTTTGTGTTTGGCGCGACAAGGCCGATTTCGGGAATTTGGCTAGCCGTGAGAGAAGAAGTATCATCACGAGAGGTTGTGACCGAAATCACAGCATGTTGTTGCCGAAGCCAAATAAGCTGAGACACGCTAAGCTTAAGGAGCAAGTCCTCCATGCCAGAGAACACACTCACCATCACCGACAATCGCACGGGTCAAACCTATACCATTCCGGTCGAAGACGGCACGATCCGGGCGATGAGCCTGCGGCAGATCAAGACGGGTCCGGAGGATTTCGGGCTCATGACTTACGATCCGGCCTTCATGAACACGGCATCGTGCCGCAGCAGCATCACCTATATTGACGGTGATTTGGGAATCCTGCGCTATCGCGGATATCCCATCGAAGTGCTGGCCGAGCGCTGCACCTTCCTGGAAGTCGCTTACCTGCTGCTGTTTGGAGAATTGCCCACCGCGAGCGAGCTCAAGAGCTGGGTCTACGATATTACTCATCACACCATGCTGCACGAGAGCACGAAGATGTTCATGGAAGGCTTCCGCTACGACGGCCATCCCATGGGTATGTTTGTGAGCACGGTGGCCGCACTTTCAACTGTGTACCCGGATGCCAAGCATGTGCACGATGCCGCTAATCGGATGCTGCAGATCAAGCGCTTAATCGGCAAGGTGCCGTCGATCGCGGCCATGTCATACCGGCATAACGTAGGATTTCCTTACGTGTATCCGGACAACGATTTGAGCTATGCCGAAAATTTCATGAACATGTTGTGGAAGATGGTCGAGCCGAAATACGTGGCGAATCCGGCCATCGCGCGGGCGCTCGACATCCTGTTCATTCTGCATGCGGACCATGAACAGAACTGCGGCACCAACGCGATGCGATCAGTCAGCAGCGCCCAGACCGATCCCTACCTCTCCATGGCGTCGGCGGCATCGGCGCTGGCGGGACCGTTGCACGGCGGTGCCAATGAAGAAGTGCTGCGCATGCTCGACGAGATCGGCTCAAAGGATAAAGTGCCCGCCTATATCAAGAAAGTGAAAGAAGGCGGGTTCAAGCTGATGGGATTCGGACACCGCATCTACAAGAATTACGATCCGCGGGCGAAAATTATTCGCTGGTGCGCGGAGCAGGTTTTCGAGGTTACCGGACGTAACCCGAAATTGGAGATTGCCCTCGAGTTGGAGCGCATCGCCCTGGAAGACGATTATTTCGTGAAGCGCAAACTCTATCCCAATGTCGACTTCTATTCCGGGATTATGTACCAGGCGATGGGCTTCCGGCCCGAGATGTTCACGGTGCTGTTCGCGATTCCGCGCACAGCGGGATGGCTGGCGCAGTGGCAGGAGCTGATTACAGATCCGGAGCAGAAGATCGCGCGGCCGCGGCAGATCTATACCGGGCACGATGCGCGCGAGTTTGTACCGATGGATAAGCGCACCGCGGCAACGGTTCCCGCGCGCTAAAGCAAGTGAGTGGGGAGAAGCAGGAGCAGCGGCAACGAGGCGCGGATCATCCGGCGCGTCGGCTTACGCAGCTTGTTTTATGCAGCCTGTTTCGTGGCGAGCGCGGCCGCATATTCACGCCTCTCAGATGGTGAGGTGATGACCTTCATCTCCTGCCAGTCGTAGGGAAATTCTCTTCCGCAATCCAGGCAGGCCACATAGGTTCCGGTCAATGCGCCGGCCTGCGGACGGCGCGCCGTCCCGCGAATCGTTACCGGGAAGCTGTAACGAGGGTGTCGGCAACCGAAAAACACGTCAATCAATTTTGTCATCATGGAGCACCTTCCACAGCCGGTTTACTTTCCCCAGGTTTGTTCTGCGTGCGGCCCCCTGTGCGGCTTACTCGATTACTTATGACGTTAGATTCATCCCGACGGAAAATGGTTTCGTTTCCTTCGTGTGAGATGTGAACAAGCGAGGTTCCACCCCTCCAAATGGCTCCCTGGAAGCCAGTTACAGGCAGACGAGCAAAGATTTGCACAAGCCGTTTGAGGTGAAAAGGTCACGGGATGCACAGCCGGGAACTGAAAAGCGCGGGAGCGCGAGGGGTCGTCGGGGCAGAAGCCTAGGTAAGGTTCAGAGCCTTCTTGATGGTGCCGCGCTCTTGCTGGATCTTCTCCTGGAGAAGAGTGATGGCGTAGATGAGTTGCTCGGGACGCGGCGGACATCCGGGAACATAAATGTCGACGGGGATGACTTGATTGACGCTCTGCACCAGCGCATAGTTTTGGAACACGCCACCCGACGTGGCGCAGGCTCCCATCGAAATCACCCACTTCGGTTCCGGCATCTGCTCCCACAACAGCCGGATCACCGGGGCCATTTTGTTCGAGACGCGGCCGGCAATGATCATGAGATCGCTCTGCCGCGGCGAGGGACGAAATACCTCCGCCCCAAAGCGCGCAATGTCAAAACGCGCCGCTCCCATCGACATCATTTCGATGGCGCAACAAGCCAGTCCAAACGTCATCGGCCAGATGGAGCCTTTGCGCATCCAGTTCACCGCCGAGTCGAGAGTGGTCAGCACCACTCCTTCGGGTGTGGGATTTCCAAAGGTCAAATCCTTGACGACCTTCTTGCCGTTCTCGGTGGAGATGTAGGGACCGAAATTCAGTTCGGGAGACATAGAGTTATTCTAAACCATCAGCCAAATGCTTCAATCGAACTCCTGAAGTGGAAAGGTATTCAAGATACTGGCGGCGAGACCATAGACAGAGTCGAAATCGTATTTCCCCCCAGGCTTCGGCTCCGTGTAACGTCGATGGGCAAACCAGTTTCGGAAGTGGAACGCGCCGCTCAAGTCCCCAATTAGTCGCCGCAGCTCCGGCTTGTTCTCTTTCCAGGCTTCTAAAATGTCGTCGACCAATTTCACCTTTGCCTTACGCGACCTGCGGATTGCGCGAAAAGCCTTTGATAGGCCGCCATCCTTAATCTTTCTCCTGCAGCGGCATTCGTAGTCGGTAAAGAATGCCGCTTCCAACCTGGTCAGGATGACGAATGCTGATCTTTGATCAGTTTCTTCGAGACGGTCAGCGAGTTCTTTACGAATTTCCCCGGGCCGAAGGCCGAAAAAGCGCTTGCTGAAGCTTGGCGAGGCCTCACTAAAGTACAGCCTCAGAGAACGATCTACATCGTTTTGGTATTCGGCGATTGCTTCCATCGCCGTACTACCCATTGGCCACTTCCATGATTAGATCGAAAAAAGTCTGCTGCGTAATTTCTATGAACCTCCTTTCCGGTGGGCGTGTGACGATCTTCCACTCCCACTCAATTTCGTGTGATCGTTTGCTCGGAGGGGGTGGCAGTTTTCCGCCAACGCTGACCGTTACGTGGATTAGCGATCTTGGGTCGGATACCTTGCTGTCAACCAGGAGCATCTGCGCTCTGCCTGCGGGTCCCCTTACGTCGACTCGCCCCTTGGAGCCGATCAGTAGGGTTCCGATCGGTACAATATCCACCTCCTGTCGCCCGATCCGAAGCACCATTTGTTTGGCCGCATACGACCCTATATGCTCTTCATTCAAATCGATAGGTCGATATTCATACCGTATCTGACCAGAAGAGACATACTTCTTCAGGAAAGATTCAATCTTCGAGTACAGGCGATCCAGGTAGGCGAGCCATTCATCGCGTTGCTTCTCCCAATTGGTCTCGACGTCGGCCACAGAGGCGCCGCCCTGTTGCCGTTTGACGAATTCATCAAAGTCTTTGTTATTCATTCTGATTCCTCACGCGTTTCACCCGGTGGCGATAAATGCCCAAGCCGTCCTTTTCATATGGTACGACGGGATGGTCCGGAAACAAAGTCTGCGTGGTAGACCTCAGCGTGCTCGGGGGTGAAGGAACTCTTACGGATTCACCGCAATCTTCCCGAACATCTAGCAGTACTTCATGTGTTTTCCTCCCTTAAAAAGGGAGGCACTGGAGCCGCCTGCGGCGAGTGTGGTTGTTTCATGGTTTCGTTTCTTTTTCTATTATCGCCGTGATACGGTCGATCTTCTTGCCGAGCGGACTACCCGCAAGGTCCGTCAAGGATTTCGGCTTCCTGGATACCCATTGGTTTTCTACCGGTATTCCCGTGCCGTTTCCGTCGATTGAAATGTCCCGCTTCACCTGCACCGTTTTCTTCCGCGTGTCGACCTCTATTAGCATGCGACGGTAGCGCAGCTGGGAGCGCCCCTCAATTACTGCGGGGTCCTTTGGATGTCCTGTAGCAGGAGCTACGTTCTCCATACACCAGTGATTGCTCTTGTAGTGAGTGTATAGATAAATATCATACATTCCAGTTTGTCGGAACGTACTTCCGAACCAATAAATCCACCCAGGAGTTGTGATGTCGGGCACAAATGTTTCTGCGTCGTCGTCCGAGTATATTGAAATCGGGGTTGACCACTTGCCGCCCCAGTCCCTCACCGAGACAGGTCTTCCAAACGGGCCTGCGATTACCAGTACCGCATCTTCCTGCGCAACGACGCAGGTGCATGTCAGGGCAAAGAGGAATGTAAAAATTGCGAACGCTCTACTTTGATCGCTGATCATTTCGGGTTCCTTCTACGGATTCACCACGATCTTCCCAAACATCTGGCTCTTCTCCAAATATTCATGAGCCACGCGTAATTCGCTGAGGGGAAACACGCGGTCGACGACTGGCTTCAGTCGACCTGCGAACACATGCTTCAGCACTTCATGCAGTTCGCCCATGGTTCCCATATAAGAGCCCAGAAGCGTCAACTGCCGGCCGAACAGATGCCGCAGATCTATGCTGACGTTCGGCCCCGTGGTCGCTCCGCACGTTACCAGCGTGCCACCGCTCTTGAGCGACTTCACACTCTCGTCCCAGGTCGCGACGCCCACGTGTTCAACGACGATGTCGACGCCCTCTTTATTCGTGATCTTCCGCACTCCCTCGGAAATCTTCTGCTGGTAGTGATTGATGCCGAAGTCCGCGCCCAGATCGCGGCCTTTGGCCAGCTTCGCTTCGTCCCCGGCCGTGGTAATCACGCGGCAGTGGAAGAGTTTGGCAATCTGAATGGCTGCGATGCCCACGCCGGAACTCGCGCCCAGCACCAGAACGGTTTGCCCCGGACGAATGCCGGCGCGTCCGACTAGCATGTGCCACGCCGTCAGAAACACCAGAGGAACGCTCGCCGCCTGATTAAAATCCAGGGAATCGGGAATCGGAATCACGTTCGCCGCGGGCACCGAAATCAATTCACAATTCCCTCCATCGACAGCATTCCCCAGCGCGGTGAATTCCCGGCACTGGTTTTGCAGTCCCGCAACACATTTTGCGCAGTGTCCACAGAAGAACATTGGGGCGAGCAGCACTCGCTGACCCGCTTTGAACCCGCCGATGTATTCGCCCACCTCGACAATTTCGCCTGCGATGTCGCTGCCGAGAATGTGCGGCAGCTTCACTCCCGGCAGGCCTTTGCGCACCCACACATCCAGATGATTGAGCGAACAGGCGCGAACGCGCACCAGCACCTGATGCTTGCGCGGCTGCGGATCGGGGACGTCTTCATAAGTTAAAACTTCCGGCCCACCAAATTGATGGATGCGAACTGCTTTCATAAGAACCTCCCCCAAAAGCCTGAAATTAACACAAAACAGGTCCGCGGTTTGACTCCCTGTGTTAACCGACTGATAATCGGATTGCAAGCTACTTCTGCTCATGGACATCTACGAGCAAATCGTGCAACTCCGCCGCGAAGGACGCCGCGGCGCTGTCGCTACCATCGTCAACGTGCGCGGCTCGATCCCTTCGTTCCGCACCGCGAAGATGCTGGTGCGCGACGATGGTTCCATCGTGGGCACCATCGGCGGTGGCTGCGTGGAGGCCGACGTGTGGCAGGCGGCGCGTGAGGTCATGGAATCGGAGAAGCCCCGGACTCTGAGTTTCGACCTCAATCAGGATCCGAAATACGATACCGGCTTGGTGTGCGGCGGCACGCTCGAAATTTTCGTCGAGCCCGTTTTACCTCCAGCATTACTTTATGTATTTGGTGCAGGTCATGTTGCTGCAAACCTTTGCCAGGTTGCAGCGAATGCCGGCTTTGACCTCATTGTTACCGATGACCGCACCTCCTACGCCACCAAAGAACGGTTTCCCACCGCGCGCGAAGTGCATGCGCTCGACTTCGACGAAGCTATCAATAAGCTTGACCCCAACGAGACTTCTTATATCGTCATCGTCACTCGCGGGCATCGCGACGATATGCGCATCCTGCGCTGGGCGGTGCAGACGCGCGCCCGCTACGTCGGCATGATCGGCTCCAAGCGTAAGGTGATCGAAATCTTTAAAACGCTGCAGAAGGAAGGCCTGCCCGCGCATCTGTTCGACCGCGTGCACGCACCCATCGGACTCGATATTGGCGCTATCACGCCGGAGGAGATTGCGGTTGCGATCACGGCAGAGTTGATTGCAATTCGGCGGCACGCTGGTGCCGGGCTGCCGCACATGAGTTGGTTCCGCGCGCAAAACTCCCAGACCGATGCGAACGATGCTCTGGACACGGGTGCGCCGGACGCCGCGCTCGAGGAACACGAATAAATTGTGTTGATCTGATTGTGGAATGAAACGCCAGTGGTGATTATTTCCGAATCGCCGAACTCGCTCGCAGCCTTATTATTTGGGTTACTTTGTGTCTCAGTGTCTCCGTGGTAGATGTGCTTTTCCGTCAATCAAAAGTCAGCAATTTCCCGCTGTTCCTGCTATCTTCGCAGTATGGCACGCGCTTCCAGCTTCGCCGGCCTGATTCTCGCTGCCGGAGAATCTTTGCGCATGGGCCGGGATAAAGCCTTGCTTCCGTGGCCGCCCACAGCGGCTGGCCAAGAGCCTTCGAGCGAGACATTCCTCTCGGCGGCAATTCATTCGCTGTCGCTGGCCACTGATTTCGTCCTGGTGGTGGTCGGGAAGAACGAATCGGCGCTGGCGCCGATTATTTATGCTCACGGTGCGTCTCTCGTCGTCAATCCAGATCCGAATCGTGGCCAGTTCAGTTCCTTGCAGGTTGGTCTGCACGAAGTGCTCAACCACGGCCGCGACGCGGCCATGGTGACGCTGGTGGACCGCCCACCGTGTGGTGCCGCGACCGTCCAAACGCTGCGCGATGCATTCGAGGTCGCGGATCACGACGTCTGGGCGGTCGTTCCAGAGTTTTCGGGAGCTCACGGACATCCTTATCTGGTTGCCCGCGAGATGATGGCAGCATTTCTTCGGGCTCCGGCCAGCTCCATCGCCCGCGACGTTGAACACGAGTACCAGAAGCACATCCAATACGTCCGGGTTGAGGATCCTCTGATTGCCATGAACATTAATACTTCGGAGGACTATGCGGGACTGTTGGCACGCCCGTCCTGACCCGTGGCGCGCCATTGCGCGCTTCCCCTAAAGCACGTTATCGTCGATAGATGGACGCCGCAGAGACAGAAGCATTTCTTCCCGTCACTCAGGAATTTCTCGACTCGATCCTGCGCCTTGCGCCCCGTGTCGCTGCATTTGATTGCGACGGCACACTTTGGTCTGGTGATGCCGGAGAGCGCTTCTTCGACTGGGAACTGCGCGTGGGAGATATTGTCGCCGCTAGCCTTGATCGGCCGATGCGCGAGCGTTACGCCGCGTACAAGCGCGGCGAGGTCGATGAGACCACGATGTGCGGCGACATGGTGACGATGCACCAGGAGATTTTGGAGCGGAAGATGATGGACGCGGCGACCCGCTTCTTCGACGAGTTCTTCGTCGCTCAGATTTTCCCCGAAATGCGCGAACTCGTCCGCCGCCTGCAGGAAGACGGTTGCGAGGTCTGGGCGGTTTCTTCCTCGAACGAATGGGTAATTCGCGCCGGGATGAAGCATTTCGGTATACCCGAAAGCCGCATCCTTGCGGCCACAGTGGAAATCGATGCCGGCATCGTGACGGACCGGCTGATCCGCGTACCCTCCGGACAAGGCAAACCGGAGGCCCTGCGCGAAGTCGTTAAGAAGGAGATCGAGGCCGCCTTCGGTAATTCGCGCTGGGATGCGGAAATGCTGGCGATGGCAAAACATGCCTGCGCGGTCAATCCGAATGCGGATCTTGAATCCATTGCCCGGGAACGGGGTTGGCGGATTTATTTTCCTGAGGGCACGCCGCGAGCTTCTAGCCTCTAGCAGCTAGCTCCTAGCCAAACCGACTACATTATTGGCTTTCGCTAGCGGCTAGTAGCTAGAAGCTTCTCGTTTACAATTGGCTTGGCAATGTATTCCGCGCAGGTACTCGATCATTTTCAGAATCCGCGCAATGCCGGAGAACTTCACGATGCGGATGCTACGGCAGAAATTGAAAACCCCGCCTGCGGCGACGTGTTGCGGTTGACCCTGAAGGTCAGCGCAGACCAAATTACCCAGGTTCGGTTCAAGGCCAAGGGGTGCGTCGCGGCGATTGCTTGTGCTTCAGCATTGACGGAATTGGTTGTGGGGAAGACGCGAAAGGAAGCTCTGAGCTTGCGGCGCGAGGATGTGATTGAAGCCGTGGGCGGCCTGCCGCAAGCCTCAACCCATGCTGCTCAGTTAGCGCTCGATGTGCTTTCGAGGGCGCTGAGCCGTATAGAAACCTAGTTCAAGATTCATGCTCTCCTCCCACACGCCGCGCCGCATCGCATGCCTGCAACCCAGTGCTACGGTCATTCTCGCCGCCATTGGCGAGCTCGATCGCGTGGTCGCGTGTACGAAGTACTGCGCGGATGTGGTTCCTGAAATTGCGGCGCAACCGCACACCATTCTTGCCGACTCCTGGACCGCCAACGCCGAACAGATCATTGGCACCCAGCCTGACCTGGTCATCGCTTCGGTACCTTACCAGGAGAAAGCGGTCATCGAGATCCTCAAGTCCGGAGCCCGATTTCTGGGTTTCGCGCCGAAGAGTCTTGCCGATATTTGCGCCGACATCGCGATCATTGCCGGCGCAGTCGGTGCGAGCGATCGCGGAGAAGCGGTGATCGACCTCATGCAGCAGCGAATCGAACAAGTCCGCGCCCGCACGGTGGGGTTGCCTCGTCCAAGAGTCTTTTGCGAAGAATGGGGCAAGCCGCTGATCGCGTCGCAAGCCTGGGTTGCGGAACTGGTGGAAGCCGCCGGCGGTGAGTTCCTGGGGGCACCGGGCCAGCAGATTTCTGCCGAAGAAGTGGCCCGCATGGATGCTGACATCTTGATCGCGGCCTGGTGCGGAGTGGGCGACCGGGTACCGCTGGAGAAGATGATTGTCGACCGAAACTGGCAGGGAAGTCGCGCCGCGCGTACTTCCCGGGTTTACTGTGTTCGGGATGAACTGCTGAACACGCCCGCTCCCACGCTTTTGCGCGGTCTGGATGCGCTGGCTTTTGCTCTTCATCCGGAATTCTGCGCCCGCACGGAAGGAATCCGCCAGATTACCGGCGTTCCGTCTTCTACAGCCGTGAATGTCGCACTCTGAGTTAAGATCTGTCCATGCACGTCGCTACCAGAATTGATGAAGTTCGCAACGAAATTACCGCCCGTGCTCAAGGGGCGCCGACGGCCAAAGATCTGATGCAAAGCGTCTGTGACCTTCTGCATGAGCGCATGCTTAAGTACAACTGGGTTGGTTTTTACATGCTCGAACCGGGCGCCCAGCCGCCCATGCTGGCCCTTGGCGCTTTCGTGGGAGCCATGACTCCGCACACGCGAATTCCACTGAATCAGGGCATCTGCGGGGCAGCAGCCTCGAGCGGAAAGACGATCGTGGTCGACGACGTCAGCAAAGATATCCGCTACCTCGCGTGTTCGCTGGAAACCAAGTCCGAAATCGTTGTGCCGGTTTTCGTGGCGGGGGAAGTCGCCGGAGAACTCGACATCGATAGCCATTTCTCTGCCGCATTCGGCGCCGAAGATCAGGCACTCGTCCAGTACTGCGCTCAAGTAGTTGGGAAAAAGCTCGAGAAGTCCCAGTGAAAATTTAAAAGGGCAAGGTGCTAGCGCCAAGGTAGGGCGGATGGGGCTGAGCTCTTTCTCCAGCACCCTGCAAGCTATTGCTACTACTACTTCCGAATCATGAAACAGGTCGTCGCCGCCGTGATTGAAAAAGATGGCAAGCTACTGGTCTGTCAACGCACCAGACATCAGACCATGCCGCTCAAGTGGGAGTTCCCCGGCGGAAAAATTGAAGAGGGCGAGCAGCCTCGCGATGCTCTGCGCCGGGAGTTGGAAGAAGAATTAGGCATTCATGCCCAGATCGGCGAGGAGATCGTCCGCCTGCGGCACACTTATCCGAATGGCGCGATGGTGGAGTTGCGGTTCTTTCTGGTCCGGGAGTATGAGGGCGAAATCGAGAATCGCATCTTCCGCGATCTGCAGTGGTCGGCTCCCAAGGACTTAAGCTCGTATGATTTTCTGGAAGCGGATGCTTCCCTGGTGAAGGACTTGGCCGCGGGAAAATTCATATGAGGCTTGACGCCAGCTAGACCTGGCTTTAGATAATTTCCCGCTAGCTGCTGCCTTTGAGTGTCCAGAAATATCCAAGCGTCAGCGCAATCATTACGATCGTCGTTAGCCAGGCCACGGCATTAAACAGGTGCGTATTCACGTATTCGCCCATGAGCTCTTTCTTGTTGATCAACAGCAGCATGAAAATCAGCACAAAGGGCAGCACTACGCCGTTCACGACTTGAGACAAGACTGCGATCTTTACCAGCGGGAGGCCGGGGATGAGAAGCACGGCCCCGCCAGCCGCAATCAACAGGGTGTACAGCCAGTAGAAGAACGGAGCGTCGCTGAACTTCTTATCTACACCGGATTCAAAGCCCAGACCCTCGCACACGGTATACGCGGTGGAGAGCGGCAGAATCGACGCGGCAAACAGGGAGGCATTGAACAGCCCGACGGCAAACAGGATGTAAGCGTATTGCCCGGCCAGCGGCTTCAGGGCTTGGGCTGCGTCCGCGGCATACTTGATGTCACGGAAGCCATGCACATAGAGCGTTGCGGCGCAGGCTACGATGATGAACCAGGCCACGACATCGGTAAAGATGCAGCCCGTGATCACGTCCCAGCGTGAAGCCTGGAGTCCGCGCCGGGTTACTCCCTTTTCCACAATCGAAGACTGCAGGTAGAACTGCATCCAGGGTGCGATCGTAGTTCCCACCACGCCAATCACCATGTACAGGTACGCCTGGTCCCGAAACTTAGCCCACTCAGGAGGCTTGAAGGTGGCGGCCGTTGCAACCTTCCATGCGGGGTGCGCCAGCGCTCCGGCAAAAATGTAAGTCACATAGAAGAACGATGCTGCCAGGAACACCTTCTCGACGCTCTTGTATTGACCCTTCACCACGATCAGCCAAACGATGACGGCGCACACCGGCACCGTCACGTAGCGCGAGAGGCCGAACAATTCCAGGCTGGTGGCGATGCCGATAAATTCCGTCACCACATTGCCGAAGTTGATGATGAGAATTCCCAGCATCATCAGAAAGGTGACGCGAAGGCCGAACTCTTCGCGGATCAGGTCGCTAAGGCCCTTACCGGTGACCGCGCCCATGCGGGCGCTCATCTCCTGCACGACGATCAGGGCCAGGGTGATCGGGATCATGGTCCAGAGCAGAAGAAATCCGTATTGCGCTCCGGCCTGGGAATAGGTCAGGATGCCGCCGGCATCGTTGTCGACGTTGGCGGTGATGATCCCCGGTCCCACTACCGCCAGGAACAGCAGGGTGCGGCCTTTCCAGCGTTTGAAGAGCTTCATGCGCGCATTTCACAAAAAACATATTACGAGGAATGGAGGTCCCACTCTTGCGTCGGTTGCAAGAAAGTGGAATGAGAAGCCGCACTAGGATAAACGTACTGGGGGAGTCTGAACAAAGAAAAAATTGCGAGAAGACCAAATAAAAAACCGGAATCGAAGCTAACCCATCTTTTCAAGCGCCGTGGTCGCTGCTTTGATCAGATCGCGCAGCAATTGCGCCAAGTCCGGGCTGTGCTGGAACTTTGTGCGGCAGCCCGGGAAATGTTGTCATCCGTAGTCAATTGCAGAGATTCATCGGAAGCAAGGTTCCTACTTTCGCTGTTCCAGCTTTACCGAGGCGGTCACGGGCTGCCCATCCCGCAAGACTTTCACTTCCACCACGTCTCCGATTTTGCTGCGGCGGAGGGCGTCGGTGAAGTCGTAGAGATTCTTAATGGGCTTGTCGCCGAACTGGATGAGCACGTCTCCAGGCTTCAGTCCTGCCTTGGCCGCGGGCGAGCCGGGCTTCACGTCGGCAAACTTCACGCCGTTGGGAATCTCTCCGAAGTCGGGAATCGATCCGAAGTATGGTCCATAGCCTCTGCCATCGCCCCCGCTGGGGGGCTTGTCTTCGACTACGGTTTGGAAGGCCGGTGGCTGGGCGGCGCTGGCCAGTTGCAGCGTGACGTTCGCGATCGTATCCAGCAGCTTGGCCGCGGAGGGAGCGTTGATTTTTTCCCAGGTATCGGAGGGCTTGTGATAGTCCGAGTGCAGGCCGGAGAAAAAGAACAGCACCGGAATCTTTTTGCTCACGAAGGAGGTGTGATCGCTGGAGGAGTAGCCGCCAGCAGAGTATTCAATCTTGAACACGGAATCTTTCTGGGCTTGTTCGAGAATAGGTTTGAACGTCGACCCCGTGCCCACGCCGCCGATGTAAACCTTGTCGTCTTTGATGCGGCCGATCATGTCCATGTTGATCATGGCGACGGCCTTCTCTAGTGGCCGCGTGGGCTCCTTCACCCACTCGGCGGATCCGAGCAGGCCGAGTTCTTCTCCAGCGAAGTCCATGAATAGAATTCCGCGCTTTAATTGTCCGCGCTGAGGAGCGAGCAGCCGGGCCAGCTCTAACACGCCCGCGGTGCCGGACGCGTTGTCGTCGGCGCCAGGATGAATTTGTCCGATCTGCGAGGGTGCGAGCGAATCAAAGTTTCCCCGTCCGAGATGGTCATAGTGTGCGCCGACGATGACGTACTCGTCCGTCTGCCCAGGCATGTAAGCGAGGACGTTGTTGACTGTGGCCCGTGTGGTCTCGATGTCCACGTTCAAGGAGAGATGCAAGGTGTCGGGAAGCGCGAACGATGCGGGTTTAGTGGTGGCATTGATCTGATCCTGCACGTCCTTCAATGATTTGCCGGCCGCTTGCAGCCAGCCTTCCGCCACTGTGTTCTTAACCTGCACAAACACGATCCCGATGTTCTCCGGGCCGCTGACGCTGCCGAAGCGAGTGAGCAGATCGTCTTCTCCATCGCCCAGCTTGCCGTTGACAATCACCACGGCGCGAGCGCCGTGATTGCGGGCGTTGATTGCTTTGGTGATGGTTTGCGAATGGTGAGTGAGTCCCTGGTTGCCGCTCTTGGCGGCGAAGGTGGCGGGCTCGTAGCGGAGCACAACTACAATTTTGTCTTTTACATCGAGGTTGGCGTAGTCGTCGTATTGATATTCGTCCGCCGTGACTCCATAGCCAGCGAAGACGACGGATCCCGCGGCTTGCTTCGAAGAGGAAAAGCTGAAAGGGACGAAATCCTGGTTCGTTTTCAGATCCGTCTTAGTGCCGCCGTTGGTGACCACAAGCCGGTTGTCTGATTTCAGCCGGGCTCCGGTGATCAGCGTGAACGGCTGGAGATAGCCCTGGCTTCCCGCCGGTGGAATCTTGAGTTCTTTGTAGCGCTTCACGATGAGGGCCTCGGCGCGCGCCAGGCCTTTTGTGCCGGCGCCGCGTCCTTCCATTGCCGGTGCGGAGAGGGCTTTAATGTCGTTGAGATAGCGGGTGGGGTCGGCTTGGCCGATTGGAGCGGTCGCCGCGACCGTTAAGAGCGCAACGGCGAGAAGCGCTAGAAATGCTTTGGGCAGGCGCTGCTTGGAGCGGTTTACGAGGGTATGCATGGCAGGATTTCCTTTGGACGAAGAATGGTATGGGTTGGCTAGAGGCGTGTCAATGAGGCTGCGGATGCGTTTCGGAATCAGCTGGCTTAAGCGGGGGCAAGCGCGGCGCGGCCCGAGCGGGTTAGTATATTTCCAGGCCAAACTTTCGGATGAACAAGACTTCCGCTCGCACGCTCTACCTGCTGATCGCCATCGTCGTTGTCGTGCTCGACCGCTGGACGAAGCACGTGGTGGCGAAACGCATCTCGCTTTATTCCCATATTCAGGTCATCCCTGGCTTTTTTCGGCTTACCCATACGGAGAACACTGGCGCGGCTTTCAGCCTGTTCGCCGATTCGCCTGCGCACTGGAAGACGGGCTTGCTGATTGCGTTTTCCATGATTGCGTTGGCGGTGGTCTCGGTCTTGCTCTGGAAAAACGATCGCGCTCACGTAGTTACCGGCATTGGCTTGTCGCTGATTATGGGAGGAGCGTTAGGGAATTTGTGGGATCGTGTGGCCAGCGGACGCGTGGTCGACTTTCTGCTGCTCTACGTGAAGCGGTACCAGTGGCCGGTGTTCAATTTGGCGGATAGCGCGATAGTAGTGGGGGCCGGGTTGCTGGTACTGGAGATCTTGTTTCACAAGTCGAGTGGGCAGGAAGAAACCGCGGCCAAACTAAACCCGCGTTGATGCTGGATTCGCAATTTCCCGCAGAAAAAGCTTTTAACCGCGAAGTGCGCAAAGGATGCGCAAAGGTCGCTAAGAAAGGCAAAATCGAAAACTAGGAACGCTACTAACTAGCCTGATTGACACAGGTCACGTGTGCACTTATACTGTGTTGATGAATGTAACGCTATCTGTGGACGAGCAGTTGCTTGCTCGCGCCCGCAAGAAGGCGGAAGCCCTCGGCAAGAGCCTCAATCAATTGATTCGGGATTACCTGCAATCGCTGGCAGGGGTGGACGACCCGGAACGAAGCATCGAGGAGTTCAAGCGGCTCTCGGGCAAGGGCAACTCCCGCGGCTGGCGCTTCAATCGCGACGAAATTCACTCTCGGCAAGACGATGCCCGCCCGTAGTTTCTTCGACACGAACGTCCTGCTTTACGCCGACGACAAAGCTGCTCCCGCAAAACAGAGCCGCGCTCTCGCCCTGGTGGCCGAGCATCGCCGCGCGGGGACGGGCGTGGTCTCGATGCAAGTGCTGCAGGAATATTTCGTGACCGTCACGCGGAAGTTGCGGGTAGATGCAGCCATTGCCCGCCGAAAGGTTGAACTGCTGGCGGAGTTCGACGTCGTCACACCGGAGCTAGCGGACATTCTGGCCGCAATCGATCTGCATCGACTTCACAGCTTTTCCTTCTGGGAGGCGCTGGTCGTCCGTACCGCCAAACAGTCCGGTTGTACCGTACTGTTCTCGGAAGACATGCAAGATCGCCGGGAGATCGATGGGGTGCGGATTGTTAATCCGTTCGGATGAGGGGCCGGGGTTAGTGTGGCCGACAGCGCGATTGTGGTTGGGCGCGGGGCTATTGGTGCTGGAGGTTCTGCTTCACAAAATCGAGCGCCGGCGATGGCGCTCAAATAAACTGAACTCGAATCTTCAGGTGGTCCTCAACTTAGGGTTACCCTGGTTAGGTGCCCACCTGAGGCTGTACGAGCCTAAACTCGTTATTCCGGTGTCTTATTCGGATAGGAGTCGTGCGAGTGGAGCTTTGGCCCAAGGACGGTTGGTCGGTGTGCAGTCGTCCGGCGGGGGCGGTATACGCGGGTTGCATTCTTCTGGCGCTTGCGATCTATGCATACAGCAACCGGGTCGCGCCGGTGTCGGGTTCCGTTTCGCTTCTGATTCTTGCGCTAGTGTTTGTCGCGTTTGCGTTTCTGGCCGGTACCTCGGGCCAGACATGGACCGACCCCAGCAACGCGCTAGCGCTGCTGCTCATCGCGTGGGCATTCCTCTTAGACGGTTTCTTCATCGCAGGGGCCCCGATTTTTGGGCCCACAAAGGTTATGGACGTGGGAGTAGCATTGGACAGGGATCCCTACGTCATTTACCTTTGGAATGAGAGCCATTGGATACACGCCAACCTTCCGAAACGGATCTCCTATGACGACTTGGAGAAAATCCGGTCTTGGTCTCAGAATCTCAAGTTGACGAATGATTTGGAACCCGGACCGGGCCGCGTCCAGATGAGCATGTGGGATAGGCAAGTCTACTGGATCACAATGAAGAAGAGTGCCCCGCCGACGACAATTGGGGAACCTCGCCGCGCCAATATACGTGCCTTTGTCGAACTAGCATTGAGTTTGGTGTTCCTACTCTTGTCGCTCGTGGTGTGGCGCGAAGGACGCAGGCGAGGCATTCGATTTCGCGCGGTCAATCCATTTTATCTACTGTCCGAACAGTCGCGCCGTTCCTGACACTTACGGTGTTCCGTAAATCTGCTTGTACACGCTGGCATTGCGCAGAATGGCCTGCACATACTCGCGGGTCTCGGTGAAGGGAATCGATTCTACGAACTCTTGCGGGTCGCGATATTTGCCCTGGCCGAGCCAGTCTTCGACGCGGTCCGATCCCGCATTGTAGGCGGCCAGCGCGTATTCGAACGATCCGCCGAACCGGTCGACCATGCCTTTGAAATAGCGCGTGCCTAGCTGCAGATTCACCGCGGGCGTGTATAGCTGGCTGGCGTTATAGCGTTTCAGGTTCACCTGCTTGGCCACGGCTTTGCCGGTCTTCGGTAATAACTGCATCAGGCCGACGGCGTTGGCGCGGGAAACGGCGTTGGGATTGAACTCAGACTCCTGCCGGATGAGTGACGCTACAAGATAAGGATCCAAGCCGTTGGCGGCGGAAGATCTCTTCAGGTCGCTCCAATAGGCTTTGGGAAAGAGCGCTTCCCAGTATTTGCGCGGGAGATCGGGAATGTCGAGCGCGAAATAGTTGGGTGTGGAGTGCTTCATGAGCTCGATGGCCTGGTTGTAGCGTCCAGCGTCGTCATACAATTGCGCGGTTTCCCCCGGACCCCAACTGGCGCCATCGGCCGCGGCAGCCGCCTGCATCTCGCGCACGGCGAAATCCACCAGGCCGCCATTGCTCAGGAGTTGCGCTTTCTGCACGTGCAGTTCATCCGGGGGCGGTTCTGAATCCGTTACTTTGCCGTTGCTGTCGAGCGGCGGCACGCGATCGAGCAAGGCGTAGTGCGTGGTGGCATCGGCCGCGGCGGGAAGATGCTTCATCCGCTGCCTTCCGAGTTCCGCGTAGTAGAAGTTGCGATAGCGATCGGAAAGCTTCTGATAAAACGCCCGCGCCATAAGCGGCTGGTTGTCTTCCTCGGCGAGGCGGGCGCGCCAATAGAGGGCCGCCGGGGTTTCGCCGCCGGAAGGATACAGTGCGATTTGCTCTTCGAAAGCTTTCTTGGCGTCCTCGTTGCGGCCCTGCCGGAGCGTGAGCCAGGCGGCTTTCCAATGCACGTAGGACGCGCGCGGGCCGCTGGGAAAGCGCTGCTGGGCCTCGCGAAATGCGTCGAGCGCCTGGTCATATTCATGATGAACCAAATGCAAATTAGCCACGGAAAGCAGTGCTTGCTCCAGCCACGGACTCGCCGGAGCCGCTTGCCGGAGTTCATCGACCGTGCGGTAGAAAGCGTCGTTATCGTTGGCGGCCCAGGCAACTTGACCGAGCAGATACAAGCGCTGCGCATTCGGTTCGCCGCCGACGCCACCCAGCGAAGAAAGAACCTGCTTGGCGTCACGGTTCTTGCCGCCGCGATGAAGTGCGTCGGCCAAGGCAAGCTGCATCGCGGGCCTGTCGTTAATGGCAGCCTCGTTGGCCAGGCTGCGATATTCCTCCGCGGCTTCGGCATAGCGCTTGTGGTTCATCAATCCGTCGGCCCGCGTTTTGAGCTGGATGACGGTTGGAGGCGTTGCGGATGGGAGCTTTCTCAACTCGTTATACGCCGCATCCGCTTCGGCGCTGACCGGCATGGTGTAGTAGATATTCTCGAAAGTGTCGGCGGCCTTCGCGGTCTGGCCGGACGCGGCGTAGGCGCGGCCCAGAGCAAGTTCCAAGTCGGAGCGCATCGGCAGCCGTACTTGTTCCAGCAAAGTTACCGCTTCCGCTGCTTGTCCTTCGAGCAGGAGCGCGCCAGCATAGCTGACGTGAGCGTCGCGCACCAGCAGGGAATCCGGATGTGACTTGGCGAAGTCGGCCAAGGTTGCCAGCGCCTCCGCCGTGCGGCCGGTCTGCAGGTAGGAGGTTCCGAGATAGTAAGCGACGTAATCGCCCAAGTCTCCGGCGTGGACCTTGGCGCGATTGAGCGGATCGATGGCGCGGGCAAAGTCTCGATCGAGCACGTGCGCATAGCCGAGCACCAGCCAAGCCAGGGCTCCGGCGTCCTCTTTGGCATGAGCGCGCGCGTACATTTCAAGTCCGGCATAGGCCGCTGGCGAGCGATCCTGCAATAGTTGTTGCGCCATGGGCCGCAGGCTGGCCGATGCCACGAAGGCTTGCCGCATGCGCCGGACGCGCGGGGAGACGGGGCGAGGTTTTCGGGTGCTGGCCGGCTGATGCTTCACCGCGCTGGCCGCGGGTTTCTTGCCGGGAGTTGTCTTCTTGATGGCAGGCTTGGCTGGAGTGGAGGCCTTGGTGGAGTCTGCATCTGGAGCGGCCGGCTTCGCCGGAGGTGTCTCGGGCTGGTTTTGAACGGAGTTGGGGGCAGACTGCGGCAGCGCCTCTGCTGCGGGAAGCAGAACGCCAAAGAAGCCGCAGAGAGCCGCGGCTGCGAGCACCCACCAAAACTTCGGACCTGATTGCACTACGTTTACTTTTCGCGGAGACACGATACTGCCAGATTCTCTACCGTCACACTGTCTAATTTAGATCAGGCCGCACGATCTAGCGGCGGAAATTCGAACCCATGATGGAGACGTCATCTTCGGCCAGACTGCGGAGCAACTCGTGTTGAAAGTAATCCCCAGTTGCGGCTACCGTGCCGCCATACCGTTTCTGAAACGTACCGCGGCTCTTATCGATATCTTCCTTCAAACGGTCATACAAATCCTTGTTGCGGCGGCCTTCCGCGACTTTCGCCTGGTTATAGAGCTTAATTTCGTCCACCAGCAAGCGTGCGAAGCGCTGTGCTTTGCGATGGACGTCGGCGTCTTCCGGCGAGAGTCCCGCCAAGGGGTCCGCGGCTGCGGCCGGCGCTGCGGCGGCGCTGGCGGCGTGCACGGTTGCCACTTCCACCACTTCGGCCGCAGGTTCGGGCTCGACGGGAAGGCTGGCGGGCACATGTTTCGGTGCGTGTGACGCGAATGGATCGGAAAACGAAGAGATGGTTTGGACCGGCGGAGCCGCCTGCTCGACGCTGCTCGGCGTGTCGATGCTCTCCTTTGTCGCCGCGTGCTTGCGGAGTGAAACTACTTCCAACCAGGCGCTGGTTGCGATCACCAGCAATTCCAGGGCGTCGGAATCCAACTTTCCGCTGTCGCCGCCGTCGGCGTAAACCAGCGCCGCCACTTTGTCCTTGAGCGCCAGCGGCAGCACCAATATCTGCTCGTTGGCTGGACTGCCGAACTGCTCGGCAAACCGTCCGCCCATCTCGGCGATGTTTCCTGGCGTCGCCACTCGGTTGCGATAAGCGTGTGCCGCCGGCCCGGAATTCAGATCGAGGGGAAAATCCTTGACGGACTCGTCATCCCCAAATCCGCGGGCTTGCCATCCTGATGCCGCGCCCGTCTTTACTACGAACAGCGCGGTCCGGGAACAGTAAGCACTGCCAGCATCCAACAAGCCGCGCAGAATTTCTTTTTGGGTAGAGCCCGCATGAATACTGGAGACGGCGTGAACCAGCGCGCTGGAGTCTTCGCGCGATGCGGCTGATGTTTCGCCTGCCGGAGCGGGCAGAGCTCCCAGCACACGCTGCACAATTTGTGCCTGCAATTGTGGAATCTGCTCTTGCAGAGCCTGGGCCACGGCGCGCTCGATGATCTGCTGGATCTCGATTGGCTGCGCCTCGTTGTGTTTCTCGTTCCGTTCCGCCATGCTTGGAGAACCGTTTATCCCGTGAATCGCGCCCGTCTGGTAAAGTCTGTTCGGAGCTGAACCCTAAGTGCTGATTATACGGCACTTGTGGGAGCGTCCCAGAGTACTTCAGTACCTGTTCAACCGCGTGAGTTCCCGCTCTTCGACTCTATCGTAAACGGGCGCCGGTCGAAACGTGAAAGCGATTGGGCAAATCCACGGTTACCAAGTAGAATAACAGTTTACTTTTTCAGTTGCAGCGGTTCGTTGCCCGCAAAATACTGCATCGCCGAGAGAATGGAAACCATCCAAAACAAAACAGAGGGGCCTGTCAGTGATGAGCTGACGCTGGTACGGGCTGCCAAGCAAGGCGACGACTCGGCGTTTGAAGAGCTGGTTCGGCGCTACGACCGCAACGTTTTTCGGATCGCGCAACACATCACGCAAAACCGCGAAGATGCGGAAGATGTGGTGCAGGAAGCGTTCCTGAAGGCGTACGGCAACCTGGCGAAGTTCCAGGAGCAGTCGAAGTTTTATACCTGGCTGGTGCGCATCGCCGTCAACGAAGCGTTGATGAAGTTGCGCCGCAAGAAGCCTGAGCGCACGGTTTCGCTGGATGAAGAGATCAAGACAGAAGATGATTCTCTTCCCCGTGAGATCGCGGATTGGAGTCCCAATCCCGAGCAGCAGTATAACCAGGCGGAGTTGCGGGAGATTTTGAGTAAGACGATCCAAGGCCTTCCCCCCGGGTTTCGGACCGTGTTTGTACTGAGAGACGTGGAAGGACTGTCGACAGAGGAAACCGCGGCGGCTCTGGAATTGAGCGTGCCGGCGGTGAAATCGCGGTTGTTGCGGGCTCGCCTGCAATTGCGCGAGCGCTTAGGACGGTTCTTCCAGAAACGCGAGAGTGGAGATGGCGACCAGTGAAATGCTCTGAGTTCTTGACCGAGCTGACCAGCTATTTGGACGGCGTTCTCGACGAACCTACGAAAGTCGAGTTGGAGAATCATCTTTCCTGGTGTCACAACTGCTACGTGGTTTGCGACACCACGAAGAAGACCATCGAGATCTATCGTGACTCGCAGCTCTACGAATTGCCCGAAGACCTCCGGTCCCGTCTTCGCTCGGCCATCATGAGCAAGTGTCAGCAACATAAGAAGCGCGGCCCCGAGAGCGTGTGAACTCCGGCATAGAGGCGTTGACTCCGTAGCCGCCAAGCCGCTTTTGGCCTCATTGCATATTCCGTTTCATCCCCTGTTGCCATCGCTTATAATGGACGGCGCGCCCTGGGGTGTAGCATGCTGCGTTTTCGAAGTACCTCCCTTCCCGTTTTTCTTTTGTGCGCTGGATGCTTCGTGTATGGCCAGTCGAACGATTCGGGGCTAAGGCAAGCTTCGCCGTCCGCCACGTCATCCCAGCACGCAAGTGAGCCTGCGGCGGATGCGGACCCGGCTCCCATTCCTTCCGACGCTCCGCGCATTTCCAAGCAGAGCCGTTACGAAATCATCCGCGACTTTGAAACTCAACTGGTGTACGCGCGCACGGCCTTTCCCATGGGCACAAAAGGACTGCGGCTGAAAGAAGGGATGGTCACGCCCAGCGGGGAGGAGTTGCAGCAGGTGCTTTCCCTTTGGGGACCGGCGGTCAAGCCGGGAGATCCCGCACACATCTCGTATGTGCAGATCAAAGACGACCACATTCATTTCGAAATTAACGGCGGTCCGGTTCGGCGGAAGAAGTGGTATCAGCGCGTGGAGATTAGCGGAACCAACGGTCAGCCGGTTACGGGCGGAGGCGAACCGCAAACCAATCCGCACGGCTCGTACGTGGATCTTTATTTTGACAAGCATGTTCCGGAAATGACGGCCAGGCAGTTGCGGGGTCTGCTTTATCCAGTGCTCGACTTCAATGCCCGCAATAAGGAACAGGCCTATCTGGATACTGTGCCTCCGAAGGTAAAGGAAGCCATCCAGGCGCATCACGTGCTCGTGGGGATGAATCAGGAGATGGTGCTGCATGCCAAAGGCAAGGCCCCGAAGAAGGTGCGGGAGCGCGACGGTGAGACCGAATACGAAGAATGGATTTATGGCGAGGCCCCGGCGGATGTCGATTTCGTGCGCTTCGTGGGAGATGAAGTGGTCCGTGTGGAGACGATGAAGGTGGGCGGCGAGAAGATCGTGCGCACGGAGAAAGAAGTCATCCTGCCAGACAGAGATAAGGACAAAGAGGCGAAGAAGGAAAAAGAGCCGGAAGAGCGCCCGGCGAACTCGCCGAGCCTGAGGCGTCCGGGCGAAGATTCACAAGATGTGCCCAAGCCAGCCAACGGACCGACGGCGCTCCCACCCATGCCGCCGCCAGATCTGCCCCAGCCTCCGAGTGGGCCAGGGGACATCGTTCCGTCGCGATAACTGCGGGCGTCCGGATCAAGGCTGCGGCGCTCAAACGTTATCGCGTGGCGACTGCCGAACCGGCGTCGGCAAACGAGAAGGCCAACGCTACGTTCGGAAATTCCTGCCCATCGACTTCCACGTAGGGATAGACAAAATAGTTCAGTGGCTTGCCGTCCTGCGCGGGACTCAGGCGCAGGTCGCGGCCCATACTGAACTGCACGCGGTTCACGTCGTGGGAACCGAAGAAGTAGTCGCGTTTTTCCTGATGCTTCCAGGCCTCGGAAATGTCTACTGGAATCCATCCCTTGCCGTCGATGTAGAAATCGGACCAGCAGTGGTAGCCGGCGATCTCGGCGGAGTGCTTGTCGGGAGGAAGCGGAAATCCGATTTCGAAGCGGGCCGGGATGCCTTGGGATCGAGCCATGGCGATGAAGAGAGAATGGAAGTCGGTGCAGTTGCCTTTCTTGGCGTCACAGGCATAGAGAACGTCGCCATGGCCCCAGCCGGTTCCAGTTTTGTCGTAACGCATCGTGGTGAACACGTAATCGTAGATGGCGCGGGCTTTGTCGAGGGGCTGAGTTCTGCCCTGCGTGACTTTCGCGGCCAGATCGGCGGGTAAGCCGGTGACGGGGACGAGGACATCTGGCTGCAGGTCTTGGCGTTTTTCCGTGGATGAGAGTGAGACGGCAACTACGTGCGGCGCGGCTTCTCCGAGCGCCACGCGCTCGTGACGGACCACGTCGTACTCCACGTCAAAGTGCAGTTCCGGCTGCGCGGAGTTGGTTTCGGCATAATAAATCTGGTTGCCGTATTTCGATTCGCTGCTCTTTTTCAACGGCAGATCGCCTTGAGCGGAGACGATTTTAACTTCCTGATAAGCGTCGGACTGGGCCGCGGGGATCCAGATGCGAACCTTTTTTCCGCTCGGGAGATTCCTTACGGTGAAGGCGTAGTGAAACGTGAAGTGGCGGGAGTCCTCGGCCAGGGCGGACAGAGCGAAGGCGAGAAACAGAGACAACAGGCAGAACCTGCGCAGCATAGGCTGCTTCCTTTCATGTCCTCAGCTTCAAAGTGAGAAGCTGGAACTGAGAAATGAGAATTGAAAAGGTTGGAAACGACACACGGGCGTCTTAGAAGGAACGCCGTCAAGTAAAGCCGCGCTTTGGGATGCGCATGGGAGTGAAGATGCCGGAAAGGAATCCGGCGATGCGGTATTTTAGCAGAGCTGGATTGTTGCAAAAACCTACGCCTGACTGCCCTTCGCGCCGCTGGCTAAGTTAGAATCTCTGCGTGGCCGTAGCCATCCAATGCCGCGATCTGCGCAAGACGTATGACGGCAAGGTCGAGGCCGTGCGCGGGCTGAACCTTGAGATTCAGACCGGGGAGTGCTTCGGTCTGCTCGGCCCCAATGGCGCAGGGAAGACGACGACCATTGAGATCCTCGAGGGGCTGCTGGAGCCGACTTCGGGCGAGGTGTCGATCCTCGGGCATTCCTGGCGGGAGAATGCGCGCGAGATGCGGGAGTGGCTGGGGATTTCGCTGCAGGAGACGCGGCTTTCCGAGAAACTTTCCGTGCGCGAAACCGTCGAACTGTTTGCCAGCTTCTATCGCGAACCGCGTTCGTCCGAGGAAGTGCTTGAGCAGTTGCAGCTTACTGAGAAGGCCGATGCATGGGTGGGAAAGCTGTCGGGTGGGCAGCGGCAACGGCTGGCGGTGGCGACCGCGCTGGTATGCAATCCGAAGATTCTTTTCCTGGATGAGCCGACCACCGGGCTTGATCCGCAGAGCCGGCGGCAGTTGTGGGATATCGTCCGCGAATTTCAACGTGCGGGCGGAACGGTGCTGCTAACTACGCATTACATGGATGAGGCTGAGCGGTTGTGCGACCGGTTGGCGATTGTAGATCATGGGCAGATCATCGCGGAGGGTTCGCCGGCAAGTTTGATTGAGCGCTTGGGAGGGCATCACGTGGTGGAGTTTGCAGTTGGCCCAACCGCGAGCGGGAATTCCGACGGCGCGGCAATGGAAGCTTGGCGCGCGTTGCCCAGCGTGGAGTCGGTGCGCGAAGATGACGGCATGGTGGCATTAAGTGTGAAGGAGCCGCATTTAACGATTCCTGCATTGCTCGACGCAATTGGAAAGCAGGCAAGGGAATTGCAGCATCTGACAACGCGGCAGGCCAGTTTAGAGGATGTGTTTGTACGCCTGACGGGGCGGCATTTGCGGGAAGAATGACACGAGGTGAAAGGATGCCCACGATGGTGAGGGGATATTTTCGCAGCATAGTTTTTCTGATTGGAATCGCAGCGGCGATGTTTGCCGCACAGCATGCATCTGGGCAGGCGTCGATGGCGGACTCAACGACGGGTTTTGCACCGCTGGACCAATGGAAGAATGCGGTTGTCGCAGGAGATGCGGCGGCGTTGAAAGCGTCTTACAGCACGGATCCAGAGGCGCAGGTGATGGCCAACGGGATCACGGTCAATGCCGACGCGGACGTGAGTTTCTGGCTTGGTTTGAAAGCGCAAAGCATAAAGTTGGAAATCGTCCGCATGAAGGAGCGGCCCGCCGGCGCGAGCATCGTTTTCAAAGCTGAAGTGCTTTTGCCCAATGGCAAGACGCTGAGAGTTACCGATGGCCAGGGATGGCGAAAGCAAGGAGACCAGTGGCGGTTGGCGGGCGTTGAAAGAGCGGACAATCCCCACCTGGAACAGCCATCGGACATGAAAAGGAATATTTATCCGGCGGATGCGGATGCGCACGCCGAGATCAAGGAAGCGGAAGAAAAAGCCGCAACCCAGCACAAGCGGGTGTTGCTGGTTTTTGGCGCGAACTGGTGTTTTGACTGCCACGTGCTGGACCTGGCGTTTCATCGGCCCGACTTCGCATCGGCGATGGCGGCCTATGAAGTGGTACACGTCGACCTGGGAGAGGACGAAAAGAAGAATGCCGATGTGGTGAAACAGTTTAATGTGACGCTGGACAAAGGCATTCCGACCTTGGCGGTAGCAGAAGCTGACGGCAAGCTGGTGGTCAGCCAGAAAAACGGGGAGTTCGAGGACGCGCGCTCCCTCACACCGGAGACGTTGCTCGAGTTCCTGAATAAGTGGAGGCCGGAGGCGAGGCAGTAGGCTCGCGCAACGGTTGTCATCCCGAGCGAAGCGAGGGACCCTGGTGTTTGCCGGCGGTGGCAACATAGGCGGTGCAGGCAAGAACCAAGGTCCCTCGCTGCGCTCGGGATGACATGCGTGTTTTGGATTGGTGCTTGGATTGGTGCGTATGAGTGTTGCAGAGCAAACACCCGTTGTGGAAAAAGTGTCTCCTGGGAGGCGTCCGCCCAGACGAAACGGACGCTGGGCAGGATACCTTCATCTGCTGGGCGCGCGCATGCTGGAGTTGAAGCGCGAACCGGAAGTTGTGTTCTGGGTATTCGTGTTTCCTTTGTTGCTTGCTTTGGGCCTGGGGATTGCCTTCCGCAACAAGCCGGGCGATGCGTCGTCGGTTGCGATTGTTTCGGGAGCAGGAGCGCAGCAGGCGCAGGCCATGTTGCAGCATTCTCCGCAGCAGGCATCGTTCAAAGTGAATGTGGTGGACGATGTTGCGGCACGCAAGGGTTTCCGCCTGGGGAAGTATGACCTTGTGATCGAGCCGGATGGCGCCGGAGGACTTCGGTATCGCTACGACCCGGCGCGTCCGGAAAGCGTGATGGCTCGGGCCGAAGTAGACGATGCGCTGCAGACGGCGGCCGGGCGCAAAGATGTTGTCACAACGACGATTGTGACCTCGTCCGAGCCGGGTTCGCGCTACATCGACTTTCTGATTCCTGGTTTGCTCGGCATGAACCTGATGAACTCCGGCATGTGGGGCATCGGGTTTGCGCTGGTGGATATGCGGCAGCGCAAACTGCTCAAGCGCTTTGTGGGAACTCCCATGCGGCGCTCGGATTTTCTGTTGGCACTGATGTCAAGCCGGCTGGTGCTGATGATTATCGAAATCGGATTGTTGTTGACGCTCGGGGTCATCGTGTTCCACATGAAGGTATTGGGATCGATATTCGCGATCGTGCTACTGGGTGCTGTGGGAGCCTTGTGCTTTGGTGGAGTTGGATTGGTGACCGCGAGCCGGGCACAAAAAATCGAAAGCGTGAGCGGCCTCATGAACCTTGTCATGATGCCGATGTGGATTTTCTCCGGAGTGTTCTTTTCCTACGAGAGGTTTCCGGCAGTGATACAGCCGCTAATCAAGGCGCTGCCGTTGACGGCGCTAAACGATGCGCTGCGGGCGAGCATTCTGGAGGGCACGCCGCTGATCCATCAGTGGCCGCGGTTGCTGGTGATGCTGCTGTGGGGAGGAATCTCGTTCATGCTGGCGCTAAAGTGGTTTCGCTGGACTTAGTCCGAGACTGACTGATCTGGTCCATCCAAGTTGTTTCCCGAAGCGTGGGCCTCGTCCGCAAGTTTTTGGGAGAAGTTACGAACGAGGCCGGCTGCGGTGCTTGCGAAGCATTGCTTCTACTTATGACTTCACTAGCTTGGCGGCTGCCTTTCGGACTTTCGCCCAGCGTAGTTTTTGTGCTTCGGCAATACGCCTGCGGGCGTCCTTGCTCAAGGTACGTCCCGTCTTCTTGAGTTTCTTCCCGCCGGCGTGGCCGAGTGCATCAAGCGCTTTCCCTACTTGTCCAATCTCTTTTTCGAGACGGGAATACTCTTTTTGCAGGGAAGCAACCACTTTGTTCATCATCATTAACACCCCCTTGGTAAGTAAGGCTAACACGGGAAGACATTCTGTTGGGATTTCCTTCCAATGAACCTAAGTCCCCCAAGCTGCGCCCAGAGCCGATTTGGGAAGACCGCGGGTTGGGAGATCGAAGAGAACCGCGCGGTTCGTTCTTACCCAGCGCCGATGGTAGATAAGAAGCGCGGAGCCTGACGGGCTTTTGTGGTTTGTTCGAAAGCGAAGGCCAGACGGATGAGAGTCGGCTCGCTCCAGGCGCGCCCGAAGAAAGAGATTCCGACCGGCAGGCCGGAGATAAATCCGGCGGTCACGTTGATATTGGGGTAGCCGGCGACGGCGGCAGTATTGGAGCTTCCCCCTGCTACGTGATCGCCGTTGACCAGGTCCGTGATCCAGGCGGGGCCACCTGTGGGGGCGACAATGGCATCGAGATGGTACTTGTCCATGGTGGCATCAATGCCCTCGGTGCGGGCGAGTTGGTGGTTCTTCTCGATCGCGTCGAGATACGCCTTCTCGGTGAGCGGGCCTTTGGCTTCGGCCTTCAAGAATAGGTCCTGACCGAAGTAAGGCATTTCTTTCTGATGATTGCGGTCGTTGAAGTCGATGATGTCCCTCAGCGTGCGGACCGGAGCATTGGGGCCGAGGCCGGCGAGATAGGCGTTCAAGTCGGCCTTAAGTTCGTACATAAATACCAATAGCTCGCTTTCATCGAACTTACCCAGAGTTTCAATGTCAGCGGGATCAATCAGGATGGCTCCTTGTTTCTTCATGGTATCGAGCGATTGTTCCATCAGAGCGTCGACAGTATCGCTAAAGCCGAAGTATTTCCTGGCCACGCCGATGCGGGTCCCTTTAAGACCGTTGGGGTCGCAGAACTGAGTGTAGTCCGTGAGTGACTTGCCTTGACTGGCGGCGGTGGCGGGGTCGCGGGGATCGACACCCGTGAGGGCGCCCAGCATAACCGCGGCGTCGCGTACCGTGCGGCAAAGCGGGCCTGCGCCGTCCTGGCTGTGCGAGATAGGAATAATGCCACTCCGACTTATAAGGCCCACGGTGGGCTTAATGCCGGCAATCCCGTTCGACGACGCGGGACAGACGATGGAGCCATCCGTCTCGGTGCCGATGGCGGCGGCGCAAAGATTGGCTGATACTCCGGCGCCCGATCCTGAACTGGAACCACAGGGATTGCGGTCAAGCGCGTAGGGATTTTTGGTGAGGCCTCCACGGCCGCTCCAGCCGCTGGTGGAGTGGCTGGAGCGAATATTGGCCCACTCGCTGAGGTTGGTCTTGCCCAGGATGACCGCTCCGGCGGCGCGCAGCTTCTGCGCGACGAATGAGTCCCGCGGCGGCTTGGAGCCGACCAGAGCGAGCGAACCGGCCGTCGTCATCATCCTGTCCGCAGTGTCGATATTGTCTTTAATAAGCACGGGGACGCCGTGCAGCAGGCCCCGCGGGCCTTTGATCTTGCGTTCCTGATCGAGCGTGTCGGCGATGGCGAGCGCGTCGGGATTTAATTCGATAACGCTGTTGATCGCGGGACCTTGCTTGTCAATCTCTGCGATGCGGGTAGAGTACTTTTCAACCAGGGAGCGGGCGGTGAACTTGCCAGACTTCATTCCATCCTGCAAGTCAGCGATCGTAGTCTCGTCGAGCTCGAAGGGTTGGACGTGAGGAGCGGGCGCGGACGACGCATCTTTGCTGGATGCAGTCGCCCTCGCGGATGCCATCTCCCGCGCCGCTCCGAGCGCGGGATAGAGGGGAGTCAGGGTTGCGGCTGCGCTGCCGATCACAGTGGCTTTCAGAAAAGAGCGGCGGTTGGCGGCAAGCTTCGCATCAATGTGATTTCGAGCCATGATTCGAAAAGTCCTCTAAGTTGGGAGGTAGCGGCAAATGGCAACGAACATAATAATCCACTCGGAGAGGCTGCGCGGGCCTATCCGAACTGAAGGAATCCAGGAACTGCACGAGGAGGTCTGGGGGGGAATCAATGCCAGATTAGAAGATTTTTCGCGCTTTTTTCTTGCAACGTGTATAATAAAGCTCAGCTAAGTTTGACTCACAAGCAATTGAAGGTCGGTATCGCCAACCAGCGTCACCCCCTCACTAGCAGCGAATCTTCTCAGCACAATCTAAAAGAAACAGGAATAGGACTATCAATGGCAGAACAAGGAACAGTGAAGTGGTTTAACGACGCCAAGGGCTATGGCTTTATCAGCCGTCAAAATGGCGAGGACGTTTTCGTGCATTTCTCCGCGATTCAGGCTGGCGGCTTCCGCAGCCTGCAAGAAGGCCAAACCGTGCAGTTCGACGTGACCAAGGGCCCCAAGGGCTGGCAAGCGGAGAACGTCCAAGCGGTCTAAGTGACCACGCTTCCGAAGCGATAACCTAAAATGCCCGGTATCCGAAAGGATTTCGGGCATTTTTTGTGTCTTCGTCCTAGGGGAATGTCTGCCAGGCCAGCAGACTTGCAACGGGGGTGCGAATCAGGTCCTGGCTGGATCTAGTCCGGAGAGCGGCTCTATCTTCGTCGCCACCAGTATTTCCAGCAAAGTGGCGGTGCCGCGAACGCTTCCCGAGATGCCGATGAGCGCTTCCGAGACCAGAGGATGTTGTTCCGCCAGCGAGTCAAGACGGTCACTCACGTTGTAGAGTTGCTGAACTTCGTGGAGGATCGCATTCGAATCCATGGGAACGCCGGCTTTCCTGAGAAGCCTAAGGAGAGAGAAACTTCAGATGGGCTGACTTAGCTCAGGGAACCTGAAAGAGGAGAAGGTGGAAACCACCTCGGTTCATCCTATCACGTGGAGCCGCTTGGCGTGTTAGTCCCTTTGGGAGGGCTCGCGCGCCAGAGGTTGAATCATCAGGGCCGTTGACGCGCCTGCTGCACCATTTCGACCAGGACTTTTCTGGCTTCCACCGGATTGTTCACTTCCCGCAGGAACGCGATGCGCGCACCCCGTATCCCGTCCGAGGTTTTGAGTCGGACGTGAAAACCGAGGCGATCCACCGAAGTCATTACGGCTTCCTCGGACTCCAAGCCAGCCAACACTCGGGCCAGCAGGACGAGCGCATCCTTGTGGTCGGCGTTCATGTGTTCGACGATTCCAGCCGCGGCATCGGTCAGGGGATCGGGTTGAGCGCGGTCGTAGTCCGTGGCCGGAACCCAACCCATGACTCCGAAGCCTCCCACGTAGTAAACGTCCACCACATCCATGCGATAAAAGGAGAAATCCTCAAAGTCCACCCAGTACTTGCTGTTGGCGTAGCGTTCCAGGTAGAGCCGTCGCGCCTCGGCCACCTCCGGCTGCGGGATCGGCAGAACTTTTCCCACCAGAGTGACCCGCGCTGCGCCCAGCGAATCGCCGTCGGCGTCGGGCTGGGTTATCAGCAGGCTGGCCCGCGAATCTGCTTGCAGGTTCTGAGTGTGCATGGCCATGGTGCTGATGAGAAAGATGGGACGCCCGCGCTCGTCCAAACCGTAGGGCATTACCGATCCGAAAGGGAACCCGGGCTGCTTGCGCGAAACGGTCGAAAGGCTGCCAATGCGGCCTAAATACACCAAGGTGCGCGAGCGCTCCGAGAACGAAGGCTCCGGAACCGGGGCCCGATCGCTCACCGCGCCCGTGCCGCCGTGTTTTCGGTTGGACGGGGAAGACATCGTCGTTCTCCTCAGGCAGTCTAACCGAAATAGAGTCCTGATGGTTGCACTCCATACGTCATCGTATTATTCCGCAACGGTCCGGCCCGCTTTCACGGCACGGGCAACACGAATGGGTAGTATCCTAATAGGGCTCAGATTGTTTCCGGCGGCCTCGGGTGCTAGACTTTTGGCTGGCTCAGGCGCAAACTGTTGCCTGTCTTTTTCCAGTGCTAGTGAGCGGGAGTAGTTCAGCGGTAGAACGCCAGCTTCCCAAGCTGGATGTCGCCGGTTCGATCCCGGTCTCCCGCTCCAAATTCTCAACCGCTTAGCGGTTCGAGGTCGGTGTCATCGACGGAAGTGCCGAAGCCTTCGTTCAGGAGCTTGACGCTGTAGAGCTCGGCACTGGCGCCGTATCCGTTATGAAACGGCTCCATCGAGCTCAGAAGTTTCGCAATCCCACACGGGCTCCAGCATTCGATTCCTGGAAGACGTGCGCCGCAGATAATGGCCGGTAATCTTCCGCACAAACCCGTGAAAGCGATGGACGCCTCAGTCCGACAATAGACGCAAAATCACTTCTAATGCCGCTGTGCTCCGCAAACCACTGATTCTTAGATGGATAGCGGACGGCGATGGAAATCGTAGAAAACAATTAAAAAAGACTTGCATTGTAACTAGTGTTGTAGTTAACTATATCACTAGATAAAACCAGCGAGCGGGGTTCGATCCACGACCGAAGAAATAATGTACCCAAAAAACAGAAAAGGAGAACACTGAACATGAAACCACGCAAAGCACTTTCCATTCTATTTGTTCTGATCGCCGCGACCGCTTTCGCCCAGTCCGACGCGCAAAAGTCCTTCGACAAACTGAAAACTCTGGCCGGTTCCTGGGAGGGCCGCGTGACAACCCTTCCGCCGCAAGCCGACATAGAAGGCAAGCTCACGCAGGCCACGCTGCGCGTGACTTCGATGGGCAACGCGATCATGCATGAGATGACGGGAGCGGGAAGACCTGACGATCCGATCACCATGCTTTATCTGGACGGGGACCGCTTGCTCTTGACGCATTATTGTGACGCAGGAAACCGGCCTCGCATGGTAGGCAAGATATCGCCGGACGGGAAGACGGTGGAATTTGCTTTTCTCGACGTTGCCGGTGGTACCCAGTACGGACACATGGACCATGCAGTCTTTACCGTAATCGACGAGAACCATCACGTTGAGGACTGGACTTACATGGAGCCTGGGGACAAACCGGTCCACGCGCACATCGACCTGCAGCGCACCAAGTGACAGCGCCTCAGCCGCCATACATCGCGAGGTGTCCGAAAGGAGCGGTGGTCGATTGGAGGATGGCGCGCAGGGGGTATGCGGGAGAAATGACCCTAAGACTTTAGGAAGAGGTTAAGGAGAAAAATATGAAATCCCTACGTTTTATGCTGTGTATTGTTCTGATGTCGTTCGCCACCTTGGCTTTCGCCCAGTCCGACGCGCAAAAGTCGTTCGACCAACTGAAAACGTTGGCGGGTTCCTGGGAAGGTGTGCTGAAGACTTACCCGCCTACGCCCGAGGCAGACGGCAAGCATGCGCAAACCACATTGCGAGTGACTTCCATGGGGAACGCGCTCATGCATGAGATGAAGATAGAGGGCAGGCCGGACGACCCGATTACCATGCTTTACATGGATAACGATCGCCTCACCCTCACACATTACTGCGACGCCGGAAACCGCCCGCGGATGGTGGCCAAGTCCTCGCCCGACGGCAAGACGGTAGAATTCGATTTCGTCGACGTCGCCGGTAGCACCCAGTACGGACACATGCACCACGCTTTGTTCACGTTCATCGACGCGAACCATCACATCGAGGACTGGACCTTTATGGTTGCGGGGGACAAGTCAGTTCAGGCGCACTTCGACCTGCAGCGCACCAAGTGACGGAAGCTCATCGTTGTAGGCTGTTAGGAAACCCCAATGGATCGTGAGTGGAACGACAGTCAGCCGATTTACCGCCAGCTGCGCGACCGCGTGGTCGCGATGATACTCGACGGCGTGCTCAAGGAAGGCGATCCGCTGCCCTCGGTGCGCGTGGTCGCGGCCGAATATCGGGTCAATCCGCTCACGGTTCTGAAGGGCTATCAACAACTGGTCGACGAACAGCTGGTCGAGAGCAAACGAGGTCGCGGCATGTTCATCAATGTGGGCGCGCGCAATCTACTGCTGCAGGGCGAACGCCAGAAGTTCCTTGCCGAAGAATGGCCCAGAGTCTCCGCAACCATTCAGCGGCTCGGGCTGACACCGGAAGAGCTACTGAAATCTGCCGCTGCCGAACCCCAACGACCGTCGCATGCCGCAGAGAAGGAACCGAAACTATGAAAGTTATAGAAGCACGCGGCCTCCGCAAGGCCTTCGGCGCAACCATCGCTCTGGACGGCGTTGATTTGAGTGTGGAAGAGGGCCGCATCCTCGGACTCATCGGTCCCAATGGCGCAGGCAAGAGCACGGCGCTCAACGCGATTCTCGGCCTCACCCCATATCAGGGACAACTGCGGGTTCTCGGACGCGATCCCTGGACTGAGCGCGATCAGCTCATGCGCGATGTCTGCTTTATTGCGGATGTCGCCGTGCTGCCGCGCTGGATGCGGGTTTCGCAGGCGCTCGACTACGTGGCCGGCGTGCATCCGCGATTCGACCGTGCAAGGGCGGAAGGTTTCCTGGCCAAGACCGACATCCACCGCGCCAGCAAGATCAGGGAATTATCGAAGGGCATGGTAACCCAGTTGCACCTCGCGCTGGTGATGGCCATTGATGCGAG